>Ga0209254_10001797_pt1 | contig 19344 bp, 15 predicted proteins | sample FrelakmetDIP11DI_FD_187148 | JGI IMG/M metagenome (GOLD analysis project Ga0209254, IMG submission 187148) | Freshwater lake sediment microbial communities from the University of Notre Dame, USA, for methane emissions studies - DIP11 DI (SPAdes)... | ecosystem: Environmental > Aquatic >...
GAATGGTCGCCTGGTTGCCGACCTCCCGTCCGTCGAGCCTCGGCTATTTCCACTCGCCGCGGCTCCGCAAGCGGATCATCGAAGCCTCCACGCCTGCTTCGGGCCAGTCGCATGGAGCTTCCTGGGACCTGGTCATGGTGCACTGTGCCTTCGTGGCGCCGTACGTCGTGGATGTGCCGGCGACGGTCAAGATCATGGATTTCGGCGACATGGACTCGCAGAAGTGGCGCGAGTACTCGCAACACAAGCCGTTTCCGCTGTCGGCCGGTTACTGGCTGGAGGCGGTGAAGCTGGAGCGTACCGAACGGCTGCTGTCCGCCCGGTTCGACCTTGCGACCTGCACGACCCGCGCGGAGATGGCAACCCTGCGGTCTCTCGGCGCGACCGGCCCGGTCGACTGGTTCCCGAATGGCGTCGATGCCCGTTTCTTCGCACCGGGCGATCACCCCTATGAGCCTGACCTCGTCACCTTCGTTGGCCGCATGGACTACTTTCCCAACCAGCAGGCAGTGGTCAAGTTCTGCGCCGAGGTACTACCCGAATTGCAGCGACGCCGCCCTGGTACCCGCTTCGAGATCGTGGGAGCGGACCCCTCGCCGGACATTCGCAACCTCGGCAGGCTTCCGGGCGTCACGGTTACCGGCTCGGTGTCGGACGTACGCCCGTACGTCACTCGTGCCGCACTCACCGTGGCGCCGCTCGAGATTGCGCGTGGCACACAGAACAAGATTCTCGAGTCGATGGCGATGGGCGTGCCGGTCGTGTGCAGCCGACAGGCCGTCGGTGGCGTCGACGCGCTCCCGGGCGAGCACCTGCTGGCCTACGACACTCGCGAGCAGTGCATCGACGCGGTGCTGGAGCTGCTGAATTCGCCGGAATCGCGGGACCGGTTCGCGGCTGCGGGCCGGGCTCGGGTGCTCTCCAATCACAGCTGGCCCGCGTCCATGCGCCGCGTGGATGCGCTGATTGCCTCACAGTTCGAAAAGCGGGCCGCGGCATAAAATTGGCGCGGGCCATGGAGACAGGAAAGTTCATGAAAATCAGCATCTTCGGTCTTGGGTACGTCGGCGCGGTGTCGATGGCCTGCCTCGCCCGCGACGGCCACGAGGTGGTCGGCGTTGATCTAGACCCGCTCAAGCTCGAGTTGATCCGCAGCGGCCGTTCGCCAATCGTCGAGGAGGGCATCCAGGAACTCACGGCCGAGGTCGTGAAGAGCGGCCGGGTGCGAGTGACCGACGACGTCGCCGAGGCCGTGCGCAGCACCGACCTCTCGTTCATCTGCGTCGGTACGCCGTCCAGTGCGAACGGCAGCCAGGATCTATCTGCCGTACGCCGCGTTTCCGAGCAGATCGGCGCCGCGCTCAAGGGCAAGATCGGGTACCACACAGTCGTCATGCGCTCGACGATACAGCCGGGCAGCATGGCAACGGTCGTGCAGGCGGGGCTCGAGGCCGAGAGCGGCAAGAAGGCCAACGTGGATTTCGGTCTCGGCTTCCAGCCGGAGTTTCTTCGCGAAGGGACGTCCATCAAGGACTACGACAGTCCGCCGTTCACGGTGATCGGCACCGAGGACCCGCGCGCCGCGGACGTGCTGCGCGCCGTCTTCGGGCATCTCAAGTGCGAGTTCATCGTGACGTCCATCGGCGTGGCGGAAGTGCTCAAGTACGCGTGCAATGCGTTCCACGCCGTCAAGATCACGTTTGCGAACGAGATCGGCCGTCTTTCGCGCAGCGTAGGCGTGGACGGACGGTCCGTGATGGATCTCGTCTGCAAGGATACGAGGCTCAATATTTCGCCCGTTTACATGAAGCCGGGTTTCGCGTTCGGCGGATCCTGCCTGCCGAAGGACTTGCGGGCGCTCACCTACGTGGGCAAGCAGAACGACGTGACGACGCCGATGCTCGCCAACGTCATGGGCAGCAACCGGGCGCACGTCGACCACGCGCTCGATCTCGTGATGCAGTCGGGCAGGCGCAGGATCGGCATGATCGGCCTGAGCTTCAAGGCCGGCACCGATGACCTGCGCGAGAGCCCGCTCGTCACCGTTGCGGAGCGTCTCATCGGCAAGGGCTACGACCTGCGCATCTACGATCCCGAGGTCAATCTCTCGCGGCTGCTAGGCGCCAACAAGCGTTACATCGAGCACAGCATTCCGCATATCGGCAGCGTGATGTCGGGCGACTGCACCCAGGTCGTCGATCATGCCGAGGTGCTGATCATCGGGCTTGCGAACAGAGAGATCGTGCCGGTTGTTGCCGACAGGAGCCGGGCAGATCAACTGGTAATCGATCTGGTTGGGCTTCCATCGGGTACGGTTGCCGGTTCGTCGTACGCTGGGGTCTGCTGGTAGGCCGCACAGGCTGTACGCGATGCTGTACTCACAGCGCCGTCTCCTCGGATTTCTACTGGCGGTGGCGCTGGTGGTCGCCGGCATCGTGTACTGGGACACGTACGTGTCCATCGTCGAGAAGTGGAAAGACGATGCCGCCTACTCGTATGGCCTCCTGATTCTGCCAATTTGCCTTTGGCTGATCTGGCGCAAACGTGCCGCGCTTGCTGGCTTGGCGATGGCGCCGACCTGGCTCGGCGTCATCGCGGTTCTCTCATGCGCGGCCGTCTGGATCGTTGCACGGGGTGCCGGCGTGCTGGTGGCCGAACAGTACGCGGCCGTTGCATTGGTTCCGGCCCTGGTCATGGCAATCCTGGGCTGGCCGGTCACTCGAAGCCTCAGCTTTCCGCTGGGATTCCTGCTTCTTGCAGTCCCGTTCGGCCGGGGTTTGGTCCCGTGGATGATGCAGTTGACGGCGGAAGTCTCTACGCTGGCGCTGCGGTGGACCGGCATTCCGGTCATGCGATCGCACATGTACATCAGCATTCCGGCGGGCAGCTTTGAGGTCGCTCGTGCGTGCAGCGGCGTCAACTACGTCGTCACCGGGCTGGTGCTTGGGGTGCTGTATGCGCACCTGACTTACCGCGGTGCGGCAAAGCGACTCGCGTGCATTGCGGCCTTCCTGGTCGTCCCGATCCTCGCCAACGGCATACGGGTATACGTCACGATACTGGTGTCGCACTTGACGGACATGCGGTTCGGCCCTGGGACCGAGCACATTACATTCGGTCGAGTGTTCTTCGTGCTTGTAATGCTTGTCATGTTCTGGATTGGACGGACCTGGCGCGACGACGAGCCAGCCCCCGAAGTGGTGGGAGCGGGCAGCGAGAGCCGTTCGCCGCCGCTGGGCCCGACAGCATGGATGCCAGTGCCGATGGCGCTGGCGGCGATGCTTCTGGCTCCGCACTATCTCGCGACGTCCCAGGCGCTCGCTGCGGCGCAACTGCAAGACATCGGGGCTGCCGTCACGCTGCCGGCGGGCCGGCACGGCTGGCAGGCATCAAGCCAGGAAGGAGTGGGGTGGCGGCCGCTCTATCGGGACGGTCTCGTCGAGAGGCAGGGCAGCTACGGGCGCGCCGGGGGCGCGGCTGTTGACGTGTTCGTCGCAGTGTACGGGCTCGGCGCGAGTCATGGCGCCGAGATGATCTCTTACGACAATCTCCTGTTCCCCGAGGAGCGCGGCAGTCTGGCCGAGGTGAGAACGCTCAGCATCCCACTGCCCGATGGCAGGGAACTCGAAGTGCGCGAGGTGGTGGCTCCGAATGCGGGTGCGCCGCAGCTGGTTTGGTACTGGTTCATGGTCGGCGAGCGCAAGCTCCAGAATGCGTTCCAGGTCAAGGCGTTCGAGGCAATTGCCTTCGTGACGCGCGGGGCGGGTTCCGAACGGATAGTCACGCTGGCCACGCCTGAAGACGGCGAGTCACGGCAGCGGCTCACTGCATTCGTTGCGGCGTATGCGGGCTGCATCGAGGCGGGCTTCGCAACGGAGGCGTGCGGAGGATGAGCCCCCGCCTGCCGCCACTGATTGTGCACGTCATCTACCGGCTCGACTTTGGCGGGCTCGAGAACGGACTCGTCAATCTGGTCAATCGCATCCCATCCGACCGTTATCGGCACGCAATCATCTGCCTGGCAGGATTTGGCAGCGAGTTCCGTGCGCGAATCCGCAGAGCGGACGTCGAGGTGATTTCAATCAACAAGAGGCCGGGCAAGGACATCGCCATGTATCTTCGGACTTGGCGTGTGCTGCGGAGGCTCAGGCCATCCGTCGTGCATACCCGCAATCTTGGCACGGTGGACCTGCAGTGGGTGGCCGCCTCGGCCGGGGTGCCGCACCGCGTCCACGGTGAGCACGGTTGGGAGGCGTCAGATCCGAAGGGGCTGAACCGGAAGAGCCTTCGCATCCGCCGCCTGTGCCGTCCGGTCATCCATCGCTACGTGCCGATGTCCAGGGACATTGCCCGTTGGCTCGAGCGTGATGTTGGAATCGACGCGTCACGGATTCGGCAGTTATACAGCGGTGTCGACACGGAGAGATTCAGTCCGAGAGCGGAGCCGCTGTCCGTATCCGCTCGTTCCCCGGCGGTGGAGGGCGGTGGGCGGTTCGTCGAAACGATCGTCACATTGGGCACCGTCGGTCGACTGGATCCTGTCAAGAACCAGGAGGCGCTGCTGGTTGCGTTCGCGGCGCTTCACGCACGGCATCCGTGGCTCCGCCTCGCTGTCGTCGGTGACGGCCCCCTTCGCGGCTCCCTGCAGGCCAAGGCAGCCTCGCTCGGTATCGAGAAAGTGGTGACTTTCACCGGGACCCGCAGCGACATGCCCGACGTCATGCGCAGCTTCGACGTCTTCGTGCTGCCCTCGATCAACGAGGGGATTTCCAACACGATTCTCGAGGCGATGGCGACCGGCCTGCCCGTGGTGGCGGGCCGGGTTGGAGGCAATCCGGAACTCGTCGTGGACGGCGTCACGGGCCACCTCTACGATCCGGCGGGAGCATCGTCGTTAGAAAAGGCGCTGTTACCGTATATCGAGGATCCAGCTCTCCGCCATGCACACGGGGCCCGCGCTCGGGAGCGAGCAGTGCGAGACTTCAGCCTCGATGCGATGGTCCAGCGCTACCTGGACCTGTATGACGGGTTGTTGAGCAGCAGGATCCCACCTCAGCTCTCTCCCGCCTTGACGGGCCGAGTCGGCCACAGGTCGAGCGAGGACTCCTAACCCTCATGTGCGGCATCACCGGTCTGTTTGATACCCGCGCTCGGCGCGAATTCGATCGTGCGCTGCTTCAGCGCATGAACGACTCGCAGGCGCATCGGGGCCCGGACGGCGAGGGGCTGCACGTCGAGCCCGGGGTCGGGTTGGGTCATCGCCGCCTCTCGATCATAGATATCGCCACCGGCCAGCAGCCGCTCTACAACGAGGACGGCTCGGTCGTCGTCGTGTTCAACGGCGAGATCTACAATTTCCAGGAACTGATCCCCGAGTTGCAGGCGCTCGGGCATGTATTCCATACGCGGAGCGATACCGAGGTGATCGCCCACGGGTGGGAGGCGTGGGGCGAGCGTTGCGTAGACCGCTTCCGGGGCATGTTTGCATTCGCGATTTATGACAGGAATCGCGAGACGCTGTTCATGGCTCGCGACCGCCTTGGCGTCAAGCCGCTTTACTACGCGGTCTTGCCGGACGGTACGTTGCTTTTTGGCTCTGAACTCAAGTCGCTGCTCGCGTATCCGGGCCTGGTGCGTGAGATCGATGCTTGTGCGGTCGAGGAGTACTTTGCGCTCGGCTACGTAGCCGAGCCGCGCACCGTCTTCAAGGGCACCAAGAAGCTTCCTCCTGGTCACCGGCTCACGGTGCAGCGCGGCAAGGCCGTGCCTGATCCGGTCGAGTACTGGGACGTGCGCTTTACGCTTGCGAGCCCCATCACTCTGGGCGAGGCCTGCGAGGAACTGGACCGCCGGCTCGAGGAGTCGGTCCGACTACGGATGATCTCGGAGGTGCCGCTGGGAGCCTTCCTGTCGGGCGGCGTGGACTCGAGTGCGGTGGTCGCCACGATGGCGCGCATCTCAAGCGACCCCGTAAATACCTGCTCGATCTCGTTCGACGATCCAGCCTTCGACGAGACGCGTTTTGCACAGCAGGTGGCCGACCGCTATAGGACACGGCACTTCGTGGACCGTGTCGCAAGCGATGACTTCGACCTCGTGGATCAACTCGCCGGCATTTACGACGAGCCCTTCGCAGACAGCTCCGCGATTCCGACGTATCGCGTGTGTCAGCTGGCGCGCCGGCACGTGACGGTGGCGCTCTCGGGCGATGGTGGAGACGAGAGCTTTGCGGGCTACCGTCGATACCGGATGCACATGATGGAGGAGGGGCTGCGCTCGAGGCTGCCTCTCGGTATCAGGCGCCCGCTCTTCAGTGTTCTGGGGCATCTATACCCCAAGGCGGACTGGGCGCCGCGGGTGTTCCGTGCCAAGACCACCTTCGAATCGCTGGCGCGCACGAGTGTGGAGGCATACCTGCACAGCGTTTCGATCATCCGGGAGCCGATGCGGAGCCAGCTCTTTTCGCCGTCCTTCCTGCGGCAGCTCGGTGGATACCGGGTGAATGAGGTGTTCGAGCGGCATGCAGCGCGCGCGGGAACGGACGACGGACTCGCGCTGGTGCAGTACCTCGATCTCAAGACCTACCTCGTGGGCGACATCAATACCAAAGTTGATCGAGCGAGCATGGCGCATTCGCTCGAAGTGCGAGAGCCGCTGATGGACCACCCGCTCGTAGAGTGGCTGGCATCGCTTCCGAATTCGCTCAAGCTGCACGGGCAGGAAGGCAAGTTCCTGCTGAAAAAGGCGATGGAACCGCATCTGCCGCACGAGATCATGTACCGGCCGAAGATGGGCTTCGCGGTGCCGCTGGCGCGGTGGTTCCGGGGTCCGTTGCGACAGCGGGTACGCGAGGGAGTACTCGGTTCAGTCCTCGCCGAGACAGGGATTTTCGACCGCAAAGTGCTTCAGCACCTGGTCGAGGCGCACCTGGCGGGCAGCAGGGACTACAGCTCGCCTTTATGGACGATACTCATGTTCGAGTCATTCGTGCGCAATGCCGTGGTCAATGGCCATCCGGCTCCCGGCCGCGACACGCAATGACGCTGCGGGTGCTTCACATCCTGGATCACTCGGTCCCGTTGCACAGCGGCTATGCGTTCAGGACGCTGGCCATCCTGACGGAGCAGCGACGCCTGGGCTGGGAGACGGTTCAGCTCACATCGAGCAAGCACTCACTATGGAGTGGAGTCGCCACGGACGAGGAAACTGTCGACGGCTTCCACTTTTTCCGTACGCAAGTGCCACAGGGCGGATGGCGCACCGCGCCGCTACTCAACCAGTGGGCCGTCATCAAGGATACGCGGCGGCGGATTGAGCAGGTGGTCGAAAAGACGCGGCCGGACGTGCTGCACGCGCACTCGCCCTGCCTGAACGGGATTGCCGCGCTGCAGGTCGGCCGCAGGCTCAGGCTCCCGGTGGTCTACGAAATGCGAGCCTCCTGGGAAGACGCGGCCGTGGACCATGGGACTACCACCGAGGGCAGCTTTCGATATCGGCTGGCCCGCAGCTTGGAGACCTGGACTCTGCGGCGCGCCAATGCCGTCACGACGATCTGCGAGGGGCTGCGTTCGGACATCCTGGCGCGCGGAGTCCCGGACGAGCGCGTCACCGTCATTCCGAATGCCGTGGATCCAGGGGCGTTCCCGTTGATCGAGTCGCCCGACCGGGAGCTGCGGACCGCACTGGGGCTCGATGACGCCCTCACTCTCGGCTTCCTGGGTTCCTTTTATGCTTACGAGGGACTGGATACGCTGCTCGACGCGATGCCGATGATCCTCGAGTTCGAACCGCGAGCCCGTCTGCTGCTCGTGGGGGGCGGATTCGAGGAGTCCAGGCTGAAGGAGCAAGCTGCCCGGCTTCGATTGGGCGAGAGCGTCATCTTCGCCGGTCGGGTGCCTCACGACCAGGTCGGGCGCTACTACAGTTGCGTCGACCTGCTGGTGTATCCGCGCAAGTCCATGCGCCTCACCGAAATGGTCACGCCACTCAAGCCGCTGGAGGCGATGGCGCTGGGCCGGCTACTGGTCGCCTCGGACGTCGGTGGCCACCGGGAACTGGTTGCTGACGGCGTGACGGGATACCTGTTCAAGGCGAACTCGCCGGAGGCGCTCGTGGCATCGGTTCGCCGGGTACTCGACGAACGCACGCGTTGGAACGAAGTGCGCGCAGCCGGGAGACGCTTCATCGAGAGTGACCGTAACTGGCAGGCCAGCACAAGGGGCTACGAGGCCGTATACGAGGCCGCGCGCCGTGCGGTAGCCACGTCGTGACCGCGCCGCTGCAGGTCCTGCTGGTCGGACCGCTGCCGCCTCCCTCGGGGGGGATGGCGAACCAGACGCGTCAGCTCAGTCGTCTGCTCGAGGCAGAAGGCGTCACGGTCCGGGTGGTCCAGACCAATTCACCCTATCGCCCGCAGTGGGTGGCCGGAATCCGGGGCGTGCGGGCCGTGTTTCGCATGTTCCCCTACATCCTGCGATTGGCGAGGGAAGCCGGCAACGCGGACGTGGTGCATGTCATGGCGAATTCCGGCTGGGCATGGCACCTGTTTGCCGCGCCCGCGATACGTATCGCAGCGTCGCGCGATGTGCCGGTGATCGTGAACTACCGCGGAGGCCTCGCGGCCGAGTTTCTTGCGTCGCGTGCGGCATCGGTGCGCGCCACACTCGCGCGAGCCGCTGCGCTGGTGGTCCCGTCCCGCTTCCTGCTTGAGGTCTTCGCGAACCACGGCATCCATGCGGCGATCATCCCCAATGTCGTCGATGTCGCGACTTTTCGACCTGCAGAGTCGCCGTCAGAGCGTGCACCCGGTGCCCCACACGTCGTCGTCGCCCGAAATCTCGAGCACTTATACGGCAACGACCTCGCGATTCGAGCCCTCGCCCTGCTTCGCGGCAGATTCCCGGAGGCACGTTTGACGGTTGCCGGTTCCGGCCCGGAACTCGGTGCGCTGCGGCGGTTGGCAATGGAGCTCGGCATCGCGGATGCAGTGCATTTCCCGGGTCGCCTGGAGGTCCCCGAGATGGCGGCCCTGTACCAGTCCGCCGATGTCCTGGTGAATCCATCGCGGGCGGACAACGCGCCCAACTCGATCCTCGAGGCACTTGCCTGCGGCGTTCCTGTGGTCAGCACAAGTGTGGGTGGCGTGCCTTTTCTTGTGGAGCACGGTCGGACGGCGTGGCTCGTAAAGCCGGACGAGCCCCACCTGCTGGCGGACGGAATCGCCCGGGTCCTCAGCGACGCCGAACTTCGGCGATGCCTCGTGGGAAGCGGGCTCTCGTTGGCGCGTGCATGCTCCTGGGATGCCGTGAGGGCCCAATGGCTGGGCCTCTACCGGCAGCTGGTGGGTCAGGGGACGCCCTCGGCGGTACATTGAGCGACACACTTCGCATGTACACACGGCTTTGCAACTCCGTCCTGTTTCCATTGCACGAAAGACTGAAGAGCCACCACAGCATCGCGATGTGGAGGGCGCTTGAAGAATCGCAGTGGTGGCCGGCGGAGCGGCTGCTTGACCTGCAGTTGAAGCGGTTGCGCGGCTTCCTGGTGGAAGCAGGGAGGCACGTGCCGTACTACCGCGACCTGTTCGCTTCGCTGCGATTCGACGCCACGCAGGCGACCTCGCTAGCCGCGCTCGGGACCCTGCCGTTTCTCGATAAGGCGACAATCCGGGCCAACGCTGACCGGCTCCAGTCCGAGACCGCGGGTAAACTCGTCAAGTACAACACGGGTGGCTCGAGTGGCGAGCCGCTGGTCTTCTACATGGGCATGGATCGCGTGTCGCACGATGTCGCCGCTAAGCGGCGCGCCACGCGCTGGTGGGGCGTGGACATCGGGGATACTGAGATTGTTCTGTGGGGCTCACCGGTCGAACTCGGCAAGCAGGATCGAATAAAGGCGCTGCGAGACCGTGTCTTTCGAAGCCATTTGCTTCCGGCGTTCGAGATGTCGGATACGCAGATGGACGCCTACCTGGAAACCGTCGGTCGGCTGCGGCCCGCGATGCTCTTCGGATACGCGTCGGCACTGGCGTTGCTGGCGACGCATGCGGAGCGCAGCGGGCGCGACATGCGCCAATCGGGGGTCAAGGTAGCGTTCACGACTGGCGAGACGCTCTATCCCGGGCAGCGGGCCGTCATCGAGCGAGTTTTCGCGGCACCGGTGGCGAATGGTTATGGCTCGCGTGACGCCGGGTTCATTGCGCATCAATGCCCGGGTGGATCACTGCACCTGTCGGCGGAACACATGGTCGTCGAGCTGGTGGACGAGGCGGGCGCGCCGGTGGCTCCAGGAAACATTGGAGAGATCGTCACGACGCATCTGGCGACGGCCGATTTCCCGTTCATCCGCTACCGCACCGGGGACATGGCGGCTCTTGCGACCGACCCCTGCCCCTGCGGAAGGGGATTGCCGTCATTCCGCGAAGTATTCGGTCGTTCGACCGACTTCGTGCGTACCCCAATGGGAAACACGATGCACGCGCTGGCCCTGATTTACGAGGTGCGGGACAAGCCTGGCGTAAAGGCGTTCAAGTTCATACAGGACGCGGATCTTTCTTTGCAGTTGCTTCTGGTCTCGGGCCCGGAGCTGACGTCCGACGTCGAGTCGAGCATCCGAAAGGGCATCCTACGGCGGATGGGCGGAGGCTGTGAACTCACCATCCGTCGTGTCGACGGGATTCCACCGGAGAAATCAGGCAAGCATCGCTACGTGGTGAGTCGCGCTCGCTGAAAGGGGCAACGCATTCACCCCGGTGCAACCGAAGTCTCGCGCTGGGCGTAGCCTTTGATGACTCGAGCCGCGAAGCCAAAGGCCGTCCGGTCCCAGGGTGCGAGCCTCGGCAACTGGTAAGGGTCCGACCGCGCTGTCGCGGTGCCCCAGGCGGTTGAAAGAGCCAGCTCGAATCCAGCGTCTTGCGCCAGGCCCACGTGTACCGCGGAGTAGTCCCGCCCCGGCTTCCCGTTTGGAAAGGCAAAACTGCTGACCTCTGCACCGATGATGTCCTGCAGCTGCCGCTTGCTGTCCCGAATCTCCCTCGACGCTACATCAGGCGGCACCTGTGCCAGTATTGGATGGGATACCGTGTGCGCGCCTATCTCGACACCGTTCTGATGCAGGACCCGAACCTGCTCCACCGTCATCATGCGATGACTCGGCGCCGGGTTGCCAACCCTTCGCGCGATGGCATCCGCAAGGTCTCTTCGCAGGTCCGGTCGAAGGTACTTGGTTCGCCCGATGAGATCGACGATGGCCTGGCGCCTCGCCTGCAGGTCCGCCAGGCAGTACGTGCCCAGGTCCAGATCTGTCAGATCGAGTGTCGTTGGTGCGCGACGGATGGATTCGATGATCCTGTCATTGAACATCTGGCCGTCACCCAGGTAGCCGGGTGCCACGAAGACCGTTGCGGGAATCCCGTGTGCGGCCAGTATCGGCCACGCGCATTCCAGGTTGTTCGCATAACCGTCGTCGAAGGTGACGCACACCGCGCGGGGCGGCAGCGTTCCCGCGCGCAGCCGGCGCACCGCGTCGACCAGCGGAAGTGGCCGAAACACCTGCGCGAGCAGGTCCATCTGGGCGGAGAACGTCGCCAGGTCCGGCTCGTCGGGAAACAGCGGGTCCGGTTCCGCCAGAACCTTATGAAAGATCAGGATGGCAAGCGACGCGTCACGTCCGCCCCTTGAGGTGGCGGCGGCAAGCGTGCGAAGCGCAAGAGCCTGCGGAAGAGAAGGGCCTTTCATGGCGCGATGTCATGCTCCACGAGCCACTGCTCGAGCATGGCCAGAACCCAGATGAACACTCCGTGATAGCGGGCGTCATCCTGGCCATGGAGGTTCAGCAGTCGGTCAATAAACTGCGGGCGGACGATTCGGCGCGAACGCAGCGATGACAGATTGTCATGGATCTGTTCGCGCAGGGCCGGCGACTCCTGCAGCCAAAGGCCGAACGGCAACCCGAAGCCGTGTTTCTTCTTGTCAATGATCTCGTCTGGCAGGTAGCCCGCCATTGCGCGCTTATAGAAGTGACGCAACCGCGTGCCCGGCATCTTCAGCTGCGGCGGAATCCTCGTGGACAACTCCACGACGTCCGGATGCAGCATTGGGTAAGTGACGCGCACGCCGGCAAGTGCGCTCATGGTCTCGACCTTCCGCAGGTCGTTGTCGGCCAGCGTGAGCTGCCAGTCGTAGTAGAGCATGTGGTTGAGAGCGGAAGTGCACGGCGCTGAATCCCAGAGTTGCTGCATCTCCAGGAAAGCGCCCCGTTCATCAATGGAGGAACGAAAGTCCGGGTGCAGGACCTCAGTCATGCCGAGCCGGTACAACAGATTCCAGGTCTCGAGGCGGGCAGGAAGCGGGATGTTCGCCTTCTCGACGTAACCACGCGCCTTTCGTGTGAGCCAGAAGTCGAGGACGCTCGGCCACGCGCGCAGCGTGGGCTCGATCAGTCCGTGCCTCAGCGGGCTCGGCACGCGCTTGTACCACTCGAAGACCTGCTGCTCGGCGTAGCGTGAATTGCCAGCGAACAGCTCATCGCCGCCGTCGCCCGCGAGCAGGTGGTCGACTCCCTGGCTGCGGGCTAGTCGTGCGCAAAAATACACGGGTAGCGCCGATGAGTTGCCAAAGGGCTCGTCGAAGGCTTTGGCAATGAGTGGGAAACCCTTCGCGATGTCTTCGCCCGTGACCGTGTACTCGTGGGCCTTGCAGCCAAATCGCCGGTTCGCAATGCGCGCGTATGAAAGCTCGTCGTACGCGGGATAGCCGAATCCGATCGAAAAAGTCTTCGTGGGTGCCGGGCCGACCTCACTCAGCACGCCGGCGACCGTCGAGCTGTCGAGGCCGCCGCTCAGAAATGCACCGCATCGGTCGTCGGGATTACTGGCGCGGACGGCCGTTCGCAGCGACTCATGGAGCTGCTCGCGCAACTTCCGGAACGATGAAGGGCCCGCGTCAATGAAGCGGATGTTCCAGTAGCGGCTTTCTTTTAATTCCCCATTTTCGAATACCGCACAGTAGCCGGGCCGCAGTTTTCGAACCCCTTCAAAAGCGGTACGCGGCGCCGGTATCATGTGAAAAAGGAGATAGTCAAGCAGTGCTTGCGAGCTGAGCGATACTGGCCGGCCGGCGGTGCGCGCGACGAGTTCCGCTGAGGCGCCGAAGATCAGGGATCCACCATCGGAAGCGAAGGCGACGCGTTCTATGCCCATCGGATCCACGGCAAGTACGGCACGGCCCTTGCGGGCGTCCAGCACGGCGACAGCGAAGCGACCGGCCAGTCCGTCCAGGAATCGGTCTCCCTGGGTCGAATAGTCGTGCAGGATCGATTCCGCGGCCCCGTTCGGGCGGCCCGAATTGGCTCTGTCGTCCCGACAGACCGGGCTGCCTCGAACCGCGACTGCCACGCCATCCATCGATGCGACTTGTTGCCCCCAGGCTGCACAGCCGGGACCGACGATCACGTCGGGCGCCGTCAATCCGGCCCACGACGATTCGGTCGACGCAAGCTTCGCGAGGCGGTCCTCGCTGACTACGCCCGTCGGCAGGTGAAAATAGCCGTAGAAATCCATGACCTGGCTGGAACCGTGAAGAATCGCTGCTCAGACCGAAGTCTAGCCGCAGCCCGAAACGTAAACTTTGAACTGGCTCGGGAGTTTGCCCGAGCAGTCGGTTATCCTCCAGCCCCATGGACACACTGACGCGCGTCAAAGGCATTCTGCGGGACACGCTCCAGCTCGGCGAGCGGGCGGAACTCATGTCAGCCGAGACTCCGTTACTCGGCGGAATTCCGGAGTTCGATTCGATGGCGGTCGTGACGGTGGTCACGACGATCGAGGAGGAATTCGGCATTACCGTGGACGATGACGAGCTCTCCGGGGATGTCTTCGCAACGCTGGGGTCGCTGACGGAATTCGTGTCGGCAAGAATCGCGGCGTGACCGCAAGCGGGGTTTCGGGCCACTTCATTCAGGGGGCAAAAGGCCCGCTGTTCGTCTTGCTTAGGCGCCCGCCTGGCGACGTCAGAGGTTGCGTGCTCGTGCTGCCACCGTTCGCCGAGGAAATGAACAAGTGTCGTCGGATGGTGACCGAAGTCTGCGCCGGGCTGGCGCAGTGCGGCGTCGCGTCGCTGGTCGTCGATCTTTATGGGACCGGTGACAGCGGCGGGGACCTGTCCGACGCGGACTGGGCTACTTGGCAGGACGACGTGTCGGTTGCGGTGAAATGGGCGGCGTCAAAGGGGCTGCCGATTCAGAGGCTGCTGGCGTTGCGTCTCGGGTGCGCACTCGCGGCCTCATGCGCCGAACGTGGCGACCTGCCCGGGCTTCGCACCTCGGTCTTCTGGCAACCTGTGTTCAACGGTGGCCGCGTGCTCTCGCAATTCCTTCGACTCAGGGTCGCCGCGTCGGCGATGGAGCAGGACAGGAAAGAGTCGCTGGCCGAACTGAGAGACCAGCTCAATCAAGGTCGGCTCGTGGAAGTGGCTGGTTATTCGCTCGGGCGTGGTCTCGCTACGTCACTTGAACGGATTCTGCCTGCACAGGTGCTTCCACAGGCGCTCGGTGACTTGACCTGGGTCGAGCTGGTCCGCGAAGACGGGGTCGCGATCGGAGCCGAAAGCCGCCAGATTCTTGACGCGAACCTGGCGCGGGACGGAGGCATGATGTTGCAGACGTTCGTGGGGCCACCGTTCTGGGCGTCTACAGAGATCGTCAGCCTGCCCGACGTCGTGGCGTCGACCGTAGAGCGGTTGTGTCAAGAGCCGTGAACAGCACTGAGTCCGCGATCGCCTTCAGCTGCGGTGACGACCAGTTGGTCGGGATCCTGCACCGCGCGCACGGAACTTCGAGGCATATCGGGCTGCTGATAGTCGTTGGCGGGCCGCAGTACCGGGTGGGTAGCCACCGTCAATTCGTCTTCATGGCGCGTCGCATGGCGGCCGCGGGGTTCCCGGTACTCCGGTTCGACTACCGAGGCATGGGAGACAGTGCCGGCAGCCGCCGGGCTTTTTCCGATATCGACGGCGACATTCGTGCGGCCATGGACGCTTTCATTGCAGAGATACCAAGCCTACGTGGCATCGCCCTTTACGGTCTCTGTGATGCCGCGTCGGCCGTCCTGATGTACTCGCCGGCGGATCCGCGCGTGGCCGGAAAGATTCTTGCGAACCCTTGGGTGCGAAGCGAGACGGGTGAGGCCCGCACGTTCGTACGGCATTACTACCGCTCACGCGTATTCAAGCGAGATTTCTGGCGAAAGCTCCTGTCCGGTAATGTCCAAATGCGCGCGTCTGCGCAGGATCTCATCGCGCAATGGCGCAGGTCACGGCTCCCTCGCAGCTCTGAGCAGGTGACCGTCGACAAGCCGTTTGTCGAGCGGATGCAGGAAGGTCTCCAGCGTTTCGCACGGCCTGTCCTTATCGTGATCAGCGAGCGTGACCTTACGGCCAAGGAGTTCACGGATCTCGTGGCTCAGTCGCCCGACTGGAGAGCCCTGGTCGGCCGTCGAGATGTCCGGCTCGTGGAGGTGAGGGGAGCCGATCACACCTTCTCGTCCGAGGCCTCGCATCTGGTCGCCATCGGTCACGCACTCAACTGGCTGGGCGAGTTGGAGCAGTTGTCGGCATGACCGCCGTGGTGGCTCCGATGACCCCGCTGCTCGCGTCAGTCCATGCGCATCGCGGTGCTGGTACGCATCCGTCGCTGATGGACCTGGAACACTTGCGGGTCGTCAGTCGCGGGGCCGCGGCATTGGCGCTGATCCTCGAGGCGGAAGGTGTCGGAGCCAAGGATGAAGTGCTGATGCCAGCCTACCATTGCCCGATCATGGTCGCGGCAGTCAAGGCAGTCGGCGCGGATGCCGGGTTCTTCCGGATTCAGGAGAACCTCGAAGTGTCACCCGGAGACGTGATCGAAGCAGCGACCATGCGTACCAAGGTTGTCGTGCTGCCGCACTTGTTCAAGGTGCGTCAGCCAGATGGCCTGTTCGATTACTTGCGAGGCAACAGCAATTGGCTGGTCATCGAGGACTGCGCGCACAGCTTTTTCGGATCCCTGGGGACGCGGGCGATTGGCAGTTCCGGCGACTACGCCATTGGCAGTATTGCTAAGTTCTTCCCGGTCGGCTGGGGCGGGATCATCGCCAGCCAGCGGCGCGGTGTTGACGTCCCGCTCAAGAAGCCAACCGCTGCGTTCCAGATGAAGCTGATTCTAAACGCGATCGAGAAGGCGGGGCACTTTGGGCGGTTCGACCCGATATCTGGACCCGTCGTCAGCGCGCTGCGTGGGGTATCGTGGATGCGCGAAAAAGGGCGGGGCGCGAAATCGCACCTCTCGGTCGAACCCGGGGACGATCAGCGGAATAGTGTTGCCGGCGAGGTGCTCGACAAGGCACACCTGCACGAGACAGGTGGGTGGTGGCCTGAACGCATTGTTCGTAAGCAGGCTGTATTCTCCTCGCGAGTCCAGGCCCGCATGAGCGCCTATGAGCGTTTATGCGCGGCGCTGGATGGGATGAGGAACGGCCGCGTTCTGCGCCGAGATGATCCGCCGGACTTCCCGCCGTACGTGCTCCCACTGCTCCTGGCTCGGCCGGCGAGGGACTTCGCGGAACTCAAGAATCGCGGGGTACCGATGCTTCGATGGGAGCACGCGATCCGGGGGCGCTGCCCGGTGGCGGATACATATGCCGAGTCGCTGGTTCAGCTGCCGTGCCACGAGAGCTTGTCCAGCGAGGAGATTCAGAGGCTTTCCGACACAGTTCGCGCTGTCTTGGTTTGAACGAAGCGATGCGCTCTCAGTTGCAGGTCGCGCCGGGGAACAAAGTGCCGCAGTCAACTCTTGTCATCAGTGCTTCTGGCTGGGCCGAAGCTCGTGCGTTTCGCGACGAATGGGAACAGCTGAACGCAGCGTCCTCGTTGGGTCCGGATCACCAGATCGATTGGCTGGACGCCATGTGCGTCGTCCATGGTGGCGACGCACGCGTGTGCGTACAATTCTTGCGGCGGGGTGGCAACGTAGTCGCCGTGGCGCCGTTCGTTCTTCGCCGCCACACCTGGCAACGGATGCCTATCAGGGTGCTGGAGCACGTCAATTACATTAATCAGCTGCACGGAACCCAGGTCCTGATCGGTGCGGTGCCAGTCGAGGAGGTGTTCCGGTCGCTGTTCGGGCCCGATGGCCTCGGCGCAATGCGATGGGATATCTGTAACTGGTACTGCGTCGAAGGCGAGCCACAAGCCGTGGCGCTGGAGGACGCGTTGGCCGGCCGCGGCTATCGTTACGCGAAGACGCCGGGCAAGGCGGCTCCTTATCTGTTGCTGCCGCCGTCCTGGGATGAGTTGATGGGGACGCTCCAATCCCGATTCCGCACGACGATTCGCTCGAGGGAGCGAGCCATGGAGCAGGCAGGCAAGGTCGAGTTGCGGTTCCACAATGCACCGGAGAACGTGGATGCGGGACTCAGGGCAATTGAAGAGATCGAACACGACAGCTGGAAGTCGGAATCGGGCCTTCCAGTCACGCACCCGAAACACTGGAACTTCTACCGCACTTACGCGAAAACGGCGGCTACGCGCGGTGGTTTGATGAACTGCGTTCTCTACGTGAACGATGAACCGTTGGCCTTCGACTATGCCGTCCAGGACAAGGGGACGTACTATCTCCTGCAGACCAGTTTCAAGAAGTCGGCGGCGAGCCTGTATCCGGGCCTGGTCCTGCGCAAGAAGGTGATCGATTTGCTCATCCAGCAGAAGTTCGGCCAAATCGACTTCGGGAAGGGCGATAGTGAGTGGAAGGCCAAGTGGACGAAGACGGCCCGTCAGCATGCGAACTACACGATTTTCGGCAGTACGCTGCGGGGTCGCGCGATGCACCTGGCCGGCAGCCTCAAGGGACGACGGGCGGCAGGAGCCTTGCCAGTCGTCAATGCCGGTCCAAAGGATGGTGGCGATTCGATTCCGGCGGAATCCGGCGTGTGACAGCGATGAAATGGGATATTCACGAACTGCACGCAGGCCTGGGTGCGTTTAAAGAGCGTTGGGATTCGCTCAACGAAAGGCTCTGGTGCGGCAATCCGTACTTCGACAGCAGGTTCGTTGAGCCGTTGCTACTTCACTTCGGGTCTGGAAAAGAATTGCTTTGTGTCGGACGAGTCGGTGATGATGAATCGATGTTCATCGCCGTGCCCAGGGGACTGGGCAGATGGGCATTGTTCATGCCGCCGCAAGCACAGATCGCGCCGTTGCTGGTTCGAGATGCCAGTGCGATTCGCGGCGCCCTTGCCCGGCTCGGCTGGAACGCGCTGATGATCGATCTGCTCGGCCAGGATCCGGAATACAGTCCGGTCGCCGCGCTCGCCGGCGACGCGGCCGCGGTTTCCAGTCCCCACGCACGAACCATCAAGGTTCAAGTCGAAGGAACATTCGATGAGTACTGGAAGGGTCGCTCCGCCAGTGTGCGGCAGAACGTTGGACGAAGGTTGCGGCGCCTGACGGAGCAAGGCGTCGCGGTGAGACTGGAGATCGTCGACGATATAGGGGACATGGATCGAGTCGTGGCCGAGTTCGGCGACCTTGAGTCCCGCGGCTGGAAAGGTGCGGCGGGCACCGCGGTAAGTGCTGACAGCCCTCAGGGGCGCTTCTATTCGGATGTAATGAAGGGCTTCGCGGCGCGGAGTGGGGCCAGCGCCTACATTCTCTATTTTGGCGATCGTATCGTCGGGATTCGCCTGTCGATCCTGTCGTCCTCGATGTTGGTCAACCTGAAGACGACCTACGATGAAGAACTGTCCGAGTTCTCGCCAGGGCGGCTGCTGCTTTACTTGTCGCTGAAGTCGGAGTTCGAGCGACGTCGAGTCAAGGTCATCGAATTCTATACGAATGCGGACGCGAACCAGCTTGCGTGGGGAACGGAGGACCGGTGGATCACGAACGTCATGATGTTTCGTTCTGGAGTTGTCGCCCGCGCGTACCAAGTGGCGCAGGGCTTCCGCAGGGGTCGTCTGCGTCCTAAGGGCGCACCCATAGTGCCTGGCGCTGGAGACTGAGTGCCTTCCGTGCCACCGTGGCATCGAGGCACGACAGGTTGGCCGGCCGCGCTGGGCGCCGGTGTGGGTGACGAAATGCGACGGACGTCACAGCTGGATGCCATGCGGCTGGTCGTTAACTGGGATAATCGCGATTGTAAGTGCCGCGCGTCTCGGCAAGTTCGGCCGTGCAGGCCTGTTCGGCATTCCGTGGAGGGGTGGCGGTGAAACGACGGGAATTTCTGCTCTCTTCGGCCACCCTGGCGGGTGCCGTTCTGCCTTCGAGCGTCCGGGCGCAGGTCAAGCCCTGTGGCCCTCCTCAAGTATCCGGGTCG
>Ga0209254_10001798_pt1 | contig 19342 bp, 16 predicted proteins | sample FrelakmetDIP11DI_FD_187148 | JGI IMG/M metagenome (GOLD analysis project Ga0209254, IMG submission 187148) | Freshwater lake sediment microbial communities from the University of Notre Dame, USA, for methane emissions studies - DIP11 DI (SPAdes)... | ecosystem: Environmental > Aquatic >...
CGGGGCTGGGTGGCCGGGAGCCGGCTCGCTCCGGTACTGGAACCGGTTCCGGCCACAGCAGACGATCCCCCTGCGCTGACCCCGGGCCAGGCCCAGGCCGTGGCCGCCATCACGGCCACCGCCGGCTTCCGTTGCTTCCTGCTCGACGGCGTCACCGGCAGCGGCAAGACCGAGGTCTACCTGCGCTGCATCCGGGAACGCCTGGATGCCGGCCAGCAGTGCCTGGTGCTGGTGCCGGAGATCGGCCTGACGCCGCAACTGCTGGACCGTTTCCGCCGCCGGTTCCCGGTGCCGATGGCGGTGCTGCACTCCGGGCTCGCCGAGGGCGAGCGGCTGCGCGCCTGGACCGCCGCGCGGGACGGCACCGCACAGATCGTCATCGGCACGCGCTCGGCCATCTTCACGCCGCTGCCACGGCCGGGGCTGATCGTCGTCGACGAGGAGCACGACGCCAGCTACAAGCAGCAGGACGGCTTCCGCTACTCAGCCCGGGACCTGGCGGTGTGGCGCGCCCGGCAGCTCGGCGTGCCGCTGGTGCTGGGCTCCGCCACGCCGGCGCTCGAGTCCATGGAAAACGCCCGGAGCGGTCGCTACGAGCGGCTGGTGATGGCCGAGCGGGCCGGTACCGCGGGCCAGCCCACCATCCATCTCATCGACGTGCGCACCCATCAGCCCCGGGACGGCCTGACCCAGCCGCTGGTGGCGGCGATCCGCCGGCATCTCGAGGACGATGGGCAGGCGCTGATCTTCCTCAACCGGCGGGGCTATGCACCGACCCTGGTGTGCGTGGGCTGCGGCACCGTCGTCGGCTGCGACCGGTGCGACGCCCGGATGGTGCTTCACCAGCAGCGGGGCCGGGTCACCTGCCACCATTGCGGCAGCGACCGGCCCGCGCCCGTCACCTGCCCCCAGTGCCAGGCCGAGTTACGGGCGGTCGGCCAGGGCACCGAGCGGCTCGAGCAGGCCCTGGCACGGGAGTTTCCGGACCACCCGCTCGAGCGCATCGACCGGGACACCACCCGGCGGCGCGGCGAGATCGAGCGACGCCTGGACCGGGTGCGCAGCGGGGAGGCGCGCCTGCTCCTCGGCACCCAGATGCTCACCAAGGGGCACGACTTCCCCGGCGTCACGCTGGTGGGCATCGTCGACGTGGACCAGGGACTCTTCGGCACGGACTTCCGCAGCGCCGAACGGCTGGCCCAGACCTTCGTCCAGGTGGCCGGCCGCGCCGGCCGCGCCGACCGGCCGGGGGAAGTCTGGCTGCAGACCCTGTTTCCCGATCACCCGCTGCTCCGGGTCCTGCTGTCCCAGGGCTACGGCGCCTTCGCGACCCTGGCACTCGACGAGCGGCAGCAGGCGGGCTGGCCACCGTGGTCTTCGCTCGCCCTGGTGCGCGCGGAGGCCGCGGAGCGCCCGCCGGTGTTCGCCTTCCTCGAGGCCGCCGCGGCGCTCGCTCGGTCGAGTGCGCCGGGTGCGCTGAAGGTCCTCGGCCCCGCGCCCGCACCGATGGAGCGCCGCGCGGGCCGGTACCGGGGTCAGCTGCTCCTGCAGGCAACCGCGCGCCGCGACCTGCAGCGCTTCCTGCCGGAGTTTCGTGCCGCCATTTCCGCGTTGCCTGCCCAGCGCCGGGTGCGCTGGAGCCTCGACGTGGATCCATCGGAATTGTTCTAGCCCGGCCGGGGCCGCGGAATTGTTCTAGAATTCTGCGCGTTCCCAGGGGTCCCCGGCGCATCAGGATGCAGATCACGTCTCACATCGCGCAGGTCGTGCGCGCGGCGCTCGACTGGCCGGTCGAACGGGCAACCCAGGTGGAGGACGCGCTCACCGCGCCCCCGAATGCTGCCCTCGGCGACGTCGCCTTCCCCTGCTTCCAGCTCGCGAAGGAGCGGCGCTCGGCCCCGAACCTGATCGCGAAGGACCTGGCGGGGAAGATCGGCCCGGACCCGATCATCGCGAGCGCCCGGGCGGAGGGCCCCTATCTCAACCTGTTCCTGAACCGGGCCAACGCCACGGAGCAGGTGCTGGGCGAGATCCGCGACCACCCGGCCACCTTCGGCCGGCAGGACCTGGGCGGCGGGCGCACGCTGGTGCTCGACTTCTCGGCGCCCAACATCGCCAAGCCCTTCCACTTCGGCCACCTGCGCTCCACCAACCTGGGCGCCGACCTGGCCCGGATCTTCAGCTTCCAGGGCTGGAAGGTGCTCCGGAAGAACTACATCGGCGACTGGGGCACCCAGTTCGGCTTCGTCATCTGGGCCTGGCAGCAGTGGGGCGACGAAGGCGCGCTCGAGGCGCGGGCCATCGACTACCTGGTCGAGCTGTACATCAAGGCCAACCAGCAGAGCGAGCAGGACCCGGCAGTGCGGGAGCAGGCGCGCGCGCTGTTCCTGCGGCTCGAAAAGGGCGACGCCGAGATCGTCGCCCTGTGGGAGCGGTTCCGCGCCCTGTCGCTGGAGGGCTTCCACCGCACCTACGACCGGCTGGGGATCGCCTTCGACTCCTACGACGGGGAGTCCTCGCTCAATGACAAGGTTCAGCCCGTCATCGCCCGCTTCCTCAAGGCCGGCGTCGCGCACGAGTCCCTCGGCGCCATCGTCGTGGACGTGTCGGACGTGCTCGGCCGTGAGATCGCGCCCTGCATGCTGCAGAAGTCCGACGGGGCCTCGACCTACGCCGCGCGGGACTGCGCCGAGGCGATCGACCGGTGGGAGAAGTACCGTTTCGGCGCCAATGTCTACGTGGTCTCCCGGCAGGAGGATCATTTCGCCCAGGTCTTCGCGGCCCTCGGCAAGCTGGCCGTGGCGGAGAAGTGGCCGGAGAACTGGCCTGCCCTCTGCGAAAACGTGAGCTTCGGGTTCGTGCGGGGCATGTCCACCCGCAAGGGCGAGGCCGTGTGGCTCGAAGCCGTGCTCGACGAGGCCCGCGACCGGGCCGCCCGCTACCGGGAGGAGCGCGCCACCGCCAACGCCCGGGCCCATCACGACCTGCCCGCCGGGGAACTGGCAGCGATCAGCGAGAACGTCGGCCAGGCCGCGCTGCTCTACTTCGACGTGTCGTCCCGGCGCCTGACCGACGTGACCTTCGACTGGGACACGGTGCTCCAGTTCGAGGGCAACACCGGTCCCTACCTGCAGTACACCCACGCGCGCATGAGCGGCATCTTCCGGAAAGCGGCCGAGGCGGGCATCGCCACGACGGCAAGCCCGGGCGACGTGCAGCTGCTGGTGGCCGACGAGGAGTGGGCGCTGGTGCAGAAGCTCCGCGGCTTCAGTCCCGCCGTCCAGCGGGCCGCGGAACAGCGCGAGCCCTTCGAGGTGGCCCATTACCTGCACGAGCTGGCCAGCGTGTTCAACGCGTTCTACAACCGGCATGTCGTGCTGGACGAGGCCGACCCCGCCCGCAGCCGGGCCCGCCTGGCGCTGGTGGACAGCACACGCACGGTGCTGGCGAGCGGCCTCACGCTGCTCGGGATCCGCCCGCTGGAGTACATGTAGTGGCGAAAGCCGCGACGGCGGCCAAGCGCCGGCGCGCCCGGCGCCGGCGTTCCACCGGCCTGCACCGGGGCTTCGCCATGGGGATCGTGCTGCTGGCGTGTACGGGCCTGGTGGCCTGGTATTTCCGGGGGGCACTGGACACGGGCTTCGGGCCGCCGGCGGGCACAAAATCGCCGGCAAGGGAGGAGGCCCCGGCCAAGCCACCGGCAGAGACGCCACCGGCCGAAGCGACCGACCGCTTCGAGTTCTACGAGATGCTGCCCGACGCGGAAGTGGACGTGGCCGAGCAACCCAGGGCCACCGGCGCCGTCGGCCCCCCGCCCGTCTCGATGCCGGGGACGTACGTCGTGCAGGCGGGCGCATTCCCGAATTTTGCCGAGGCGGACAAGGTGAAGGCCCGGCTGGCCCTGCTCGGCGTCGTGTCGGAGATCCAGGCCGCGGACGCCAACGGCACGACGTTCCACCGGGTGCGCATCGGGCCCATCGACGACCTGAACGAGCTCAACCGGCTGCGCGCCCGGCTCCGCCAGAATGGCATCGAGTACCTCGTCATCCCCGTCGGTGACTAGGCTCGCGCTGGCGGCACTGCCGACGGCACTCGAGCCGGCTGCTCGGCTGGGCGCGGCCATCGGCGCGCCGGACCTGCTGACCAAGCGCGACGACCTGGCCGGCGCCGTCTACGGCGGCAACAAGGTGCGCAAGCTGGAGTACCTGCTGGGCGATGCCATCGGCCGGGGCTGCGACGCCGTCGTCACCTTCGGCGCCGCCGGTTCCAATCACGCCCTGGCCACCGCCGTGTACGCGAAGCAGGCGGGTCTCGACTGCTTCGCGGTGCTCACGGACCAGATCCAGACGCCCTGGGTGGCGAACACTCTGCGCTGGCACTGCCTGCTCGGCACTCACGTGATTGCCGCCGCGGGATATGTGGAGACCCAGGCCGAAGCGGCGCGGCTCAAGGCCGTGCACCCTTCCGGCCCCGACCGGCTCTACGAAATACCCTGGGGCGGCTCGTCGCCGCTGGGCTCGCTGGGCTTCGTCGACGCGGGCGCCGAGCTGGCAGCTCAACTCTATACCGTGGGCGTCACTGGCCCCGTCCGTGTGTACCTGCCCTGCGGGACCATGGGCAGCGTCGCGGGACTGCTGATCGGCCTGCGCCGCGCTGGCGTGCCCACCACCGTGGTCAGCGTGAAGGTGGTGCCCCAGAACGTTGTGGACGCAACCGCAGTTCTGCAGCTCGCGTCAGCGATCCGGCTGCTGCTACCGGCGGGCACGGCGCCGCCCATCGACGATCTCGCCGCGCACCTGGAGTTCCGCGCGGAGTTCGCCGGCGAGGGTTACGCCGTGCCGACGCCGGAATGCGTGGAGGCGATCGCGCTGGCCCGGGACCTGGAACACTGGAAGATCGACACGACCTATTCCGGCAAGGCCCTGGCGTGCCTCGTGGCCGACGCCCGGAGCGGGCGGCTCGCCGGCCAGACGCCGGTGTTCTGGCAGACTTGGAATTCGCGGGCTTATCCGGCGGGGTTGGAATGTGTGGACGTCTCGCGGCTGCCAGCGGCATTCGGGAAGTTCTTCAGGCTCTGAGACGGGACTTCAACGAGTCAGGTCACTTAGATGCGGGCTGGCCCCGGCCAAGAAGCTTCCCACCCCGCTACAACCTTGCACCCCACCGGGCAGCTTCAACAATTGACTTGACTCACCTGACGAGGGCCGGCGCCCCAAAGGCCATAGGTGTACGTCCCGGAGTCGGACAGGGCATCGCACCTGTGATTCGATCGCGGCAAGTGACCAGCCAGGTACCGTTGCCCGACGTTGGCAAGCTAGAATTAGCAATGGATTCAAAGCTTGGCCTGCAACAGAAAGAAGGGGCATTCCGCGCCGTGCGGCAGCTGACGCCGGAGCAGCGGCTCAATGCGTTCCTTACGCATTGCCGCCTCGTGACGGGTCTCTACCTGGCAGGCGTGGTCCGGCGGGGTACTGACCGGCGCCAGGGGTCATGAGAACCCGTCAGGCGGGCGAGTCGGCGCTGTTGCTGCTCGACGCCGTCGATCTGCTGGATCGAGCGGGCATCTCCTATGCTGTTGTCGGAGCGATGGCGGCCGCCGTGCACGGCGTAGTCCGTGCCAGCATGGACGCGGATGCCGTCATCTTGTTGCCACCCCATCGCGCGACCGAACTGGAAAGGGAATGCCGCGCTGCCGGATTTATGTCCGAGCTGCGGCATGGCGACCCGGACGACCCCATCGGCGCAGTGCTTTCGCTGCATGATGAGTTTGGCAACCGGGTCGATCTGCTGCTGGGCCTACGCGGACTTGGCGCGGACGCCTACTCCCGGGCCACGGTGATTCCATTTCAGAATAGCCAACTACGGGTCGTTGGCCGCGAAGACTTCATCGCCATGAAGCTCTTTGCGCACGGTCCGCAGGACCGCATTGACGCCGAGCATGCGTTGCTGGGGACCGGCGAAGTGCCGGACCTGGAGCTGTTGCGCAGGCTGGTGGCTGGCTATGGCCCTGAAACGGCGGCGGCACTGGAGCGCATGCTGGCCAGATAGAGGTCGGCTCCTACAGCATTCGCCACCACGGTACCGCCAGCACATCCGGTGCCAGCCACTTCAGCTTGCTTCCCACGTGCAGCAGCAGGCCCTTTCGCGCCTTGCGGCCGTACTCCGTCCGGAACGAGCGCAGGCTGGCGGCTAAGGCTCGGGGGCAGGGCACGGCTATTCGCGCTATGGATGATAATCATCCACGCCGTGAATAGTTGTCCCTAAGGGCACGATACCGGCAAGGTCCCAAACCGGAATTCCTGAGGCCGTGGAGAATCCGGCCAATCCATGTATTTTCTCGAGCTACCTCGCTCGCCCGGAACGCCCTACTTTCCATGGATGCCCGAGATCAGCCGCTTCCCTGGCATCATCATCGCCATGTATTACCGTGATCACTCTCCGCCACACTTTCACGCGGTATACGGTGATTTCGAAGTGACGGTCCAGATCGGAACGGGTGAAGTCCAGGGATTCCTGCCACGGCGAGTCCTGTCCGCCGTGCAGGAGTGGCGGCGCATTCACGAGGCCGAACTGGCTTCGGCATGGGAACTCGCACGGACCAACCAGACGCTGCCCCGGATTCTGCCTCTCGAATAGCCAGAATGTTGCCCCGCATCACCAACGCCCGCTATCTCGGTGACTTCAGGATCTGGCTGGAGTTCAGCGACGGGGCGCGTGGCGAGGTGGATCTCGGCTCGGAACTTAATGGGCCGATCTTCGAGCCACTGCGCGATATCGCAATCTTTCGCCAGGTCCACCTGCATCCCGAACTGCGCACGCTGGTCTGGCCCAACGGGGCGGATTTCGCGCCGGAGTTTCTGCGGAGCCATTTACGCCTCACGGCGTGACACCGGGTCGCGTCAGGCCTGACCCTCTGCCAGCACCTGCCCGGCTGCGCCAGCCTCCCGCCCCGGCACCAGCGGCACACTGTCCAGCACCCAGCCTGAGTGCTCCCGGCGGCCCGGGCCCGGGATCGCCCAGGCCACGCGCCGCCCGTGACGGTTGACCTCGGCCATGTCGATACGCCAGCCCCGGTCCTCCCAGGCCTTCAGCTTGTCCCGGTAGCTGGCGACCGTGATGTCGGCCGGCGTGAAGAATTCCTTCGTGCGGGTGTAGGGCGTCATGACGGGCTGGAGGTCCTGCAGCACGTCGCGATCCTGGAAGGCCACCGCCTCGTTGCGGCCCATCATGCGGGCGTCCTCGGCAGGGTCCACCAGGAAATTCCGCAGGTTCACCAGGTACAGACTCGTTCGGCCCTCGTCGATGGGCGCCTCGAACAGGTACTGGTGGATGCTCATCTTGTCGGTGGGGTGGATCAGGGTCCAGACCATGGCCGCGCCGTGGTGGCCGGTGCCGCCACGGATGATGGCGTCCACCGTGCGACCCGACGCCTCCCGCATCTTCGCGTCCGCCAGCGGTGGTGCCCGGCGACTGCTGAAATGCCCGCTGTCCCAGTCGGTATTGACGATCTCGTAGTCCTCGACGGCGATGCGGATGTCGTCCCGGTTGCCCGAGTAGCCGTGAGTCGGGTGGACGAACTCGTTGTGGGCGCCGTCGAGGCCATTCTCGATGGACCGCTGGTAGTCGATGTCCCACTCGAAGTGCTGGATCGTCGCCCGCCAGCCCGGGTCGGGCTGGTCGCCCCGGTACTCGGCGATCTCCATGATCGGGCAGCGCTCGTCCTCCGGCAGGTCACCCAGGAAGACGAACACGAGGCCGTACTTCTCCGTCACCGGGTAGGCGTCGACTCGCGCCCGTCCGGGGATGCGCGCCTGCTTGCCCAGCGAGGGAATGGCTGTGCACCGGCCGTCGCCGGCGAAGCGCCACCCGTGGTACGGGCACTGGACCTCGCCATCGCGGACCTTCCCATCAGCCAGCGACGCACCCCGGTGGATGCAGGTGTTGGCCAGGCAATGTGCCTGGCCCGCGCCGTCGCGCCACAGGACGAAGTCCTGGGCGAGCATGCGGCGGCGGACGGGGGTGCCGGTGATGTCCGTGCTGCGGCCGGCCGGATACCAGAAGTTTATGAACATGGCGGGGACACCTCTCGACCAGATCCAGATGGGTACAGCGAGTATAGGCGGAACAGAACCCCCTCCCGGAACACGTTACCGGCAGACCGTGAGTCCGGGACGGCGCGCGACGGAGGGATTATCCTTGCGCCTAGCCCGCATCCCGGAATCGACACCGCCATGCCCAAACGACTGCCCGCTTTAAAGAGCGGATCGCCTGACCTGAAGGCGACTCCTGAAGACCGGTATGACGCAGGCAGGGCGCGGCTCGAGGCCGTTCCGCTGGAGGCCCATGCCGAGGCCGCGCCCGGCGCCGGCCGGGTCGACCCGCTGGCCATCCTGTCCGGGCAGGAGAAGACCCGCCTGCCGGAACTCATCCCTCTGCGTTACGGTCGCATGAGCGCCACGCCATTCACCTTCCTGCGTGGGTCCGCCGCGATCATGGCAGGTGATCTCGCGGCGGGCGTCAGGACGGATCTTCAGGTCGAGCTCTGCGGCGACGCCCACATAGGCAATTTCCGCTGGTACCACGCCCCCACGCGGGACCTGGTGTTCGACCTCAACGACTTCGACGAGACCCTTCCGGGTCCCTTCGAGTGGGACGTGAAGCGTCTCGCCGCAAGCGTCACCGTCTCCGCCCGGGCCAATGGCTGTACCCGGGATCAGGCACGCCGCGCCACGCGCGCGGCGGTGCGCGAGTATCGCAGGTTCATCGCCGAGACTTCGCGGCGCAACCCACTCGATCTGCACTACTACCGCTCCGACTCGGACGCGGCACTGGAGCACATCGGGAAACACGGGAAGGACCATCGGAAGTGGAAGGAGACGGTGCTGGCCAGGGCCACCCGGCGCAACAGCCTGCTCGCGCTAAAGAAGCTGACGAAGGTGGTTGCTGGCCGGCGCATCATCGTCCCTGACCCGCCGCTGATCGTTCGCGTCGATGACGAGGTCAACAGCGCCGGAGCGAACGCGGTCGCGGGGTTCATTGACGACTACCGTGAGTGCCTTTCACTCGAACATCGCCTGCTCTTCGACCGTTTCAGCCTGGTTGACATGGCCCGCAAGGTGGTTGGCGTCGGCAGCGTCGGGACCCGCTGCCTCATTGCACTGTTCGAGGCGGGTGACGGCACGCCACTGTTCCTGCAATTGAAGCAGGCCACCTCGTCCGTCCTCGAGGCTCACCTCGGGCCGAGCACTTTCAGGCACCACGGCCAACGGGTCGTCGAAGGCCAGCGCCTGATTCAGGCGACGAGCGACGTACTTCTTGGCTGGTCGCGCTGGACGCAGCCGGGGGGGCGCAAGGTCCACTTCTACTTTCGGCAGCTCTGGGACGGCAAGGGCAAGATCGATGTCGGGGCTCTGGGCCCGAGGCGTCTCGCTGCCTACGCGGGCCTGTGCGGCAAGACTCTGGCGTTCGCGCATGCGCGCTCCGGCGATGCCATGATGATTCACGGGTACATCGATGGTGGCAGGAAGCTCGACGATGTGCTGGTTGCCTATGCCGAGCGATACGCGGAGGTCACCGCGCAGGACCATGCGCGGCTCTGTGAAGCGATCGCTGATGGCGCGATCGAGGCCGTTCGCGACATCTGAGCGCGGTGGGCGCCATCCGGAACCCTCTTCCAGGCTACGAGTACAGCTCACCAGCGAGAACGCTCCGGGGCAGCACGGAGACCGCCATGTGCTCCGACAGACCGTAGAGGCGCCGGAGCCTGTCGAGTATCTCGACCTGCAGGCGATGCTTCACGAGGCGATCCGGGTCGTCCTGGGCCAGGCCTGCGATCTGGTCCCTCTGAACTTCGGCCGCAAGCTCCAGTATGGCGATGCGTTTCGCGACGACCATCTGCGCGGCCTGCTCGTCTCTCTCCACCAGTGCCTGCAGCGCGGACCGAGCCGTCTCAAGCACCGCGTCCACCAGGCGACCCAGCGGCTCCGTGGTCACGCTCGACGGGGCAGTCTTTGCCGTATTGAAGGCTTGGGCCAGCGGAGCAAGGTCGCGGCTGATCGCGGCGCTCATGCCTTCTATCTCGCCTGCAGCAACGACCAGCCTTGCCTGCTCTTCGGCTTCACTATCGCTCAGCTCACTTTGGCCGATGCGCTGCAGGTAGGTAAGTACCGCGTCCCGCAACACCACGATCTGGTCGAACTGCTGCGCCAGTTCAGCCAGGTCCCCTGCGCGGAACGCCGACCTGACGTTGGCGAGCATGCCGGCGGTGATCTGGCTCATGTGCCCAAGCTCCATCCGCGCCCGCTCCAGGGCCATCGCCGGCACCCGGATCAGTTCGTCATCGAGGAACCGGGGTCGAATGAGCTCCTTCTGCTCATCTGCACGATCCGGAATGATTCTCGTCGCCAGTGTCGCAAAGAAGGCGGCAAACGGCAGGAAGACCGCCGTGTTGAAGGTAGCCCAGACCGTTGCGGCATTTGCAATCTGGCGCGGCACCTCTTCGGCGAGGCGCTCCACACCCTCCAGGTGCCCGGCGGCCGGCGAAATGGCCTCGGCAATCATCGCGAGCTGCGGGATGAACGGCAGCCAGATGGCGGCGCCCATCACATTGAACAGCACGTGCACTGCTGCTGCGCGCTTTGCATCCCGCGGCTTGCCAATGGCGGCGAGTATTGCCGTGATGCCGGTGCCGATCTTTGCGCCGAAGAGGATGGCGATCCCCGCCGGCAGCGACAGCAGCCCCTGGGTCGCCATGACCACCGCAAGGCCGATGGTCGCCGAGGACGATTGCACCAGGGCGGTGAAAAGCGCGCCGGCAAGCATGCCGAGGACGGGATTCTGCAGGGATTGCAGCAGTTCGGCGAAACCCTGATTGGTGCGCAATGGCGCCATCGCGGAGCCCATGATTGCCATGCCATAGAAGAGCAGGCCGAGCCCCATCAGCATGGCGCCATAATGGCGCGCCGCACCCTGCTTCCAGGCGAAGGTCATCACAAACCCGATGGCGATGAACGGGAGGGCGAGCGCTGTCGTATTGAATGCCACGATCTGCGCCGTCACGGTGGTGCCTACATTTGCACCAAAGATCACGCCGACCGACTGCACCAGTGTCAGCAGTCCGGCGCTGACAAAGCCCACGACGAGCACCGTGGTCACCGACGAAGACTGGATGACCGCGGTGACGATGGCGCCGGTGATGGCGCCCAGGATCCGGTTGCCGGTCAGCCTGGCCAGCAGCACGTTCATCTGCCTGCCAGCAGCAGCCTTCAGCCCATCAGTCATCTTCTCCATGCCATAGAGAAAGAGTGCGAGGCCGCCAAACAACTGGACGGCCATTGCCACGGGTGAAGGGTCATTCATTTTCAGGCTCGCAATTCGCCCCGTTCAGGGAGCTTCGGTTGCAGGCGGGCGAGGCCGGGTTCGTCGCCGGGGAAGACGAACACGAATCCGTACTACCCGGTCAACGTGCAGGCATCGCCCTACTTCATTTCGTAGATCAGGCCGACCGTGGTGAGCGTGTCCGTCTTGTCCACGCCGGGGGGCACGTCGGAGTTGTGCCGGACCTGATAGCCCAATCGCAGGGCCAGGCTCCCCTTGATGGTGACTTCGAGGCCGAGATCGTTCTGCAGGTAGGTGTTGTCCGAGCCGGTCTCGACGAGGAACCGCTCGACGATCTTGGTCGTCTCCGTCAACTGGTGGTCAAAGCCCAGGTCACCGCGGAAGATTGCCGAGTCCTCGGACTCACCGGTCTGGTTGAACTCCGCGAAGCGGTAACCCGGGCCGCCCTGGACCCAGAGCTTCGTGCGCTCGCTGTCGATGAACCTGTAACCAAGACCGGTGGAGGCGGTCGCCTGAAAGTCATAGGCACTGAACCGGTCATCCTCATAGCGTCCGGCGCCGAACCAGTAGGTGCGGTCGGTCAGATCGTAACCGGACTGTCCCCGCAGCTCCCAGCGCTGGGCTGTGGTGACGTCGTTATCGCTGCCGTAATTGCCGGCCAGGCCCAGGGTGTGCGCCCACTTGCCCGATGTCAGGCCCAGTTCGAGCGCCGCATTCGCCGACTCGGTCTCGCTGTTGCCGCTCGCGAAAGAGGCGCCGACCTCGCCCTTCGCTGTCACTTCAGCCAGGGCCGGGTTGCTGAGGGCGCAGAGAATGAGTGCGGTCGAAACGGGGAACAGGTGACGGCTCATCGGGCATCTCCTCGATGCGATTGAACGGGTGAAGGATTGATCTTAGCGGACGGCGCCAAGCTCGCGCACCACGGCGGGCAGGCGCTGCTCATAGTCGGGAGGAAAGGTCCAGAACGCCACGTCGAACTCGGTGCTGTTGAGGGTGAGGCCCCGCGCCAGCGGCGGGGCATGGAAGCGCAACTTGACCAGAATGTCGCTGCTGACCCAGGGATGGTCATACCAGAACGAGTGGGAGCTGGCAGGCAGGCCGGGCAGGTCCTCGGGCCGTATGGAGACCACGTCGAGGCCCACACGACCGGAAGCCTCCGCCAGCCAGCGCCTCTCGTCCGGCCCGATGTCGGCGAGGTTCGGCCGCCCGGCCCGCGAAACCCGGTGGCGCCATTGGGCGAACGACAGCGCACGGTCCCCGAGGTTCAGTGCAACCGTGACCCGCCGGACCTGAGCCCCGTAGCGCGGCAGGTTGTCGACGAACATCGGAAAGTCGATGTCGGGAGCGGCATAGTAGATCTCACCCAGGCGATTGCGGCCGGGGTCGCTGGCGCCGCGGCCACCGGCACGGGCCAGGCCCGGACTCGCGATCATCGCCCCGGCACTGTAGGCGAGCACGTTCAGGTGGGCAGCATTCGTCTGGCGTGACAGGAGTTCGAGCAGGCTCGCGAAGACCGGCTCGCTGCGGCGGGCGGTGACGACATCACGCCCGTACCGCAGCAGGGTTCCGGCCGACGGCCACGCAAACACCATCACCACCGCGTTGGGGCCCATGAAATGCTGGAACTGGGCTGCCTGGGCGGCGGCGCGGTCGAAGTCGGTGTTGGCCCCGTGGACGTAGATCAGCAGCTCCCGGTCAGCGCTGCGCTCCAGCAACTCCCCGGCATAGGCGAAGAACTCCCTCGCGTCGCCTGAAAGGGACCGTTCGCCTTCGTCCAGCACCGCCATCTCCCGGGTCGACTTCAGTGACAGCAGCGGGCGGTCACCCTCCTTGGCGCTGGTGGACATCGCCTCCAGCGACTCCCAGGTCTTGCTCTCGTCGCCGATCTGCAGTGTGGCCACCCCAAGCCGCAGTTGCTGACTGCGCACACGCGTGTAGTGACGGGCCCCCGAGGGGCCCACCGGGAAACGGTTGGTCGCATAGAGGACCTCGATCTTGGTGCTCTGGGCGGCTGCCGGCACGTCCGCAAATCGGCCCGGTTCGCCGCTGGTAAACAGGACCGGTGTCGGCATCAGGCGGACCGGTGAACTGCAGGCGCCTAGCAACCACAGCGCCGCCAGCAGGATTGGAGCTCGCGCCATCAGCGAAGGATAGCCGGTGGTCCGAATCACCGGTCGCCGAAGCGATACATCGCGCCGACGCCGATCTGGAATACCGATGCGTCATGGAACGCAACGTCTGAGTCCTCGTCGCCCCAGAGCACGGTGGCCACGGCCTGCCAGCGGCCGCTCGCGGTCGGCAGCCGGTACAGCAGCGTGGTATCGACGGCCACCCTGTCGGTGTCGGTCTTCGCGGCGAAAATGGGATTGGCTTCGTCGAAGCTGCTGCTGCCCACGACGAGGTTGGTGGCCACGTTGTAGCCCTGACCCAGGAAGATGTAGCTCAGTTGCAGCTGATAGGCGTCGCTGCTGATGGCGGCGCCATCCCGGTCGTCGATCACGTAGCGAACCTTGGGGCGCAGGAGGTGACTCTGACCCTCGCCCAACCTGAAGAGGTAGGACAGGTCCCAGAAGTACTGGTCGCCGTCCCGGCGGAGAAGGTCCCGGCAGGCAGCCGTGCACGCCACGCTGGTCACGCCCTCGCCACTGCGCTCGGTGTCGACCGACACGTCCCGGTAGGAGAACGTGAGCTCGAATGCCGAGCCCAGGATCCGGTCCCACTGCACCCGGGCTCCGGCCGAGTCGCGATCCGTCTCGTCCCGGGGCACGCCTTCCAGGTACGGGTCCTCCCACACCTCGGTGGGCACGCCGCTGAACAGGATGCCGCCCTGCACGATGCCCCTATCGCCCAGGTCCCTGCGCACGCCGAGCTGGGCGACAGCGTCCAGCGTCACGGCGTCCTCGAGCGAGGTGCCCAGGAAGGCCTGCCAGCGGTTGCCGAACGTGTAGTTGACCTCACCCGTGACGAGCGGGTGAAAGGTGTCGTCCCGTTCCGGCCCCTGGCTGACGGTGGCGATGGTCGCCTCACCGATGTCGACGAGCCGGTTGCCCGCTATCAGGTTGCTTTCAAGATCAGTGTATCCGGCGCCGAGAATCACGAACCCGCGCCAGCCGGGGGTCTCGGGGACCGGCTCAACGGCCAGTGCGAGTGGTACTACCGAGCAGGCGCTCAGCACCAGCAGCACGGTGGTTACTCGGCAAGGATTCATCGGGCGGCCTCCATCTCTCGTTGTTGGACGAGGTGCGAGATTTCAGTGGCGGCAGCCTAGCAGACACTCTGCCCTTTGGCGCGGAATCTCCCGGGAACTATGGACGCCTGCAGACCACTCTGTTAGCGTAAAACCCGTCGTCATCGCGGCCACGGGAGAGAACGTTGAACCAGAGATCTGCTCGCCACACCCTGCTGCTGGTTTGCTCACTGGTCAGCCTGATCATTGCCGGCTGTGCCTCCGGCCCGACCATTCGCAGCAACGTCGATGAGAATGTCGATTTCACCAGTTTCCGCACGTTCGGTTTCCTCGATCCGCTCGGCACGGACCGCGATGGCTATCAGTCGCTGATTTCGCAACAGCTGGTGACCTCGGCTGACCGCGAGCTTACGGCCCGGGGCCTGCAGAGGACGGATACCAACCCGGACCTGCTCATCAATTTCAGCGCCGATCTCGATCAGCGCCTGCGCGTAACCCAATCACCTGGGATGCCCCGGGGGAGCAGCAGCTTCCATCGCCACCGGAGCGGCTTTTACAGTACCTGGCCAACGTATCAGCAGACTGAAATCCGACAGTACACGCAGGGCACGCTCGGCATCGATGTCGTCGACGCCGCCCGCCGGCAACTGGTGTGGGAAGGCTTCGCCCTGGGTCGGGTTACCCAGCGGACGACGGATAACATCGGGCCCGTGCTTGATTCAGCGGTGGTCGATATCTTCGGCAACTTCCCCCTGCAGCCGAAGTAGACTCCCCTAGCGCGAGAGGGCGTAACCGATACGCACGCTCCAGGACTCGCGCTCGTTGTAATCCAGCAGCGTCTCACCGTAGCCCGTGAAGAACTGGCCCATCAGGTAGCCGGCCAGGCCGGGCTTGAGCCGGTGCAGCGGGTAGGTGCCTTGCAGATCCAGGCTGCCCGCGTTCGACTCGACGCCCTTGCGTAGCGTCCAGGCGATCTGCCAGTCGTCGTCCTTGCCGTAGGTGAAGCGATAGTCACCGTAGCCCCGGTACCTGAAGATATCGGGGTTTTCGTCCTTCTCGAGGTAGGCGTACAGTTTTGGCGAGAACGTCCAGTAGAAACCCCGGGTGTCGCCAAAGCTGAAGTACGGGCGCACGAACAGGGTGTCGATACTGCGCGAATCCTCCTCATCCTGCCCGTTGGATTCATGCTCGTAGCCGGCTGCGATACCGACAGTGTTTCCCCCAACCCGCCAGTCAGTGTTGGGAATGTAGTAGAAGCCCCCCGGGATGTAGCGGGTATCGAGGAATGGGCTTGAATCAGCCGTGAGGTCCCAGAACGAGGCCTGCGTGTAGCTGAAATAGAGGTTGTCCTGAAAGCGGCGCGAATCCTGATCTTCCTGCTCATAGAGCCGCAACTTGAAGCTCAGCTGGAACTGCGCGTTCGCATCGGAGCCTGCGCCGGCAACGAAAAAAAACGGGTCGTGAAAGCTCAGGCGACCCTCATCCTGCAGATTGGGGTCATTATCCGCTCGCACGGTCAGGGTCGTGACCGGCGTCGGGTCAGGAAACGCACTGTCGTCGGCCAGGGTAACCGGCTCCGCCGTTGCCGCAGGCGTGGAGATTCGCACGGTCATAGCGGCTGCATCCGTGTCGGTGGCAACGATCTGGACGGTCCCGCGCAGGCTGGGCGGTAACTCTCCGACATAATCGATGCGCCGGAATTCACCAGTCTTCAGGACGATCTGGTCCGGCACGGGTGTCACGCGCTTGAGCTCCAGGCGAGCCACAGGGCCCATGTCGGGCGAGATCGTGACGCGCAGGACCTCCGGCAATGAATAGGACCGGCTATCGGCCTCACCGGTCACGATTAACGAAAGCCTGAACGGCTGCGTGGGATCAACAGTACGGGTCGGAGCAACCAGATTAATGTCGGCGCCCGCCATGGCTGGCGCGAGAGCCAGTCCAAGGCCGAACAACCAGCCAATACCCCGGACTGGGACGATTCGCGTGGGCGCCCTGCGCAGCTCCTGGATCAATGCTCTGGCCTTGAGTCAGCGGGAACTGAGGGTTACCGAGGCTACGGCGACCACGCGGTCACGGCTTCCCCGGGCTTGGGCGCGTTGGCAGCGGCAATGTCTACCCAGCCTCCACCCATGGCCTGATAAACGTTGATGACCTGGGAGTACCTCTCCGCGAGCAGGCTCACCGACGCGAGGTCCGCCGCAAATAACTCGTTCTCAGCCACCAGCACATCGAGGTAGCCCGACACGCCCTTGTCGAACCTGAGCCGCGACAGCCGGGCAAACTCGCGGAGTGCGTCCACACGCTTTCTTTGCAGTGCGACTTCCTCGATCTTCTTCTGGGACCCGACCAGGGCGTCGTTGGTCTCGCGAAACGCATTCAGGACCGTCCGCTGATAGAAAAAGAGTGCCTCCTGCTCCCGTCCCTCGGCCGTCCGCACCTGGCCCTTGATTCCACCGAACGTGAAAACCGGGCCCGTCACGCCCGCCGCCAGCGACCAGGCATTCGCGGGACTGGTAAGGAAGTCACCCATGCTGGTGCTTACCGAGCCGAGCGCGCCGGTGAGAGAGAGGTTTGGATAGTAGAGCGCGCGCGTCGCACCAATGCTGGCATTTGCGGCCACGAGGTTCTGTTCGGCCTGCATGATGTCCGGCCGGCGCAGGAGAATCGTCGAGGGCAGGTCGGCGGGTATCAGTGGCGCAACCAGCTCGTCGATGGTCTTTCCGCGCGCGATGGGCCCCGGGTTGCGCCCCAGCAGGATCGATATGAGGTTCTCCTGAACGGCGATCGCCTGCTCGAAGGCAGGAATGGCGGCCAGCGCCTGCTGATATTGCGACGAAATCTGCATCACTTCCGTCTTGGCCACGATGCCGGCCTTGAAGCGCAGGTCGAAGATTCGCGCGGTCTCGCCGAAGTTCGCAGCTGTCGCCTGCGCGATCTCGAGCTGCCGGTCGAGTGTCCGCAGCACGATGTAGCTGGTGGCAACGCTCGTCACCAGCGAAAGCACGACGCCGCGTCGAGCCTGTTCACTCGCATAAACCTGCGCCTGGGCGGCTTCGGTCAGTCGACGCACCCGACCAAAAAGGTCGAGCTGCCACGAAGCGCCCAGCGACGCCTGGTACAACGTGAAGTAGGGATCACCCCCTGGGGGAATCGGCACTGGACCGACGGTGGTGGCCCGGTTGCGGCTCGCATCGGCGCCATAGCCGATTTGTGGAAAGAGTTGCGATCGCGTCGTGCCGAGCGCACCGATGAACTGGTCGACCCGCGCCGCCGCGATACGCAGGTCGCGGCTGTCGCGGAGCGCCGTATCGACGAGTTCGTTCAGAACGGGGTCGCCGAACTGCTCCCACCACTTGGTGTCCGCAGCGTCGGTAGCCTCGGGATAGTCGATGCGCCAGGCCTCGGGTGTGTCGACGACGGGCCGCACGTAGTCGGGTCCGACGGTGCAGCCGGCGACCAGGAGCGCTGCGAGCATGCATAGCCTCATCGCGACTTCCTTCCAGGAATGCATGGTGGAGGCAGTCCCCGAACGCTGATAGAACGTTGTGCGGTTCGGGTTTCCCCGGCACCAATTGTAGCAACACTTCTCAGGACACACCTCCGGGGACCAGCAACCAGCCGAACAGTATTGCCAGCGCGAGCAGGCCGATGCTTGCCGACGGCCACTCCCGAAGGAACGTGTCGACCTGCTCCAGTCTGGCACCCACGGCCATACCACCCCGGCGCATCGGCCCTTCGTTCGCGGCGTCGCCGGCACGAGGTGCGCCGAACAAGGCCTTGCGCGAGAGACCCAGCGCCAGTGCCCCACCGCCGAGAAATACCAGCAGCACGGACCCCAGTTCCTTCGGCGCCAGGGGATTCGAGATGAGGCCACCCAGTTCAGGCCCTGTGGCGACGAACGCGAGCAGCAACGAGCACACGGCGAGTGCCAGCGCCGCGAACTCGGACAGGCTGGAAACGCGCTTCGCCAGCTGGAGTGGAACAGACGGGCGACGCAGGACATTCGTCAGCACCAGCACCACGTACCCCGCCGTGAAGACCGCGCCGCCCTGCAGCACCACGGTCCACCACCACTGCCCCGAGCTGTCAGCGGCGTCGAGGAGGAGCTTCTTTGCGAGGTAGGCACCGCTGGGCACGACCCCCATGAGTGCAAGGCCCGCGACGGCAAACGTCAGCACAGTGACGGGCATTGCACGTGCCAACCCGGCCAGGTCGGCAATGCGGTCGTGACCGAGGGCTGCATAGATCAGGCCAGCCGCCATGAACATGCCAGCCTTGGCAGTGGCATGGGACGCCGCCTGAAGGAGGCCGCCGGTGAGGGCGGCTCCGTGCACCAGCGTGCTGCCGCTGACATCGAATGCGAGGGGGAACATCAGGAACAGGTAGCCGATCTGCGCGATCGTCGAATAGGCGATCAGCAGCTTCAGGCGCTCCTGGCGCAGTGCGACGACACTGCCGACGACGATGGCCGCCGCACCCAGGCTTGCCAGCAGTTCGGCCGAGGGCAGCGTGACCACGCCAGGCATCACGTCGAACCAGAGCCGGACGACCAGGAACCAGGAGCCCTTGATCACCAGCGCCGACAGCACTGCGCTGGCGGCGGCCGGGGCGCCGGCGTGGGCGGGCGGCAGCCAGAGGTGCAGGGGGAACAGCGCGGTCTTGGCGAGCAGGCCCACCGTCATCAGTGCCGCGGCGGCCCAGGCGATGGGCTCGGGGCGGACCGCGTCAGCCAGCAGCGAGATGTCGAGCGTGCCATAGCCGCCGTAGAGCAGCACCGCACCCAGCAGGTAGAGCAACGAGCCTGCCAGCGCGAAC
>Ga0209254_10001799_pt1 | contig 19339 bp, 17 predicted proteins | sample FrelakmetDIP11DI_FD_187148 | JGI IMG/M metagenome (GOLD analysis project Ga0209254, IMG submission 187148) | Freshwater lake sediment microbial communities from the University of Notre Dame, USA, for methane emissions studies - DIP11 DI (SPAdes)... | ecosystem: Environmental > Aquatic >...
CGGATCATGGCCTACTCCGCGAAGTACGCGTCCGGCTTCTACGGGCCGTTCCGGGACGCGGTCGGCTCGGCTGCCAACCTCGGCAAGGGCAACAAGGCCACCTACCAGATGGACCCGGCGAACAGCGACGAGGCGCTGTGGGAGGTCGGCCTCGACCTGCAGGAGGGCGCGGACATGGTCATGGTGAAGCCGGGCCTGCCCTACCTCGACATCGTGCGGCGCGTGAAGGACGAGTTCAAGGCACCGACCTTCGTCTACCAGGTGTCGGGCGAGTACGCGATGCTGAAGGCCGCCGAGCGCGCCGGCTGGCTCGACGGCCGCAAGTGCGCCCTCGAATCGCTGCTCGCGTTCAAGCGCGCGGGCGCGGACGGCGTCCTGACCTACTTCGCGCTCGACGCCGCGCGCTGGCTGAAGGAATCCGGCTGATCCCCGCGCCGAGTCGCGTCGGCGGCGCGCGGCAGGGCACTGCCCTCGCGCGACCCCGGCCTAGCCGAAAAGGAGCGCGATCCCGTGCGCCTGACCGGCATCGAGGGCCACGGAGCCGTCGGGCATCCGCTGGGGTGCGAATCCGCCGCGGCGAAGCGCCGCCTCGGCCGCGTCGCGGTCCGCGCGCAGGAAGAGCGCTGCCGCGACGGGATGCGGCCGCGACGGGAGCGCCAGCGCCGGCCACCGCGAAGCGAAACCCGTCTCCTCGAGGAACGCGATCGAGGTCTTGCCGAGATCGAGCAGCGTCGCGTCAGGGACGGCCCGGGGCGTCCCGCCGAGGGCCTTCGCGTAATGCTTCGCGGTGCCCGCAATGCGCCCCGCGTCGCACAGCACGGCGATGGCGGCGATCCCCGTCGTGCCGTTGGCGTGCGTCTGCCAATCGGAGCGCCAGACGTGCTCCGGGGTCAGGTGCTGGCAGGCGAAGAACCGCAGGCCGGGCGTCGCGCGCAGCGGCAGCTGCGTGATGCGGAAACGCGCGTGGTGCCCGCCGTCCGCGGCCCCTACCGGGCGGGCGAGATCCACCACGCGGGTGGGCGAGACGCCGGCCCACACCCACTCCGTGTACGCCCGGTCGGCCGACGGTGTGGCGAGGGCCACGGCGGCGAGCCCTTCGCCGGCCGCGAGGAACTCCTTGTAGTAGCGGGTCGTGTCGTGGACGAGGGGCACGGCGAGAAGCTCGAGGTAGTCGCTGCCCAGCATCACGCAATGGTTCTGCGTGCCGAGCGTGTGATGGCCGCGCGGGGTGACGGTGAAGCCCATGCGCTCGAAGCTCTCGCGCGCGGCGTCGAGATCGCGCACGGCGATGACGGCGTGGTCCACGCCGGTGAAGGACTTGAACATCAGGGCTTGGGAAAGGTTGTGGATTCGGACGCGGTGGCCTTGCCACGCAGGACGAGGCCGATGGCCGGTGGCGCAGTGGCGCGCCGCTATAGAGCCGAGCATCGCACAGGAAAGGCCGGCGCGTGATCGACCTGCTGTATGCGCCCGCGCACTACATGGCCGGACGGCCCGAACGCGCGCTCGCCGTCGCGGTGGCGTTCGCCGGACTGACGGTGCTCCTGCGCGCGGCGCGACGTCGTCACGCGACGATCGCCGACCGACCGGCGCTCCTCTGCACTGCGCTCTGGCTCTTCTGGGGCATCAACGAGCATGCCGCGAAGCTCTACGGCTGGCGCGTGCGTGCGGACATCGTGTTCTTCTGGCCGATCCTCGCCACCGTCACCGTCGGCTGTGTGCTGGTGGTCGTGGCCAGCCTTCGCGCTGCGCGCAACGGCGGGATCCGCGACGAAGCAACGCCTCCGGAGACGCCACCTCGGTAAGATCGACGGTCGTCGGTCGTCGTTCCCAGCAGGAGTCGCGAGTGCGCTACATCGATCACGGGCAGGGCGGCCCTGCCAGCGTCATGAAGATCGCCGAGGGACCTGCGCCCGAGCCGCAGGCGGGCGAAGTCGCGATCGCCGTGCAATACGCGGGCGTGAACCGGCCCGATGTGCTGCAGCGTGCCGGCGCCTACCCGCCCCCGCCCGGCGCGTCGCCCGTGCTCGGGCTCGAGGCCGCGGGCCGCGTCGTGGCTGCGGCGCCCGATGTCACCTGGCCCAAGGTCGGCGACCTCGTGTGCGCGCTCACTCCCGGCGGCGGTTATGCGGAGCGTTGTGTCGCCCCCGCGTCGTCGTGTCTCCCGCTCCCTGCGGGGCTGTCGCCGCTCGAAGCCGCGTCGCTGCCGGAGACCTGCTTCACGGTGTGGACGAACGTGTTCGATCGCGGCCGGCTGCAGGCGGGCGAGAGCTTTCTCGTGCACGGCGGCTCGAGCGGCATCGGCACCACGGCCATTCAGCTCGCCAAGGCGTTCGGTGCGACCGTCTACACGACGGTCGGGAGTGAGGAGAAGGCGGCGTTCTGCCGTTCGCTCGGCGCCGACCGCGTGTTCGACTACAAGCGCGAGGACTGGGCCGCGGCACTGTGGAGCGCCACCGGCAAGAAGGGCGTGGACGTGATCCTCGACATGGTCGGCGGCGACTACACGATGAAGAACATCCGCTCGCTCGCACTCGAGGGCCGGCTGGTGCAGATCGCCTTCCTCAAGGCGTCGAAGATCGAGGACTTCGATGCCATGCCGCTCATGACCCGGCGTCTCACGTTCACCGGCTCCACGCTTCGCCCGCGTTCTGTGGCGGACAAGGCGGCGATCGCGCAGGCGCTGCGCGACAAGGTGTGGCCGCTGTTCGAGCTGAAGAAGGTGAAGACGGTCGTCCACAAGGTCTTTCCGCTCGCCGATGCGACCGCGGCGCACGAGCTCATGGAGAGCTCGCAGCACGTCGGAAAGATCGTGCTCGAGGTTGACCGGGCGGCGTGACCCGGCCGCTGAGAATCGGCGCAACGCTGCGGCGTCAGGCGCCCGCAGCCGCGAGCGACTGCAGGAAGCGATCTGCGTCCTGATAGCCGATGACCCGCACGCCGGGGAGCTCGCGGCCCGAGGCATCGAAGAAGACGATCCCCGGCGGGCCGAATAGCTTGAACCGTTGCAGCAGCGCCTTCTGCTCGGGGGTGTTCGCCGTCACGTCCGCCTGTACCAGGGTCATGTTCGCGAAGCGCTCGCGCACGCGCGGATCGGAGAACGTGAAGCGCTCCATCTCCTTGCAGGAGACGCACCAGTCGGCGTAGAAGTCGAGCATCACCGGGCGGCCGGCGCGGGCGAGCACCGCATCGAGCTCGGCAAGCGACGCGACCTTCTCGAACCGCAGGCCGTCGGCCTTCACCGCCACTTTCGCGCTGGAAGTCGCCGCGACCGCCTTCTCGACCGCCTGTGCGCGAAAGCCCGAGAGCGGCTGCAGCGGATCGCGGCTGCCGGCAAGCGCGCCGAGCACGAGTGCGGCACCGGCGACGAGCGCGATCACGCCGACGCCCTTCAGCAGCCGCGCATAGCCGTTCGCGTCGTGCGGCAGCGGATCGAGCGCCCGCAGGTAGACCGCGCCGATCACGAGCAGCGCTGCCCACGCGAGCATCACCGCGAGCGGCGGGATCACCGGCGTGATGATCCAGATCGCGACGCCGAGGAGCAGGAACCCGAAGAAGCGGCGCACCGACTTCATCCAGTGGCCGGTCCTGGGCAGCAGTGCGCCCTCCGAGACGCCGACTGCGATGAGCGGCACGCCCATGCCGATCGCCATCGCGAACAGCGCCGTCGCGCCGAGCACGACGTCGCGCGTCTGGCTGATATAGAGCAGCGCGCCGGCGAGCGGCGCCGCGACGCACGGGCTGACGATCGCGGCCGACAGCATGCCCATCAGCGCGATGGCACCGATGTGGCCGCCGCTCAGGCGCGACGACGCGTCATGGAGGCGCGACTGGAACGCCGCCGGCAGCTGCAGGTCGTAGAAGCCGAACATCGACAGCGCGAGCGCCACGAAGATCGCGGCGAACGCGGTGAGCACCCACGGGTTCTGGAGCGCCGCGGAGAGCATGTGCCCCGACAGCGCCGCGGCGACGCCGATCGCGGTGTACGTGACCGCCATGCCGAGCACGTACGCGATCGAGAGCACCGCTGCGCGTCCCTTGGAGGCGCTGCGGCCTTCGCCGACGATGATCCCGGAGAGGATCGGGATCATCGGCAGCACGCAGGGCGTGAAGGTGAGAAGCAGGCCGGCGCCGAAGAAGAACGCCACGACCGCGAGCAGGTTCCCCGACTCGAGGATGCCGGAGAAGCGTGCCTCGTCGTTCACGATCGCCGGCTGGCCGCGCACCGGCCGCCCGCCGAGCTCCACGGGCAGGTCGCTCGCCGCACCACCGGCCGCGGCGGCCGAGAACGCCGCAAGCCGCAGCTTCGCCGTCTGCTCGAGCGGCGGATAGCAGATGCCCTTGTCCCAGCAACCCTGATAAGTCGTCTTCAGCGTCGCGGCGTCGGCGCCGCCGGTCTTCTCGACCGGCACCGTGATGCGCACTTCCTTGCGATAGGTCTCCACCGTGCCGAAGAAGGGATCGGTGCGTTCCTCGCCGCGCGGGAACACCGGCACGCCGAGCTTGACGCCGCTCGGCTCGGCATCGAAAGCGAACTTGTTGCGGTACAGGTAGTAGCCGTCGGCGATGCGGAAACGCACCTCCAGCTTGCCGTCGGGCAGCACCTGCACGGACTGTCGGAACGCCTTCTCCGGCTCGAGCGGCTCCTCGGCGGTGTGCGCCCACGGTGCGATCGCGAGCGCGAGCAGCGCGAAGAGGAACGGCAGCCAGCCGGTCCGCGCCCTGCGCATCAGCTGGGCCCCTCGGGCTGCGTTTCCCCGGCCACCCACGCCAGATAGGGCGCGAGGCCCGCGGCAACAGGCAGCGCCACGATCTCCGGCAGTTCGTACGGGTGCGCGGCGCGCAGTGCGGTTTCCACGGCCGAGTAGCGTTCACGGGTCGTCTTGATGAGGAGAGGCACTTCATCGGCCGTCTCGACCGCGCCCTTCCAGCGATACACCGAGCGCACCGGCGCGAGCACGTTGACGCAGGCGGCGAGACGCGCCGTAACGAGCTCAGCCGCGATGCGCTCCGCGGTGGGCGCATCGGGGAGTGTCGTCATCACCAGCAGGACGTTCATCTTCGACTCATGCGCCGGCGCGGGCCGCGGCGGCGAAGGGCACGCCCTCGTGCACGGTCGGATAGCGCAGCGCGATGCCCAGCTCGCGCTTCATGCGCGCGTTGACGAGGCGCCGCGACTCGCTCATGAACGAGAGCAGCGCCGGCGGAATCCGCGCTTCGGCTTCCGCGCGCGTGATGCGCGCCGGTCGCGGCAGGCGCTGCCGGTCCGCGACCAGGTCGAAGTAGTCGCCCATCGTCATCGCGCTGTCGTCGGCGGTGTTGTACGTCCCGGCGGGGGCATCGTCGGCGAGCGCCGCGACGCAGATGGCGGCGAGATCGTCGGCGTGGATGTGGTTCGTGTACACGTCGTCCTCGGACCGCAGCACCGGAGTGCCGCGGCGCAGCCGGTCCACCGGCAGCCGGTCGGCCGCGTAGATGCCCGGTACCCGCAGCGTCACGATCGCCACGTCGTGCGCCTCGCCCCACGCCGACCAATACCGCTCGGCATCGACGCGCCGCGCCGCGCGCGCGGTCTGCGGCGCCACCGGCCGCGATTCGTCCACCCAGGCGCCCCCGCAGTCGCCATATACGCCGCTCGTGCTGATGTAGACGAGCCGGCGCGGCGGCCGTGCTCTACCGAGCGTTTCGCCGAGGCGGCGCGAGCGGCCGTCCTGGTCGCCGCTTTCGGGCGGAGGCGCGAGGTGGAGCACCCGCGCGAAACGGCCGGCAAGCGGCGCGATGCTGGCGGAATCGTCGAGGTCGGCCAGCAGGACTTCCGCGCCGCTTCCGGCGACGGCGCGCGCTTTCGCGGGATCGCGCAGCACGGCCGAGACCCGGTATCGCGCCGTCAGCGCGGGCAGCGCCCGGCGTGCGACGTCGCCGCAGCCGACGAGGAGCAGACGTTCCATCGCAGGATTCTAGCGTCCCGCGACCGCGCCCCTCTGCGTACGGCAAGGGGGCGCCGCTTGGCGCCGAGCGAAATAAGCGAGAATTGCGGCTTTGCTCGCCTCGTTCCGGCAATGCCCCACCAGGTCACCCTCACGCCGAGCGGTCAGTCGTTCACGGTTCCCGACGGCGAGACCATCCTCCAGGCGGCGATCGACGCCGGATTCCACCTGCCCTACGGCTGCCGCAACGGCGCCTGCGGGTCGTGCCGGGGCAAGCGCCTCGAGGGGCAGATCGACTACGGCAAGTATTCCGAGCACGCGCTTTCGCAGCAGGAGCGCGACGCCGGCTATGCGCTCTTCTGCGTGGCGAAGCCGCTGACGGATCTCGTCGTCGAGTCGCGCGCGGTGAGCGCGGTGAAGGACATCGTCGTCAGGAAGCTCCCCTGCCGCGTGCATCGCGTCGAGAAGGTGATCGACGACGTCGCGATCGTCTGGCTCAAGCTCCCGGCGAACGAACGGCTGCAGTTCCTGCCCGGGCAGTACATCGAGTTCATTCTCAAGGACGGCTCGCGGCGCAGCTTCTCGATGGCCAATGCGCCGCACGACGACGAGTTCCTGCAGGTGCACGTGCGCCACGTCCCGGGCGGCAGTTTCACCGAGCACGTCTTCACGACCATGAAGGAGCGCGACATCCTGCGTTTCGAGGGCCCGCTCGGCAACTTCTTCCTGCGCGAGGACGGCGACAAGCCGATCGTGCTCGTCGCGAGCGGCACCGGCTTCGCGCCCATCAAGGCCATCCTCGACGCCGCGTTCAAGAAGGGCCTGACCCGCCCCATGGCGCTCTATTGGGGCGGGCGGCGGCCGCACGACCTCTACATGAACGAGCTGCCGCTGAAGTGGGCGAACGAGCAACCCCACTTCCGGTACGTCCCGGTCGTATCCGACGCGCGGCCGGAGGATGCCTGGACGGGGCGGACCGGCTTCGTCCACCGCGCAGTGCTGGAGGACTTCGCCGACCTCTCGGGTCATCAGGTCTACGCGTGCGGGGCGCCGATCGTCGTCGAGTCGGCGCGGCGCGACTTCACCGCCCAGCGCGGGCTCCCGCTCGACGAATTCTTCGCCGACTCGTTCACCACCGCCGCGGACCTCGCCACCCCGGCGGCGGGGTGAGCGCCGCGCGCGACCGCTCGGGCGGGACGCAGGGCGCCACGGCCTCGCCCCGCGCCGCGCGCCGAGCCGCCCGGCGCAGTGCCTCGGCGCTCCCCAGTGCCTCGGCGCTCCCCAGTGCCTCGGCGCTCCCCAGTGCCTCGGCGCTCGTCGGGCAGCTCGAGCGCAGCCGACGGTCGTTCGATGCCGCTGCCGTCGCCGCGACGAGCACGGCCCTCGAGGACCTTTCGCGACTCGACGCGGTGCCGCCGCAGCTGCTGCGACGCCTGCACGACGTCCTGCTCTTCATCGCCGCGCACCCACCCGACGCGCAGGTCCACGATCGTGCCGAGCGCGAGCTCGCGCGTATCGCCGCGCACGTCGGCCGGCTCGGTCGCCGCGGCGAGGCGCTGGTCGAGAACAGCGGGCTGCCCGGCTCGACCCTTGCGACCACCTTCAGCCTCGCCCTCACCGGGCGCCTGACCGCGCGGCATGCCGACGACATCGCGCTGCTCTCGGTCGACGGCGATCACGACTTCGTCATGGCGGCGCTCGCCACCGCGCTCGATCCCATGGAGCAGGAGGCGCTGAGCGAGGAAGCGCTGCCGTGGTCCTTGTGGCTCGCCCGCTACGCGGGCAGCGAGGCGCGCCGGCGGCTGCACCGGCTCGTGCGCATCGCCGCCGCGACGCCGGCGTCGGCGCCGCTGCGCGAGTCGATGTTCGCGGCGTGCCGCGTCTTCGTCCGCTGGCGGCTCCGTGGCGCCGCCACGCTCGCGACCGGCCGGATCGGGCGCGCGCCGCTCTTCTTCCACACGGCTCTGGAGCGAGTCCCCGCGCTCCGCGCCCGCGACCTGGCGGCGCCGGTCACCCGGGTTGCGATGAGCAAGCGCGAGCGCGCTGCGCTGACCGCCACGGCGCAGGACGTGCTCGCGACGCTGCTGCGCGAAACCGATCCCATCACCTACGCGGCCACCGCCGAGACCGAGCGCCACGATCTCGGTCGCGGGCTGCAGATCGCGCTCTTCTTCATGCAGCCGGGGCACAAGCTCGCGCTCGAGACCTATGCGTGCTACCTGCTGTTCAAGAACGGCATCCCCGTGGCCTACGGCGGCGGCTGGTCGCTCGGGCCGCAGTGCCGCTTCGGCGTGAACGTGCTGCCGCCGTTCCGCGGCGGCGAATCGACGCTGCTCGTGGCGGCGCTGCTGCGCGTCTACGCGCAGCGTTTCGCGGCGCGCGTGTTCGCGGTCGAGCCCTACCAGATCGGCAAGGGCAATGCCGATGGCATACGCTCGGCGTCGTTCTGGTTCTACTACCGGCTCGGCTTCCGCCCCGTGCAGGAGGAGCTCGCCGCGCTCGCGGCACGCGAGTACGCGCGGCTGGCATCGGGTACACGGACGGCGGTGCCGGTGCTGCGCGCCCTGGCGGAATCGCTCCTCGTGTTCCGCATCGACCCGCGCGATCGCTGGAGTTACGTCGCGCCCGCCGCCCTCGGACTCGCCGTCACGCGCCATGTCGAGACGCGGTACGCGGGCGACCGCGAGCTCGCTCGTCGGTCGGCGCTTTCGGCACTGGCCCGCAGCCTGCCGCGCGGCGCCCGCCTTCCGCCGGCGCTCGCCGGGTGGGCGCTGCTGCTCGACGCCGGCGGCGGGACGGCCGGCTGGAGCGCCGACGACATCCGGGCCCTTGTCGGGCTTGCCCGTCGCAAGCCCATCGCCGAGGCCGACTTCGCCTGCCGCCTCGAAGACCACACCCGACTGATGGGCTTGATCCGGTCGCTCGCGGCGCGCCGGGCGGTGTAATCTATCGGTCTCCACGCGGTCGCCCGGACCGCTGCCCGGAGGAGCGTCGGCGTCCTGCCGACGGGGCCAAGGAGGAGGATTGCTCATGGCGCCGAGCCAGGAGCGAACGCCGCGCAAGCGGCTTGCAGTCGTTCCGTTCGCCGGCCCGCAGGGCTCGTCGGCGGCCGATTACGTGCGCGAAGGCCTCGCCGAGGAGATCATCGCGCGGCTCGCGCGCCTGCATGCGGATGACGTCGAGCTCGTGGCGCGCTCGATCACGAGCGCATGGAACGGCTCGATCGATCATCTCGCGGCTGTCTACCGCCTCGACTTCCTGCTCACCGGCAGCCTCGCCATCGAAGGCGAGGCGATGCGCGTGCACGTCGAGCTGGTGCGCGCCGCGGACGGGACGTGCGTCTGGTCGGAGACGCTGACGAGCACCCGCGCCGACCTCGGCGAGCTCGTCGGCGAGCTGGCGGCATCGATCGCGGCACGCTTGCCGCTGCGCGACCGGGGGGCGGCCCGGGCGCGGCTCGCGCGCGCGCTCGAAGCTTCGCCGCGCGCCTACGAGTCATACTTCCTCGCGCGCTACTTCTGGAACCGCCGCTCGGAATTCAACCTCGGCAAGGCGCTCGAGCTCTACCGCCAGGCACTGCAGCACGACCCGGGCTACGCGCCGGCGTATCTCGGCATTGCCGAGTGCTACACGCTCATGGTGACGTGGTCGCTGGTGTGGCCGAACGTCGGCGCGCGGCTCGCGCGCGCCGCCCTGGCGAAGGCGCTGGCGCTCGACGCGGAGCTCGCCGGCGCGCGCGCCGCGCAGGCTTGGCTCGCGAGCACCTACGACTGGTCCTTCCGCGAGGCGGAAACCTTGTTCCGCGACGCCCTGTCGCAGGATCCGAGCGACGCGCAGATCCATTTCTTCTTCGGCCGCCACCTGCTCGGGCAGGGGCGCATGGACGAGGGCCTCGCGCAGCTGCGCGCGAGCATCGACCTCGAGCCGTACTCGGTGGCGAACCGCGCCGTGCTCGGTTGGGGCCTGTTCGTCGCGCGCCAGCCGGAAGAGTCGCTGAAGCGGCTCGACGAGTGCCTGGCGCAGGAGCCGGACTGCGTTCCCGCGCACGGCTACCGCAGCATGGTGCTGAGCTACCTCGACCGCGGCGCGGAGGCCGTGGCCGCGGCGCGGCGGGCGCTGAAGAGCGGTGGCGATTCGGCCGCGCTGCAGGCGGCACTCGCCTACTCGCTCGCCCGGGACGGCCAGCGCAACGAGTCGCACGCGATCCTTGACCGGCTCGCGCGCGCGAGCGCGGAGCGCTATTGCGCGCCGGCACTCGTGGCGCCGGTGGCGCTCGCGCTCGACGGCGAGGACGAGGCGATGAACTGGCTCGAGCGGGCGCTGGCGCAGCGCTGCTGCTGGCTCGCGCTGAACCTCGTCGATCCGCGCTTCGACGCATTGCGCGACGATCCCCGCTTCGGCGCGCTGACGGGACGCGTCACGGCCCGAGCGGCGAGCACCCGGCCGGCCGGGCAGCCGGTGCACTGAGACTCGCTCAAGCCTCTCCGAGGTAGGCCGCGCGGACCTTCGGATCGGCGAGGAGCGCAGACGACGGTCCACTCAACGTGACGCGTCCGCTCTCCATCACGTAGGCGCGCTGCGAGAGCTCGAGCGCGAGCTTCGCGTTCTGCTCCACGAGCAGGATCGTGACGCCCTGCGACGAGACCGCGCGCACGATCTCGAACACCTTCTGCACCATGAGCGGCGCGAGGCCCATCGACGGCTCGTCGAGAAGCAGCAGCCGCGGCCGGCTCATGATGGCACGGCCGATCGCGAGCATCTGCTGCTCGCCGCCGGAGAGCGTGCCGGCAAGCTGGTCGCGACGCTCCGCGAGGCGCGGCATGAGGCCGTAGATGCGTTCGAGGTCGGCGCCCACCTCGGGATCGTTGCGATGGTAGGCGCCCATTTCGAGGTTCTCGCGCACCGAGAGGCGGCCGAACACCTGCCGGCCTTCCGGCACCATCGCCAGCCCCTTGCGCACCAGCGCGTAAGCGGGCAGCGCGTTGATGACCTCGTCGCGGTAGCGGATCGTCCCGGCCGCGGCATGCACGAGCGCAGAAAGCGCGCGGAGGCAGGTGGACTTGCCGGCGCCGTTCGCGCCGATCAGCGCCACGAGCTCGCCTTCGCGCACCTCGAAGTCAATGCCCTTGACGGCGCGGATGCCGCCGTAGGCGACCTCGAGTCCGCGCACCTCGAGCAGCGGCTTCAGCGCCGTCTCGCCGCCGCGCAGCGTGCCTTCGGGCGCGTTCACGCCACCGCTCCGCCGAGATAGGCCTCGATCACCGCCGGGTCGCGCTGCACTTCGGCGGGCGGTCCTTCGGCGATCTTCTTGCCGTAGTCGAGCACCGCCACGCGGTTGCACAGGCCCATGACGAGCTTCACGTCGTGCTCGATGAGAAGCAGCGTGACGCCGTCGCCGCGGATGCGTTCCATCAGCGACCGCAGGCTCTCGGTCTCGGTGGCGTTCATGCCCGCGGCCGGCTCGTCGAGCGCGAGCAGCTTCGGGTCGGTGGCGAGCGCACGCGCGATCTCGAGGCGGCGCTGGTCGCCGTAGGGCAGGTTGCGCGAGAGCATGTCGGCGCGATGGGCGAGGCCGACGTAGGCGAGGAGCGCACGCGCGCGCTCCTCGATGCCGCGCTCCTCGGCACGCGTGCGCGGCCCGCGCACCACGGCCCCGATGACGCCTGCACGCGTGCGCACGTGACGGCCGACCATGACGTTCTCGAGCGCCGTCATGTTGGCGAACAGGCGGATGTTCTGGAACGTGCGCGCGATGCCGCGCTCCGCGACCTCGTGCGGCGCCTTGACGTTGAGCGCCGCGCCGTCGAGCTCGAAGCCGCCGCCGTCGGCCTGGTAGAGGCCGGTGAGGCAGTTGAAGAACGTCGTCTTGCCCGCACCGTTGGGGCCGATGAGGCCGTAGATCTCGCCGCGGCGGATGGAGAGCGAGATGTCGGTGAGCGCCTGCAGGCCGCCGAAGCGCTTCGCGACCTTGTTCGCCGCGAGCAACACGCCGCCGGGCGGCGACGCGGGCTTGCCGCTCATGCGCGCGCGCCTTCGGCCGTCTCGCCGCGGTCGGGCAGGGCGTCGGGATGCAGCTCGCCCGCCGCTTCGGCCTCGGCGAACTCGCGCTTGCGCACCTGCGAGGGCCAGAGCCCCGCGGGCCGGAACAACATCACGAGCACGAGCGCGAGGCCGAAGAGCAGCATGCGCAGCGCCTCGGGGTCGACGATCGGCTTGCCGAAGACGAGCTTCTGCAGCGGCACGACGCCGTAGCGGATCGCCTCGGGCAGCGTCGCGAGCAGCACGCCCCCGAGGATCACGCCGGGGATGTGCCCCATGCCGCCGAGCACGACCATGCAGAGCACCATGATCGACTCCATCAGCGTGAAGCTCTCCGGCGACACGAAGCCCTGGAAGCCCGCGAAGAGCCCGCCGGCGACGCCGCCGAAGGTCGCGCCCATCGCGAACGCGAGCAGCTTCACGTTGCGCGTGTTGATGCCCATGGCCTTCGCGGCGATCTCGTCCTCGCGGATCGCCACCCAGGCGCGGCCGATGCGCGAGTCCTCGAGCCGCAGCGACACGAAGACGATGGCCAGGGTGAGGAGCAGGAAGAGGTAGTAGTAGAGCGCGGTGGGCGGAAAGGTGAGCCCGAACAGCTCGAGCGGCTTGTTGAAGGGGATGCCGGCGATCGAGAACGGGTCGATGCGGTTGATGCCCTGCGGGCCGTTGGTGATGTTGACCGGCGCGTTGAGGTTGTTCAGGAAGATGCGGATGATCTCGCCGAAGCCGAGCGTGACGATGGCGAGGTAGTCGCCGCGCAGCCTGAGCGTCGGCGCACCGAGCAGCACGCCGAACAGTGCCGCGAGCGCCGCGCCCATCGGGATCAGCACCCAGATCGGGAAGTGCAGGCCGTTCGGGAACATCGCTGCGAACGCGGGGAAGTTGGCGGCGAGATGCGGCGAGGCGAGCAGCGCCCACATGTACGCGCCGACGGCATAGAACGCGATGTAGCCGAGGTCGAGCAGCCCGGCGAACCCGACCACGATGTTCAGGCCGAGCGCGAGCATGATGTAGAGCAGCGCGAAGTCGATGATGCGCACCCAGCCGCGCCCGGCGCTCGCCTCGACCACGAACGGCAGCACGGCGAGCGCGATTGCGATGACCCCGAGGCCGACCCACTTCAGCGCCGGGTAGCGCTTCAGCCGCTCGTTCACGGGCAACCCTTCGCCCGCGCGTCGCATGCTTGCGCGGCGAGGCGCGGCAACGCGATCACGCCCGCTCCGCCACCCGCTCGCCGACCAGCCCCGAAGGCCGGAAGATGAGCACGACGATCAGGACGAAGAACGCGAACACGTCCTGGTAGTGGCTCCCGAGGAAGCCGCCGGTGAGGTCGCCGATGTAACCGGCGCCGAGGCTTTCGATGAGGCCGAGCAGCAGCCCGCCCAGCATCGCGCCGCCGAGGTTGCCGATGCCGCCGAGCACCGCCGCGGTGAACGCCTTCAGGCCGAGGATGAAGCCCATGTAGTAGTGGGCGATCTGGTAGTTGGCGCTGACCATGAGCCCGGCCACCGCGCCGAGCGCCGAGCCGATGACGAACGTGGCCGAGATGATCGCGTTGATGTTCACGCCCATGAGGCCGGCGACGGCAGGGTTCTCCGCAGTGGCGCGCATCGCGCGGCCGAGCTTGGTGCGGTTCACGAGCAGCATCAGCCCCGCCATGATCGCGGCGGCGAGCAGCACGATGACGATCTGCAGGTCGGTGATGTTCGCGCCGAGGACGGTGTGCGGCGTCGTCGGCAGGATCGGCGGCCACGAGTGGTAGCGGCGACCCCACACGAGCATCGCGAGGTTCTGCAGCAGGATCGAGATGCCGATCGCGGTGATGAGCGGCGCGAGACGCGGCGCGCTGCGCAAGGGTCGATAGGCGACGCGCTCGACCGTGAACCCGATCGTCATGCACACCGGCACGGCGGCGACGAGGCCGGCGAGGATCACGACCGCCGGGTGCAGCCCCGGCACTGCAGCGTTCAGGGCGGTGATCACGGTGAGGGACGTGAGCGCACCGATCATCACCACGTCGCCGTGGGCGAAGTTGATCAGCCCGAGGATGCCGTAGACCATCGTGTAGCCGAGCGCGACGAGCGCGTAGATCGACCCGAGCACGAGCCCGTTGATGATCTGCTGCAGGAAGATCTCGGGATGGAAGCTCATTGCACCGGCTGCCGCCGTGGCCGAGGCGCGCACGCGAGCCCGCGCCGGCAGGGCGCGCCAAGGATGCCCGTGCCGGTGACGATGCTCAAGCCCTCCCCGCGCGGGCGGTCCGAAACCGGGCCCGCAGAAATCGAAACGGCACCCGCAGGTGCCGTTCGCGATCCCGTCGGCGCGCCGCGCTACTTCGCGCCGCCGCCTGCGACCTCGAGCACGCCCAGCTTGCCGCCCTTCACTTCGTACATCGTGATGGCGCCGTTCTTGACGTCGCCCTTGTCGTCGAACTCGATCTTGCCGGTGATGCCGCCGAAGGCCGTCTTTGGCAGCTCGGCAGTGATCTTGGCGGGATCGGTCGAGTTGGCGCGCTTCATCGCGTCGATGATGACCTGCACCGCATCATACGAGTAGGGCGCGTAGATCTGCACTTCGGTGTTGAACTTGCCCTTGAAGCGCGAGCCGAAGTCGGCACCGCCGGGCATCTTCTCGAGCGGCAGGCCGGCCTGCGAGCAGTAGGCGCCCTCGGCCGCGTCGCCCGCGAGCTTGATCAGCTCCGGCGTGCAGGCGCCGTCGCCGGTGAGGAACTTGGCGTTGATGCCGAGCTGCTTCACCTGCTTGAGCATGGGGCCGGCTTGTGCGTCCATGCCGCCGTAGAAGATCGCGTCGGGCTTCTTGCCCTTGATCTTGGTGAGGATCGCCATGAAGTCGGTGGCGTCGTTCTTGGTGAACTCGCGTGCCACGACCTGGGCGCCCGCCGCCTTCGCCGCCTTCTCGACTTCGTCGGCGAGGCCCTGCCCGTAGGCGGTGCGGTCGTCGATGATGGCGATGGTGCCGGCTTTCAGGTTCTTCGCGGCGTAGTCGCCGAGCACCGATCCCTGCTGGACGTCGTTCGCCATGACGCGGAAGGCGGTCTTGAAGCCCTGCTGGGTGTAGGTGGGGTTGGTCGCCGAGGGCGAGATCTGCGGGATGCCGGCGTCGTGGTAGATCTTCGACGCGGGGATGGTGGTGCCGGAGTTGAGGTGCCCGACCACCGCGTTCACCTTCGCATCGACGAGCTTCTGGGCGACCACCGTGCCGGTCTTGGGATCGGCCTGATCGTCCTCGCCGATCAGCTCGAACAGCACTTTCTTGCCATCGACGGTCACGCCCTTTGCGTTCCAGTCCTCGACGGCCAGACGCGCGCCGTTCTCGTTGTCCTTGCCGAGGTGGGCGATGTTGCCCGTGAGAGGTGCGACGTGCCCGATCTTGACGATCACCGTCGGCGTACCCGCCGGCGCGGCCGCCGGTGCGGCCGGAGCCGCAGCGCTCGCCGGTGCCTCGGCCGTCCTGGGCGCGGGCTTCGGCTCTTCCTTGCCGCACGCCGCGAGCGCGAGCGTGGCGCAGGCGGTGACGACGCTCAGATGCGCGGTGTTCTTCATGAAGACTCTCCTTCGGAGCGCGGGGCGACCGGGTCCGGACGCCGCCCCCGGGGTGTTGGATGTCGAGCGCGAGCCCCTCGTGGTCAGGGGGCCGTCGCCGGTGAGCGAGGCGCGATTATGGTGAGCCGCTTTCGCTGACGTCAAGCTGATTGCCGGCGCGAAACCCTCGCCGGTGCGAGCACTTGGATCGGGCTTCGGAACCGGAGAGCGGGCTCCGGAATGCGCGCGGATTGCGCATCAACGAACACCGCGGCCCGAAGGCCGCGGTGCGCGAGCCGCGATGGCGGCGCGCGGGCGCGCGCGGGACGGCAGCCGACCGCAGGGTCCGTGTTCGGCGCCGCTACTTGATCGAGACGATGTACTTCACCATCGTCTGCAGGTCCGCGTCCTTGACCTGCGGGTTGGCCGGCATCGGCACCTGACCCCACACGCCCACGCCGCCCTTCTTCACCTTCTCCGAGAGCTTCGCCACCGCATCGGGCTGCCCAGCGTACTTCGCGGCGACCTCCTTGTAGGACGGGCCGACCAGTTTCTTGTCCTCCGCATGACAGGCGAGGCAACCGCTCGCCTTGAGCAGGTCCTGCGGACTCTGCGCCAGAGCGGGGGCAGCAGCGAGGCCGGCGACGACCACGGCTGCGGCAACGATGCGCTTCATCATCTTCGTCCCTTTGGGAAGTGTTAACGGGGCATTGATGCTACCGGATTCGTCGTCCCCGAGAGCACGGCGTCGAGCGCGGGGAGTGTTTCGACGGGCGCCGAGCAGGTAACGCCGCGGCAGACGTAGGCGTTGACAGCGCCGGACGCGCCGGGCTTGACGAGCGCGGGCGGCAGCGATCCGAGGGCGTCGGGCAGGGCGAACGCCAGCGTGTCCGGCCGGAACCGGCCGGCAAGAGCCGCGGACCATTCGCGGAGCGCGGCGCTTGGCCCGCGCAAGAGCACCACGTTCGGCGGCGCGCCGTGCTCTGCGAGCGCCGCCAGCAGCGTCGCGAACCCCTGCCGATGGCGTGCGAGCGCCGCGGCGAACGCTCGCAGCGTGCCTTCCGCGGCGTTCAGATAGCGCGTCTCGCCGAGCAGGTGCCCGAGGCGCTGCAGCGCCACCGCGGCGACGGCGTTCCCGGAGGGCGTCGCGTTGTCGAAGCCGGGCTTCGGACGCTGCAGCAGCGGCTCGTGGTCGTGGCTGGTGAAGAAGAAGCCTCCGGCGGGATCGGCAAAGCGCGCAAGCAGCGCGTCCGCAAGCGCGACGGCGAAGTCGAGATCCTCGCGCCGGAACTCCGCCTGCAGGAGCTCGAGCAGCGCCGCGATCATGAAGGCGTGGTCGTCGAGATACGCATTGAGGTGCGCGCGGCCGTCCTTGTACGTCGCGAGCAGACGTCCGTCTTGCCACAGCACGCTGCGCACGAAGTCGGCGGCGCGGCGCGCGGATTCGATCCACGGCGCTTCGCTGAACGCCCGCCCGGCGTGCGCCATGCCGCCGATCATGAGCGCGTTCCACGACGTGAGGATCTTGTCGTCGCGCCCCGGGTGCACGCGCCGTTCGCGTGCCGCGAAGAGCTTGCCTCTGGCCGAGGCGAGCCAGGCCTCGCAGGCGCTCGTCTCGACGCCGACGCTGTCCGACAGCTCGGCGAGGGGCCGCGCGATGCGCAGGTGCCAGGCCTCGCCTTCGAAGTTCGGCGCCCGGTCGAGGCCGAACCACGGCATGGCGACCCGTGCCTCCTCGGGCGTCAGCAGCGCTTCGACCTCGCTCGGCTGCCAGACGTAGAACCTGCCCTCGTGCCCCTCGCTGTCGGCATCGAGCGAGGAGTAGTAGCCGCCCTCGGGCGCCTGCATCTCGCGCAGCGTCCACGCGGCGGTCTCGTGCGCCACGCGCGCGAACAGCGGCTCGCGCGTGATCGTCCACGCATCCGCATAGAGCGCGAGCAGGGGGCCGTTGTCGTACAGCATCTTCTCGAAGTGCGGGATCTCCCACCGCTCGTCCACGGAGTAGCGGCAGAAACCGCCGCCGAGCTGGTCGTAGATCCCGCCCTCGGCCATGCGCCGCAGGGTGAGCAGCACGGCGTCCCGGGCCGCTTCGTCGCCCGCCTGCGCGTACTGACGGAGCAGCAGCGCGAGGTCGCTCGGGTGAGGAAACTTCGGCGCGGCGCCGAAGCCGCCGTACTGGGGATCGAGGCTCGTGAGGAGCGAGCGCACGGCGGCCGCGATGGCGGCCGCGTCGAGCGCCGCATCCCCCGGCGCGTCCTCCCGCAGCCGCGCGAAGGCGTCCTGCACCGCCTCGTTCTGCGCCGTGATCTCGCCGCGACGGTCGCGCCATATCGCCGCGAGCTGCTCGAGGAGTTGCGGGAAGCCGGGAAGCCGGTAGCGCGGCGCCTTGGGAAAGTAGGTGCCGACGAAGAACGGGGTCTGGTCGGGCGCGAGCAGTGCCGTGAGCGGCCAGCCGCCGGGGCGCTGGTTGAAGAGCTGATGCGCCGTCTGGTAGATCTGGTCGATGTCGGGCCGCTCCTCGCGGTCGACCTTCACGTTCACGAAGTGGCGGTTCATCACCGCCGCGACCTCGGGATCCTCGAACGACTCGTGCGCCATGACGTGGCACCAGTGGCAGGCCGAGTAGCCGATCGAGAGCAGGATCGGCTTGTCCTCCGCACGGGCGCGCGCGAGCGCCTCTTCGCCCCATGGGTACCAGTCCACCGGATTGGCGGCATGTTGCAGCAGGTACGGCGAGGTTTCGTTCGCGAGCCGGTTGAAACGTCCGGCAGCTCCGGCCGCAGGCCGCGTCATCGAGGGTCTCCGTTCTCAGGGATCAGAGGTCAGGGATCAGAGGCCCTTCATCCGCCGCTGAATCAGTACAGTCGGGGCGCGCCTACGCCGCGCGCGCCACGCGGCGCGAAGCGTTCGCGCACACGCCTGAGGGCTGTGCGGTCGGAGGCAAGCGAAACGCCCGAGCTCCGCGCGTTGCGCGCGCCTGGGTGCCGGGCGCACGAACGAAAACGGCGCCGCGGGACCCCGCGACGCCGCGCGTGCTCGGTATGGATCGCGCTCAGGCCACCGGCGGGATGCGCAGCTTCTGGCCCGGGTAGATTTTGTCCGGGTGGCTGAGCATCGGCTTGTTGGCCTCGAAGATGGCGTTGTACTTGTTGGCGTCGCCGTAGAACTGCTTGGCGATCTTCGACAGCGTGTCGCCCTTCGCGACTTCGTAGAACTCCGCCTCCGGCTCCGGCGTCGCGACGGCGATGTTGTCGTGCACCTCGCTCACGCCCATCGAGTTGCCCACCGCGAGGATGACCTTCTCGCGCACCGCCTGCGAGGTGGTGTTGCCCTGCACGTAGGCCTTGCCGTCGCTGAAGGTGACGTCGAGCTCGGTGACGTCGAGGCCGAGGCCGTCGACCTTGGCCTTGAGCGCCTTGGCGATCTCCTCGTCGGTCGGTTTCGCGGCGTTCGCGGCGGTGACCGCGGCCTGCGCCGAGCCGGTACCGAAGAGCTTCTCGCCGATGTCCTTGAGGAAGCTGAACATGCCCATGGGATTCTCCTGTGTTGTGTGGGGGGAGGGAAAACAGGGACGCCGCCCACGCGTAGCGCAGGGTAGCGCGCCCATGTTACCGCAACCCCGCGTTCCGCTCGGCGAGCGGGAAGGGGGCGGGGCGGGCCGCTGTCCCAGGCTTTGAGAGCGGGCCGGCGCGAAACGGCCCGGCTTCGCCGTGACGGCTATCGAGCTTTCCGGAAGTGCATGACAGCGCTGCCCTCACCCCAGCCGCTCTCCGCATTGGCGGGAGAGGAGAGCGTCGTGACGAAAGCGGCTGTCAGCCGGTTTCGTAATCC
>Ga0209254_10001800_pt1 | contig 19338 bp, 22 predicted proteins | sample FrelakmetDIP11DI_FD_187148 | JGI IMG/M metagenome (GOLD analysis project Ga0209254, IMG submission 187148) | Freshwater lake sediment microbial communities from the University of Notre Dame, USA, for methane emissions studies - DIP11 DI (SPAdes)... | ecosystem: Environmental > Aquatic >...
TGATGACGAGCGGCGCGATCGCCACGATCGGCGTCACCTGCAGCAGCACCGCGTAGGGAAACAGGCTCGCTTCCAGCCAGCGGCTCTGCACGAACAGCAGCGCGGCGGCCACGCCGAGCAGAACGGCGAGCGCGAGTGCCCAGAGTGCGATGCGCAGCGTCACGCCGAGCGAAGCGGCGAGCAGCTCGCGGTCGGCGAGGAGGGTACGAGCTACGGTCGCGGGCGAGGGCACGAGCCACGGAGGCAGGTCGTAGAACGCGACCGCGAGCTGCCAGGCGGCGATGGCGAGCGCGAGCACGGCAATAGGCGCTGCGATGCGCCAGCCGCGCCCGGGTTCAGGCATGCCCGGCTCCTGCCTCGCGCACGCTCGCCGACAGGCGCCGTGCGAGCCGCGCGAACGCGACCGACGTGCGCCAGTCGTCGCTGCGCGGGAATGGCGCGTCCACCGCCACGTCGTCGACGATGCGGCCCGGCCGCGCGCCCATCACGAGGATGCGCGTGGACAGGAACACCGCCTCGGCGATGCTGTGCGTGACGAACACGACGGTGAGCCCCTGCGTGCGCCAGAGCGTCGCCAACTCGGCGTCGAGGCGCTCGCGCGTGAACTCGTCGAGCGCCCCGAACGGCTCGTCCATCAGCAGCAGCGCCGGCGTGGTCGCCAGCGCACGTGCGATCGAGGCGCGCATCTGCATGCCGCCCGACAGCTCGCGGGGCAGGTGTCGCTCGAAGTCCTGCAAGCCGACGAGCGCCAGCGCCTGCCGCGCGGAAGCATCGGCCTCGCCGCGCGGCGCGTGCGCGAGGTCGAGCGGCAAGCGCACGTTCGCGACCACGCTCGCCCAGGGCATCAGCGTCGGCGCCTGGAACACGTAGCCGAAGCGCCGCGCGGCGTCGACCGGCGGCGCGCTTTCGCCCCACCAGGCGAGCGCGCCTGCGCTGGGCTCGATCAGGCCGGCGAACAGGTTGAGCAGCGTCGTCTTGCCGCAGCCGGAGGGGCCGAGCAGCGTGACGAACTCGCGCTCGCGAATCGCGACGTCGACGCGCTCGAGCGCGAGCGTGCCGGTGCGAAACGACTTCGCGACGCCGCGCGCGGCGAGGACCGGCGCGGCGTCGTCGCCGGCCAGCGTCAGGGCAGCACCTTCACATCGCGGACGACGTCGAGCGTCCAGGCGCGACGGTAGTCCACGCCCGGCTTCGCGAGGCCGGCGCTGCGCAGGAAGTCGACGGTCGCGTTCCAGCGCGCGTCGGTCATCGTCAGCAACCCTTGTGCGCGAGCGTCGCCGGAGTCGACGAGGCCGTGCGTCTTGGTCCTCGCGACGCCGAACGCGACGAGGTCTTCTCCCATCTGCGGGTTGTCCTTGCGGATCAGCGCGTTGCCCGGCGCGGGGTTCGCGAGATAGCTCTTCCAGCCTTCGGCGGAGGCGCGCACGAAGCGCACGAGCGCGTCGCGGCGCTTGTCGAGCGTCGCACGCGTCACGATCAGCGCCTGGGAGTACGGCGGGTAGCCGAGGTCGGCAAGCAGGAAGACGGTCGGCTTCACGCCGGCCTTCTCGATGGAGAACGGCTCGGACGTCGCGAAGCCCTGCTGCGCGAGCGAGCGGTCGGCGAGGAACGGCTGCGCGGAGAACGCGTAGGGCCGCTTCTGGTCGTCGGTGAATCCGTACTTCTGCTTGAGCCAAGGCCAGAACGTCGTGTTGCTGGCCGCGCCGATCGCGATCGGCTTGCCTTTGAGGTCTTCGATGCGCTGCGGTCCCGGATGCGCGATGAGGACGGTCGGGTTCTTCTGGAACGTGGCGGCGATCGCGACGAGCGGCACGCTCTGCTCGATCGCGGAGAGCACCTGCAGGCCGTCGCCCATCGCTACGTCGATCTGGCCGGCGGCGAGCAGTTGCAGCCCGTTGACCTGCGGCCCGCCCATGCGGATCGTGACGTCGAGGCCGTGCTTGCGGTACGTGCCTTCGGCGAGCGCCTGGTAGAAGCCGCCATGCTCGGCTTGCGGGAGCCAGTCGGTGGCGAACACGAGCTTGTCGAGCGGCTGCGCGTGCGCGCTGCCGATCAGGAACGCGAAGGCGGAGAGGATTCGCAGCATGGCGGGAACGGTTGCGGGGAAAGCGGCCATTATCGACGCAAAGGAGCCTTGGCGGGGACGCCGAACCCGATGTCCGATAATGGCGAGCAGCGCGGCCGCCACGCGGCCATACTGGTCCCATGCCGCTCGACCCCGACGCCTGCTACCGCGCGCTCCTCGCGCACGACGCCCGCTTCGACGGACGTTTCTTCGTCGGCGTGCGCTCGACCGGCGTCTACTGCCGTCCGGTGTGCGCCGTGCGCACGCCGGGCCGCGCGCAGTGCCGGTTCTTTCCGAGCGCGGCGGCGGCGGAGGCGGGCGGGTTCCGGCCTTGCCTGCGCTGCCGGCCGGAGCTCGCGCCCGGCTTCGCAGCCATCGACGCGAGCCGCCAGCTCGCGAACGCGGCGATCCAGCTCATCGACGACGGCTTCCTCGACGGGCGAACGCTGGACGCGCTGGCTGCGCGCCTTGGCATCACGAGCCGGCACATGCGGCGCGTGTTCGAGACGGAGTTCGGCGTCGCGCCGGTTGCGTATGCGCAGACCCAGCGCATGCTGCTGGCGAAGCGCCTGCTGACGGATACCGCGCTGCCGGTGACGGACGTCGCGTTCGCGAGCGGATTCGCGAGCGTGCGGCGCATGAACGCGCTGTTCGCGCAGCGCTACCGCATGCCGCCCACACGGCTGCGCGAGCGCGGCGCGCACTCGCGCGTCGACCGGCTGACGTTCACGCTCGGCTTCCGTCCGCCGTACGCGTGGGAAGCGATGCTTGCGTTCCTGTCGGCGCGCGCGATTGCCGGCGTGGAGCGGCGCGACGGCTCGTCGTGGCGCCGGACGGTCGTGATCCGCCATCGCGGCGAGCGGCACGTCGGCACGCTGCGCGTGAGCCTTGCGCCGCGGCGCAACACGCTCGCCGTCGAGGTGTCACCGTCGCTCGTGCGCGCGCTGCCACAGGTGCTCGCGCGCGCGCGGCACGCGTTCGACCTGGGCTGCGACCCGGATGAAGTCGGCCGTGCGCTCGGGCCGCTCGCGCGACCGCTGCCGGGCCTGCGCATTCCCGGCGCGTTCGACGGTTTCGAGATCGGCGTGCGTGGCGTTCTCGGCCAGCAGGTGTCGGTGCGGGCGATGACCACGCTGATGGGCCGCTTCGCGGCCGCGTTCGGCACCGCGCTGCCGGATCCCCTGTCGGGGCTCGCGCTCGCGTTTCCCGAAGCGGCGGACGTAGCGGAGCGCAGCGAGGCGGCGATCGCGGCGATCGGCGTGCCGAAGGCGCGCGCGCGGACGGTGCTGGCGCTCGCGCGCGCCGTCGCCGACGGGCTCGACTTGTCGCCGGCTGCGGATGCGGCGTCGACGATCGACCGACTCCAGTCTCTGCCCGGCATCGGGCCGTGGACTGCGCAGTACGTTGCATTGCGCGCGCTCGGCTGGCCCGACGCTTTCCCGCACTCGGATCTCGGCGTCAGGCGCGCGCTGGGCCTCGAGCGTCCGGCCGACGTACTGGCGTTCGCCGAGCGCTGGCGGCCGTGGCGCGGCTATGCAGTGCTGCACCTGTGGCATGGACTGGCCCTCGCCCCCGACCCCTCTCCCAACTGACGTTGGGCGAGGGGAGAGCTGCACCCCTCTCCCGGCGCTAGCTGGGAGAGGGGCCGGGGGTGAGGGCCGTGGGTGGGTGACAATCGAGGAAATGGCATGAACGAAATGCGCTGGCAGCAATCGATTCCCTCGCCTCTCGGCGCGCTGTGCGCCGTCACGGACGGGCACTCGCTCACGGAACTGGAGTTCGATCGCGACGTGCGGGACAGCATCGACGCTCCCGTGGCAGCGACACGACTGCTCGATCGCGTGGCCGCTCAGGTCGCGGAGTACTTCGCCGGCGAGCGCACTGCATTCGACCTGCCGCTTGCGCCGCGTGGAACGCCGTTCCAGCAGGGCGTGTGGCGCGCGCTGCTCGCGATCCCCTATGGCCGCACCGCGAGCTACGGCGACGTCGCCCGCGCCGTGGGACAGCCCGCGGCGTTCCGGGCGGTCGGCGCGGCGAACGGCCGCAATCCGATCGCGATCGTCGTGCCCTGCCATCGCGTGATCGGCGCGGACGGCACGCTCACCGGCTATGCCGGGGGCCTGGCGCGCAAGCAGGCGCTGCTCGCGCTCGAAGCCCGGCACGCGTTCGCATTGCAGCCTTGAGCGACGACGCGGAGGTGCGGCCGTGCTGCGTCAGGCGCCGCGAACCGCGTGACGGAAAGGTGCGACAATTCCGTTCCCTTGGAAAGGCCCCGACGATGAAGCTCTACTACTCCACGGCCTCGCCCTACGTCCGCAAGGTGCTGATGTCGGCGTGGGAGTGCGGGCTCGCCGATCGCATCGAGACGCTGCCCGGCGGTGGCACGCCCGCCGCTCCGAACCGCGAGATGGCGGCGCGCAACCCGCTGATGAAGATTCCGACGCTGATTCGCGACGACGGCAGCGAGCTGTACGACTCGATCGTCATCTGCGAGTACCTCGACTCGCTGGGGGGAGGGCAACTGTTCCCGCCGGCGGGCGAGGCGCGCTGGCAGGTGCTGCGCCGGCATGCGCTGGTCGATGGGCTGCTGGACTCCGCCCTGCTCGTGCGCTACGAGAATGCGATGCGGCCCGAGCCGCTGCGCTGGCGCGAGTGGATCGACGGGCACTACCTCAAGCTCGACAATGTGCTGGACGCGTTCGAGCGCGAGGTCGATGGGCTTCCGGCGGCGTTCCAGATCGACCAGATCGCGCTCGTCGCGGCACTGGGCTACCTCGACTTCCGCTTCGCCTCGCGTCCATGGCGCCCCGGGCGCCCGAAGCTCGAGCGCTGGTTCGCGCGCATGTCCGAGCGCGAGTCGGCCAAGCGCACCGTCCCCGCCTGAGTTGAGGGTCAGACCCTGCTTTCCGGCGGCTGCGCCGGGAACGGTGTCGCCTGTTCAGGAAAGTAGGGTCTGACCCTACCGACCCCGATTTCAGGATAGAGGCGGTCCAGTACCTCGCGCGCCGCTTCGGTCATTAGCTCGGTGAGTCGCACGGCCAGCGCCTCGCGGTCGCAGTCGCTTGCGCGCGCCGACCATGCCTCGCGCAGCGCGTCGCCGTGCGCGTCGACGACCTCGCCGACCAGAGGCTGCCAGAACGACGGGTACTCGGTCTCGACCCAGCCGCCGCGCCCGCGGCCGTAGTGCGCGATCGCGAGATAGCGCAGCAGCGCCGACCGCACGAGGCCGGTGAGCACGTCGTCGTCCCAGCGCACCACGATGCCCGATTGGCCGCGCACGGCGTTCATTCCGCGCGCGATGCCCGCGCCGCCGAGCGCGCCCATCACCGCGCCCGCGAGCACCCCGGCCCCGAACGTGAGACCGCCGGCAGCGAGGTCGGCGGCCAGCCCCGTCAGCGCGCCCGACACGATGCCGCCCATCAGCGCGGCCTTGCCTTCGTTGACCGGGGCCGACGCGGTCGTTCCCGCGGCGAGGCGCGCGAGCACGTCCTGCGACGCGCCGCCCTCGAGCTGGTACAGCGCGATGGTGCGGTCGGTGCTTGCGCGGATGCCGGCGTCGAGCCGCGCTGCGAGCGCCTCGGAAGCCCTGCGCTTCGCGTCCTCGTTGTCGTCCTTGCCGAGCCCGAGGCTGCGGCCGAGCTCGCGCAACGCGCCCCTGACGCCGGGATCGGGTAACACCTCGCGGTCACACGCGGCATCCGCGATCGGTGCAGCGAGCGCAACCATCGCCGCGGCGAACTGCTCGAGCCGGCGCTCTTGCCAAGCCTGTGCCAGCCGCGCGAACGCCGGCCTTCGCGCTTCCGGCACCGCGTCGCCGACGAGGTCGAGCAGCGCGAACTCCTGCACCCAGCAACGCGCGAACGCATCGAGCATCGTCACCGCCTTGACGAATGCGCGATCGCCAAGGGCGTCCCGCCAGCGTGCCTCGTCAGCGAGCTCTTCCTCGCGCGGCCGCGGCCGGCCGGTCTGGTTGAGCAGAACGATCACCGGCTTGCCGATCCACTCGAGCACGCGCAGCTCGGGTTCGAGGTAGCCCGCGTCCCGCGGCGATTCGGCCGCGTTGACGAGGTAGAGGACGACGTCGGCTTGATCGCGAACGTTGCGCACGGCCTGCTGCGACAGGTAGAACGCGCGGTCGCGAAAGCGGTCCCAGACTTCGGACAGGAACCAGCCGACCGGGTTGCCCTGTTGCGCGAGGCGCTTCGCCAGCCGCGCGCTGTCGCCGAAGCCGGGCGTGTCCCACAGCATGAGCGCATCGCCTTCCGGCGTGGCGATCATCGGGTAAGCGGTGGCCTCGAGCGTGACGTGCGCGGCGTCGCGCACCTCGCCGACGTCGCGGCCGAGCAACGTGCGCGCGAGCGTGGTCTTGCCCGCGTTCGTGTGGGAGATCAGCGACAGCGCAATCGCCTGCTCGACGCTTGCGCCGACGGCCGCACTCACGGCGCTCACCGCGCGTTCCCCAACGCATCGTCGAGCGCCGCCTCGACCGCCGCGAGGTCCGGCGCGCGGAGGTCCGCGAACACCACCGGCACGCGTGCGTGCGTGCAGACCTCGCGCCACGCTGCACGGCGCGTTTCCAGTCTCGCGGCGTCCGTACCCTGCGCGACGAGCGGGCTCTCGTCGACGAGCGCGATCGCGTCGCTGCCCGCGAGCTGCGCGAGCAGGCGACCGTGCAGCTCCGGCTCCGGCGTGGCGGCGCCGCCGAACACGACGAACGTCGCGCCGCCGTGCGCTTCGCCCGGTGCGACCGCCTCGGTGCCATAGGCGACGGGCGCGGCAACGTGCAAGGCGGCGCTCCCGCCGAAGCTGCGCGCCACGATCGCCTCCAATCCGGCGGCGGCTTCGACAGGCAATGTGTAGCTGTACGGCAGCACGCGCACGCGCGCCGGGCCGCCGCGATAGCCGCGCAGCAGGCGGCGGTAGTACGGCTGATCGAGAGGCAACGGAAGATTGCGCGAGCGATGGCGCTCCAGCGTGCCTGAGAACGCGGCCAGCGCGAGCCGAGGAACGACGACCAGCACGACGACGGTGGCCGCCATCAGGTGCAGCCAGCGAGCGGCGTTCTCTCCGTCCGGAACGCGGATCGCCGCGATCGCACTTGCATCCGGCACGGGGATGCCGGTGACCGCCGAGCCAGGGGCATAGGCGAACCGGGCGAGGGCGTGCACGGTCTCCGCGGACAGGAACGTGCTCTCCCACGCCGCGCGGTACTCGTAGGCGAGGCCGCGGACGTAGAGCCCGGCGATCACGCCGAGCGCAAGCAGCGCGGCGGCGAGGTGCAGGATGCGTGACACCCGCGCGGAGTACAGCGGCGACGCGAGCTTCGTCCAGTCGCCCGCGAACGCGCCCAATGCATCGGCGAGTTCCCCACGCGGCCGCAGCGTGCCGCCTGCGACGCGCACGATCGCGCGCTTCAGCGGCCCGGGCAGCGCGACGTCGCCGTAGCGCAGGACCAGCCCCGCGAACAGCAGCACGTAGACCAAGAGATTCCAGGCGATCACGCCGAGCACGGGCGGGGCGAGGATGTTGATGCGGCCCGAGTCGCCGATGCGGTCGAGCGCGAAACCGAGCACGAAGGCCGCGACGACGACGGCCAGGCCGACCCATGGTCGCCAGTGCAGCGCGTGCACCGCACGCGGCAGTGCCTTGACGCGGTCGCCGGCGCGCTCCAGGGCAAAGCGGGCACGTCGGGCGAGGAACGCGTCGGGCGTCGCGTCCGCGCCGACGGCTTCCGCCGCGACACGGCTCGCCCACGCGCGGTCGGCGTCGCTCCACAGGCTGCGCGCGCGCTCCGAGGTCTCCACGGCGCGGACTGCGGTGACGTCGAGGGCGGCGCGCTCGTCCATGGCGCCGCCGATTCTACCCGCGAACCCTCAGGATCCCCGCACGCGCGGGATCGTGACCCGGTCCGGCCGCGTGACCGGCGGCGGCGGAGGAGGCGGCGGCGCGTACAGCGCCCGGAACTGCTCGACAAGCACCACGTAGGCTTGCGTTTCGGGGAACGGCGGGATCGAGCGGGCGTAGCGGTCGACCGCGCCTTCGCCCGCGTTGTACGCCGCGAGCGCCAGCCGCAGGTCCTGTCCGTAGCGCTCGATCAGGTCGGAGAGGTAGCGCGTGCCGATGCGCACGTTCGTCGCCGGGTCCTTCAGCTTTTGCTCAACGCTCGCGCGCCGGTCGGCCGCGAGGCCGTAGCGCTCGGCGGTGGCCGGTATCACCTGCATCAGGCCGACAGCACCCTTCGGCGAGACCGCCGCGGGCTCGTACGCGGACTCCACCGCGACGACCGCGCGCACGAGCGCCGGGTCGAGGCCCTGGCGCTTCGCCTCGGTCTCGATCAGCGCCGCGAAGCGCTGCACGTTGGGGTGGTTCGTGACGCGGCTGAAGATGATCGCCGCTGTGCCATCGAGCGGCGGAGGGGCCGGCGCCGGGACGAGCGGCGCGCTCGAGGGCGCATCGAGGTTCGTCGGGCCCTTGTAGAACAGCTGGTAGCGCTCGTCGAGCCGCTCGGTGGCGAAGTGCGCCTTGCCGTCCGCGTCGATGTAGCCCCATAAATCGGCGTGCGCGCTCGACATGCACGCGAGCGTTGCGGCGAGGATGGCGGAGAGAATGGTGTGGCGTCGCATGCGGCATCACTGCGCGCCCGGAGCCGCTTCCAGCAGCTTCACGAGCGCGTGCAGCGTCCGGTTGACCGGCACGGCGACGCCAAGTTCCGTCCCGCGCCGCACGACGTAGCCGTTGAGCGCGTCGATCTCCGTGGCCTTGCCGCGCATCACGTCCTGCGCGGTGGAGGAGTGCTGCCCCGCCATCGTCTTCGCAACGTCCCACACGTTGGCGATCAGCGCGGACTCGTCGAGCGCGACGCCGTCGGCGCGGGCGACGGCGACCGCCTCGCGTACCGCGTCCTCCATGACGGCGCGCACCGGTCCGGATGCGGCCATGCGTCCGTAGCGCGAGCGGCCGAGCGCGGACACGGCGTTGAACGCGCAGTTGACCGCGAGCTTCGTCCATAGCGCCGCCTCGACGTCGTCCGTTGTCGCGCACGGAACGCCGGCGCGTGCGAACGTCGCCGACATCGCGGCGAGGTCCCCGGCGGCGTCGCCGCGCCCGCGCGCCTCGCGCGGCGTGCCGATCACCAGCCGGCCGCCACCGCTGTGGCGCACGCGGCCCGGGCCATCCACGATCGTGCCGACGTACACGACCGCGGCGTGCACCGGCTGCGGCAGCACGACGGCCAGCCGCGCCGCGTTGTCCACGCCGTTCTGCATCGCGAGCAGTCGAGCGTTCGCGCGAAGGTGCGGGGCAATCGCGCGGGCTCCGGCCTCGGTGTCCTGCGACTTGACGCAGAACAGCACCAGGTCGGCGTCGCGCACCGCCGTGTCGTCGGTCGTCGCGGCGACGCGTACGCGCGTCTCGCCGTCGTCGCGCAGGATGACGAGTCCGTCGCGCGTGACCGCGTCGACGTGAGCCTTCCGGCCTATCAGCGTGACGCGCGCACCGGAGAGCGCCAGCATGCCGCCGTAGTAGCAGCCGACCGCGCCCGCGCCGAGCACGGCCACGTGCGAGGGAAATGCCGGGGCGGCGCCGGTCATCGCGGCCAGCTCAGGGCGCGAGGCGCTCGCGCAGCCAGCTGCCGTCGGTCTGCAGCGTGTAGCGGAGCCGGTCGTGCAGTCGGCTCGTCCGTCCCTGCCAGAACTCGAAGCGGTCGGGCACGAGGCGGTAGCCGCCCCAGTGCGGCGGGCGCGGCGGATCGAGGAGGTATTTCGCCGCGACCTTCGCCGCCTCGGCGACGAGGAGCGCGCGCGAGGCGATCACCTCGCTCTGCGGCGAGGCCCACGCGCCGATGCGCGAGTCGAGCGGCCGCGTGCGGTAATAGGCGTCGGATTCCTCCGCGCTCGTCTGCCCGACGCGCCCCTCGACGCGCACGACGCGCTCGAGTTCCGGCCAGTACGACTGCAACGCGGCCTGTGAGTGGGCCGCGAGCTCGCGCCCCTTGCGGCTGCGGTAGTTCGTGTAGAAGACGAAGCCCCGTTCGTCGCAACCCTTGAGCAGCACGACCCGCGTCGACGGCCGCAAGTCCTCGCCGACGGTGGCGAGCGTCATCGCCGTCGGATCGACGAGCTTCGCGGCCACCGCGTCGTCCAGCCAGCGGCGGAACTGCCGCAGCGGAATGCTGTCGGCGTGCGCCTCCTCGAGCTCACCCTGCTCGTAGCTGCGCCGCAGTTTGTCGATGTCGGTCATGGCTTCGTTGAGTGCCTGCACGGGGCGGGTTCACGAACGAAAACCCCGGCGCGCGGCCGGGGTCGATCGCTGTGCGGCTCCCACGCCGCCTCCTTGGATCGATCTCGAAAGGAGTGGCCGAGACGTGTCGGCGGCCTGCCGCGATCCGTCTTGCCGTCGATCCCCGTGCGCTCCGCGTCACGGGGCCCCTCGACGGGTGACGGACGCGGCTACTTCGGCAACTTGCCTTGCACGCCCTCGACGTAGTAGTCCATCTTGTTGAGCGTGCCGTCGTCGAGCACCTTGCCCGCCGCGACGCGTTCCTTGCCGGTGTTGTCCTTCACGGGACCGGTGAACGGGTGGAACTTGCCGGACTTGATGTCGGCTTCCGTCTTCTTCACGAGGTCCTGCACGTCCTGCGGCACGGCCTTGTTGAACGGGGCCATGCGGATCACGTTCTCCTTGATCCCCATCCAGGGCGTATCCGGCTTCCACTTGCCGTCGAGCGCGGCTTGCGCGGTGCGCGTGTAGTACTCGCCCCAGTTGTGGGTCACCGCGGTCAGGTGCGCGTTCGGGCCGTACTTCGACATGTCGGAGTGGTAGCCGATCGCGTACACCTTCTTGGCCTCCGCGGCCTGCACGGCGGCGGTCGAGTCGGTGTGGTGCGTGACGACGTCGGAACCCTGCGAAATCAGCGTGTCGGCGGCCTCGCGCTCGCGGCCGGGGTCGTACCACGAGTTCACCCAGACGACCTTCACCTCGGCCTTCGGGTTCACGCTGCGCATGCCCCGCGCGAACGCGTTGATGCCCATCACCACCTCGGGGATGGGGAACGCGGCGACGTAGCCCGCGACGTTCGTCTTCGTCATCTTGCCCGCAACGATGCCGGCGAGGTAGCGGCCCTCGTAGAAGCGCGCGTTGTACGTGCCGACGTTCTTCGCCGTCTTGTAGCCGGTCGCGTGGTTGAAGCTGACCTTCGGGAACGCCTGCGCGACCTTGATCGTCGGGTTCATGTAGCCGAACGACGTGGTGAAGATCAGGTTGTGGCCCGACTGCGCCAGCTCGCGGATCACGCGCTCGGCGTCCGCACCCTCGGGCACGCTCTCGATGAACTTCGTCGTGACCTTGGTGCCCAGCGCCTTCTCCATCTCCTTGCGGCCGACGTCGTGCTGGTAGGTCCAGCCTGCGTCTCCGATCGGGCTCACGTAGACGTAGCCGATCTTGAGCGGCTCTCCGGCCTTCTGCTGGGCAGCGGCGGGCAGTGCGATGGCGAGGGCGGCAGCGCCGGCCGCGAGCGCGGCGAGCGTCTTCCTGCGGGCAACGGGGGTCATCGGGGCTCCTTGGAAAATGCGGTTGTTCTGGCGGGACCGGCGTTTGCGGCCGCGGGGGCGAATTGTACGCCGACGCCACGGGGCTGCCACCGCAGCCTCGGCGCAACGGGCGTCAGGACGCCGGCGGCACTCCGGCGCGCTTGACCATCACGTACTTCGCGATATCGTGCGGAAACCCGCGCAGCTCGAGCCCCACCTCGTAGCCGAGGCGGTGGTAGAACGCGGGCGCCTGGAAGCTGAACGTCTCGAGGTAGAACGTCGAACAGCCACGCTCGCGCGCACGGGCCTCGAAGCGGTGTACGAGTTCGCTGCCGAGCCCCCGGCGCCGATGAGCCCGGTCGACCCACAGCTGTTGCAGCTCGCAGGACTCGCCCCAGACGCGCCCGACTGCGCCGCCGGCGACTTCTCCCGATGGCAGCCGCGCGAAGCACGACAGCCGCTCGACCTCGTGCAGCGGCGCGGCCTCGTCGTTCGATGCACCGAGCCCGGCGTCGACCACGCCTCCGGCTTCGTGCGGGACGCCGTCGTGCACGGTGAACGTGAGCTGCGGATCCATCGCGTGCGGACTCACGTCGCCGGTCGCCGCTCAGTGCGGCCGGCCGGCGTGCGCTGCCTGCGCTCGTAGGATGCCACTTCGCGGAACGCGACGACCTTGCGCTGCCGGTAGCGCGCGTACTCGTCGACGAACGCCTGCGCCGACGCGTAGGGTCCGGCGACGTGCCCGGGCCGCTTGGAGTCGCCGACGAAGTAGTAGCGTGCGTCGCGCTTGAACAACGCGAGCCAGTGCAAGCGCACGGTCTCGCCGGCGATCGTGACCGGCTCGAACTCGATCATCAGGTAGGCGGGCTCGAGGCGAGCGTCGATGGTCGCCATGGTCTCGACGGCGAAGCGCGCGAGGTCGAGGCACATGCCGGAAGGCGCGGCGAAGAAGTCGGCGGGACGGTGGATCGGCGGCGCCGCGGAGCGCGCGCGGCTCGACTCCGAAAGCAGCACCGCGCGGGACGCGTCGTAGTTGAAGCGCGCGCCCATCCACGCGCTCACGTCCTCGGGCGTGCGCCAGGCGCGCAGCGCTTCGGGATAGCTGGCCGCGTCGCGGTAGGCGGCCGGTCGCGGCGGCCACCGCTCCGGCGAGTCGTCGGGCGCAGTGGCCAGCCGCGGACCGGTGGTCGTCGCGCAGCCCGCGAGCACGCACGCGCACAGCAGCGACGCGAAATCGCGCGGACGCATCAAGTCGTCCCGGCGTCCGCGTCGCCGGCTCGCCGCTTCGCGCGCAGCGCTTCGCGCCGTGCGATGCTCGCGGCCGGCCAGAACGCCTTGCGATCGTAGTACTCCGGTACCGACGGCGTACCCGGCGGCAGCACGACCCATGGCTGCTTCGAGGCGGTGAAGATGTGAATGTCCGGCGGCAGCGCATCCGGATCGTCGAGCGTGCCGACGCGCACGAACGCGACGGCGCGGCCTGCGCCACCGTAGTGGCTCCACACCGCGATGCGGCAGGTCGGGCAGCGCGCGATGAGCTGGCCGCGGCCGCTTGCGGACGGCGTGTCGACCAGCTCCGGCGCCTCGCCCAGCAGCGTCAGCCGGTCCATCTCGATCATCGCGTTGAGCGCGAACGCCGAGCCGGACTCGCGCTGGCACCAGCGGCAGTGGCAGCAGTGCACGAATAGCGGGACGGACTCCATCCGGTAGCGGATGCGGCGGCAGTCGCACCCGCCTTCGAGCGGCGAGCGGTCGGTCATGGCCTTCCCGTCCTCTCCATTACGCGGGTGGAAGCGGCATGCTGTGCCACCAGATACGCGCTTCCTTGCACAGGCCGCGCTCGATCGTCGCCTGCAGTACGCCATCGAGCACCATGCGCGGCAGCGGGTCCCCGGGCTTGCGCGCGACGAGGTTGGTGCCCGTCGACGCGGCCCAGACGCGGAACAGCTCCTCGGAGGCGACCTGGTAGGTGGTGCGCCAGTGTGCGATGCCACCGTTGTCTTGCCGGGCGAGCACCTCGTAGTCGATGCGCACGTCCTCCTGCAGCTTGACGCGCTGCCAGTATGCGGCGAGCTCGGCGTGGCCGCGCTGCTCGGCGAACGGCGTGTTGCGGTAGACGCCGTCGGACGCGAACAAGGCGCAGAACGCCTTGTCGTCGCGCCCCTCCCAGGCAGCCTTGTAGCCGCGCATGAAGTCGTCGATGGTCATCGGTCGGTCCCGGAGTCGAGTTGCTTGCGGAAGATCGCGGCGTCGGCGAGGGCGCCTCCCGGCGCGAGCGAGTCTTGCGGAATGACGCCGACGAGCGTCCAGCCCATCCTGCGATACAGACGGTCGCCGGCGCTGCCTGCGCGCGTCATCAGCGTGAGGTGCGTGCGGTCCGAGCCGCGTGCTTCCCGCTCGGCGGCTTCCATCAGCGCCGCGGCGACGCCCCGCCCGCGCGCCCGACGATGCACGACGAGCTTGACGATCTCCGCGCGGTGCGGCTGGAACGCTTCGCGCATCGGCGCGAGGATTACTGTGCCCGCGACGCCCTCGGCATCCTCGGCGACGAACACGACGCGGCCATCGGGTTGCGCGGCGACGTCGCGCCAGTACGCTTCGGCCTGCTCGCGCGAGACGCCAGCCATGAAGCCGATCGACGCGCCGTCCGCGACCGCGTCGATGAACAGCACGGCGAGCGCGGGGGTCGCGGCGGCGACTTCGGCGGGAGCGAGGCGGCGGATCGTTGCGGCGACCATGGTGTCGCAGCGTACGCCACCCCCCGCGTCGGCGGCAATGGTTTGCGGCCCGGGCAGCAATGGCCGGGAACGAGCTGGCCGGAACGCCCAACGACCTGCCGACTCTTCCGCAGAGATCGCTCAGCGCAGACCCGGCGCCGAGCGGGTGCAATGGTCGCGCCGCCCTACAACCACACGCCCTCGCTGCTGTCCCAGCCTTCGTGGATGTCGTCGAGCACAGCTACGCGCATGAGTTCGCTCTCCGTCGCGTCCTTGCCGTCAAGCCTTCCGGCTGGCAGCGAGCATCTCGGCCATCTTCCGGTGGATCAGGTCGATGGCCTTGAGCGGACGGATCATCACCTTGAAGTCGACGATCCTGCCGTCCGCATTCCACTTGATGATGTCGACACCGTTGACGAGGATGCCGTCGAGCTCGACTTCGAATTCGAGGACCGCGTCGCTGCTCCCGGCGACCTCGCGGACGTAGCGGAACGGGCCTGCCGTGAACACGCGCATCGCCGCGGCGAGGTAGGCCGCCGTCAGCGCCTTGCCACGCTGCGGCGTGTGCATCACCGGCGAGTGGAACACGACGTCGTCGGCGAGCAATGCGTCGAGGGCGCGAGCGTCGCGGGCTGCGATGATCTTGTGCCAGGCGTCAAGCGTGTCGATGGGCATAAGGCGTTCCAGCGGGAATTCAAGTCTCGTCGCGCTTCAATCGCCGCCGCGGCCCGCGGCCAGCTCACGCGTGAGCACGCTTGCGGCAACTTCCCGGCAGCCGCTGACATTCTGTCCCGCCCACAGCGGCGAGAAGTCGCCGCTGCCGGCCGCTTCGGCCCTTGCACGCAACGGCGCGATCGCAGAAGTCGCCAACGGAAAAGCCGGCGCCGCCGCACTGATCGGCCCCAGCTCGCGCATCAGGCGGTTGACGATGCCGCGCGACGGCCGCCCCGTAAAGAGATTGGTGAGCGCGGTGACGCGCGCCGCCTCGCTGGCGAGCGTCGCGCGGTGCAGCAGGCTCGTCGTCGCTTCGGGGCACAAGAGGTACGCGGTGCCGACCTGCACGCCCGCCGCGCCGAGCGCGATGGCGGCTGCCACGCCCCTGGCATCGGCGATGCCGCCTGCCGCGATGACGGGGACGGTCACTGCCTGCGCCATCTGCGGCACGAGCGCGAACGTGCCGGCCTGCGTGGCGAGATCCGCGGTGAGGAACATGCCGCGGTGCCCGCCCGCCTCGAGTCCCTGGGCGATTACCGCGTCGACGCCCCGTGCTTCCAGCCAGCGCGCTTCTTCGACGGTCGTCGCCGAGCTCAGGACCTTCGCGCCCCAGCGCCGCACGCGCGCCAGCAGATCGGGTGCGGGCAGGCCGAAGTGGAAGCTCACCACCGGCGGACGGAACTCCTCCAGGACGTCGGCGGCGTCCTGAGTGAACGGCACCCGCCCGGGACCGGCGGGGATGGACTGCAGATCGATGCCGAACTCGGCATAGTAGGGCGACAGCGCCTTCCGCCACGCCGCCTCGCGCGCGGCGTCGGGAACAGGCGGCGGGTGGCAGAAGAAGTTGACGTTGTACGGCTGCGTGGTCTGCGCGGCGATCGCCGCCAGCTCATCGCGCAGCGCATCCGGGCCGAGCATCGCGCAGGGCAGCGAGCCCAGCCCGCCTGCGTTGCACACCGCCACGGCAAGCGCGCTGCCCTGCACGCCCGCCATCGGCGCCTGCACGACAGGCAGGCGGATCCCGAGGAGCTGCTGCAGGGTCATTGGCGATCCTCCGCTGGAGTTCGCGCGTGTGCGGTCGTCGCGCCGGATCGTGACAGAGGTCTGCCGCCGCTGCCGGAGCCGGGCGGCGGCACGATCATCGTCGTGGCCAGGCCGTCAGCAGGCGTCTGCGTCAGCTACCGCCGACTGCGACTCTGGCCGGGCAGTCTCGCTACGGGGCGGACTTCTCGATCGGCGCCGCAGACTCGGCGGGCGCGACGTCGGGTGCTGCGTCCGCTGTTGCTTCCGGTGTTGCGGCGGCTTCGGCCTTCTTCTGGAGCTTCGCTTCCTTGCGCTGCTTCTTCGCAAGATCGCGCTGGCGCTTTTGGAAAGCATAGTTCGGCTTGGCCAATTGTCACCTCAAGGGTCGTCCAAACCCGCTAGATTACGCGATTTCCTCGGCGGGCCGTCACTCGCCCGTCTTGGCGACGACCGCGCGCATGGGCGCCTCGTTGACGGTCAGCTGAAACACGTCCGGCCGGCTGTAGTGGCCGACGACGTCGAAGTCGAACTTCCCGCGGCCGATTTCGCCGAGGTCAAGCGTGGCCGTGAGGATCGTCTCGCCGTCGAAGTGCGGGCCGGCGAGCACCTTGCCAAGGGGACTGACGATGGCGCTGCCGCCGCGCATCAGCACGGTATCGGGCGAGTCGCCGAGCGCGACGCGCACGGAGCCGGGGAAGTCCCCGCGGCGCAGGAACTGGCACGCCGTGAGCACGAAGCAGCGCCCCTCGAGCGCGACGTGGCGCATCGAGGGCAGCCACGTGTCGCGGTCGTCGGCGGTGGGGGCGCAGTACAGCGCGACGTTCTTCGCGTACATCGCCATACGCAGCATCGGCATGTAGTTTTCCCAGCAGATCACCGAGCCGATGCGGCCGTAGGGGCTGTCCACCGCCGTCAGGGTCGAGCCGTCGCCGAAGCCCCAGATCATCCGCTCGAGCGCGGTCGGCATCAGCTTGCGATGCTTGCCGAGCAGCCGGCCGTCCGGGCCGAAGAACAGCACCGTGCAGTAGCAGGTGCCGCCCTCGCGCTCGATGACCCCCATCACCACGAAGCACCCGTGTGTCGCTGCCGCCTCGCCGAGGCGCAGCGTCTGTGCGCCAGGCACCTCGATCGCCGCGTCGAGATAGAGCCGGAATTCCTCGCGGCCGGCCACGTCGCGCGCGCCTATCACCAGGCCGTAGCTCAGTCCCTTCGGGTAGCCCGTGATGAACGCCTCCGGAAAGACGATCACCTTCGCCCCGGTGGTCGCGGCTTCCCCGATCAGGCGAACGGCCTTGTCGACGCAGGCTTCGGCGTCGAATGGCACCGATCCGGCCTGCACCACGGCGACCTTGACCGTCGAAGTCTCCGCTTGTGGGTTCATCACGCTTCCTTTCCCGTCCTGTCGCGGTCCTGGCGGACCGCCGATCCGAGCGTGCCCGTTACGCTGTGCGCACGCGCACGGTGCGCCTCCTCGACGTGGATGCGGCAATGCACAGAGTACCGGAACAGGCGACATGCCGCCATCGTCGTTCCCGCGGAAGCGGGAACCCGGTGTCTTGCACCACTCACGGCCAAGCGCTGCCGTGAAAGTCGCTGGGTCCCCGCTTCCGCGGGGACGACGACGGTGGAGTGGAATTCGCGGCGCGACTCGAACCCTTCGATGCTCCGCCATTAACCAAGCGCGCGCGTCATGAACACGCTGTGCGGATCCTCGACGTAGTCCGCGAACGGCGCGCAGTAGCCGAAACCGAAGCTCTCGTAGAGCCGCCGCGCGGGCAGGAACGCATCCATCGATCCCGTCTCCAGGCTCAGGCGAGCGTAGGCGCGCGAGCGCGCCTCGGCGACGATGTGCTCGAGCATGACGCGGCCGACGCCGCTGCGCCGATGCGCCATGGCCGTGCGCATCGACTTCACCTCGCCGTGCGCCTGGCCGAGCTCCTTGAGCGCGCCGCAGCCGACCAGCACTCCATCCGACCAGGCCGTCCAGAACGTGATCTCCGGGCGTCGCAGCGCCGCAAGGTCGAGCGCGTGCACACTCTCCGGCGGGGAGAGCTCGTGCATCGAGCGCAGGTGCTCCTCGAGCAGCGCCCGGATCTCCAGCCCGCGGAGGTCGTCTACGCGGATCAGCACGGAGCGGCTTCGCATCGGGCTGCGTGTCGGGACTCCCGCAGGGCTTCGCGTTCTGCGCCACGCCCATCCTGCGTGGATGCCCGTGTTCCTGCTCGCTCAGCCACTGATGCCGGGCTCGACGAGCATCGCGAGAAGAGCGAGCGACTCCTGCCAACCGAGGTAGCAGGCTTCGACGGGAATGACCTCGGGATGCCTTCCTGCAGGATGTCGAGCTCGGTGCCGCAGGAGACCTTCTTCAGCGATACGGTGACGACGAGCGTGCCGGGCAGGTTCGGGTCGTCGAACCGGTCGGTGTGCCGGATGCGCTCGTGGGGGACGAGCTCGAGGTACTCGCCGCCGAACGAGTGGCTCGCACCCGTCGAGCAATTCGTGAACGACATCCGGTAGCTGCCGCCGACGCGAGCATCGAGGTGATGGACCTTGCCCGTGAAGCCATGAGGCGGCAGCCACTTCGCCATCGCGTCGGGGTCGAGGAACGCGCGGTAGACGCGCTCGGGAGGCGCGCGGAGCACGCGGTGGAGGCGGACGGTGCCTGTAGACATATGGGTTCCCCTTGGAAAGCCCCGTGACTGCGTGTGCGCCCCTTCACCTCATGCCCAGCGTCGTACCCTTGTCATGTAGCGGACGAATTCCGGGCCGAACGAGGCCATGAGTGCCCGTTCTTCCGGGACGATCTGGAACCGCGTGAGATACGCGCAGAAGGCCGCGACGAGCAGGTACCCCGCGAGCGTGGAGGCCCAGGCGGCAACGCCGAGGAGGGCCAGTGCCATGCCGAGGTACATGGGGTTGCGGCTCCAGCGATACAGCCCGGTGGTGACGATCGCCGATGTCCCCTCCGGCGACATGGGACTCACCGTCGTGCGCGCTCGCCGGAACTGCACGACGCCGGCCAGCGCGATCGCGAGGCCCAGGGCCGCGAGGATCACGGCAGCCAATCGGTGTCCGGGGAACGGAAAGCCAATCAGGGGCGCGTGAACCGAGGCCAACCCGATCGCGGCTGCGAATATGGCGGCGAGGGCCAGGGGCGGGATGCGCAACTCGAGCGGACGCATGCGCGCATTGTCCCCGAATGCTCGCCCTGGAGCCAAGGTGGGCCGCAGCCGGCGATGATGCGCGTGGACCGTTGCACGATAGGAGGATCAGGCTCCGTCCGTCGTGGCCG
>Ga0209254_10001802_pt1 | contig 19330 bp, 19 predicted proteins | sample FrelakmetDIP11DI_FD_187148 | JGI IMG/M metagenome (GOLD analysis project Ga0209254, IMG submission 187148) | Freshwater lake sediment microbial communities from the University of Notre Dame, USA, for methane emissions studies - DIP11 DI (SPAdes)... | ecosystem: Environmental > Aquatic >...
CGCGACGGCCGGCGCCAGCCACGTGGTCGCGATCTCGGGCTGGAACATCGCCATCGTCGCGGGGCTCGTGGGCGCGGTGATGCGCGGACGCCCGAGGCGGCTGGTCGCCGTGGTGGTCGGCGGGACGATCCTGGCGTACGTGGTGGCGGCCGGCGCGTCGCCGTCGGTGGTCCGGGCGGCGGTGATGGCCGGCGTCGTGCTGGCGGCACGCGAGTCCGGGCGGGCGGGACGGGCGGCGGCGGCCCTCGGGCTGGCGGCGGCGATCCTGCTGCTGGCGGACCCGGCGATGATCGGCGATGCCGGCTTCCGCCTGTCGGTGATGGCGACGGCCGGCCTCCTGGCGTGGGCCTCGCCGCTCGGCGCGTGGATCGGGCGGCTCGGCGGAGGACGCGTGCCCGGCTGGCTGGCCGAGGGCCTGGGGATCTCGCTGGCGGCCCAGGCCGCGACGCTCCCGGACGTGCTCGCCACCTTCGGCCGGCTGTCGCTGGTCTCCCCGGCCGTGAACCTGGCGGTCGTCCCGCTGGTGCCGGTCGCCATGGCCGGCGGCGTCGCGGCGATGCTTGCCGGTGGGCTGGTCACGATCGGGGCGCCGCCGCTGGTCGGGGTGATCGCCGGGCTGCCGGGCTGGCTCGTGCTCCACGTGATCGTCGCCCTGGTTCGGATCGCCGCAGGGCTGCCGTTCGCCGCGATCGCGCTGCCACCGGGTGTCGCGGCGCCGGCCGCGGCCATCGCGGCGGTCGCGATCCTTGCCGCGCCGACATTCCTGAGGCGGATCCGGTCGAATCGATCACGGCCCCGGTCTCCGAAACCGCCCGCGCCGGCCAGACCGGCTGACGCCGCCGGGGCGCGATCCCGACCGGGCCCGACCGCTGCCCAGCGCGGCATCGCCGTGGCGGCGGCGCTCGTCATCGGGGTCGCGACCCTCGCCCTCGGGGACGCCGCGACCCGCACCACCCGTCTCGTGATGCTCGACATCGGTCAGGGGGACGCCATCCTGGTCGAGAGCGCGGGCGGCGCCCGGATGCTGGTGGACGGCGGGGCCGACCCGGACCGGCTCCTGCTGCAGCTGGATGCCCGCATCCCGCCGTGGGACCGCCGGATCGACGTGCTGGTCCTGACCCATCCGCACGAGGATCACGTCGCCGGGCTGGTGCGCGTGCTCGAACGCTATCGGGTGAGCCGGGCGTACGAGCCCGGCATGCACGGCCCGGGGCCCGGCTGGGCGGCATGGGACGCGGCCTTGACGCACGGCCCACCGCGAGGAACCCTCGCAGCGGGCGCCCGGATCCGGCTCGACGAGATCCGGCTGACGGTCCTGTGGCCCGACCCTGGCACCGTGCCCGACGAACCCGCGGACTCGGGTCGTGGGATCAACGACACCTCGGTGATCCTGCTGGGCGAGGCGAGCGGCCGGCGGTTCCTGCTCACCGGTGATGCCGAGGATGACGTGGACCCGGCGCTGGTCGCCCGAGGGCTGCCGCGCCTGGACGTGCTCAAGGTCGGCCACCACGGCAGCGCGACCGCGACGTCCGCCGCGCTGCTGGCGGCCACTCGGCCGACCGTGGCGCTGATCTCGGTCGGTGCCGGTAACGACTACGGCCACCCGACGGCCGCCGCTCTCGGGCGCCTCCGGGACGCCGGCGCCCGGGTCTACCGGACCGACCTGGACGGCACGGTCGAGGTGGATCTCCGCCCCGACGGCGTCGGCGTGCGGACGGGCGGGGCGAGGCGGACCGCGGCCGGGTTGGCGCCGGTCGCCCTCACCTCCCCCACCGGCTACGATCCTTTCGATGACGATCCCCTCGCGGTCCGAGGCCGCCCACCTGCTGCGCTCGCTGGATCCGCCCGAGTGGTTCCTCCGCCACGCGTGCGCCGTGGCGGACGTGGCTTCGTGGCTGGCGCTGCGGGCGACGGCGAACGGTCGCGCGGTGGACCGCCCTCTGGTGGACGTGGCGGCGCTCCTGCACGACATCGACAAGCTGCCCGCTGCCGGAGCCCCGGCCGCGCTCCGCCACGGTGACGGCTCGGCGGCCTGGCTCGAGGCCCGTGGCTGGCCGGAGCTGGCGGCCGTGGTCCGCGACCACCCGGTGACGCGACTCGCGGAACCCGACTACGAGGCGTGGGTCCACGCTGCCCCGCTCGAGGCGCGGATCGTGGCCTACGCGGACAAGCGCGCGGGCCAGCGCCTGGAGCCCATGACACGGCGGTTTGCCGCATGGCACCGCCGGTACCCGACGGGCGGCTGGGACGATGCCGTGGCAGCGCTCGCGGAGGCCCGGGCCCGCGAGCTAGAGCGGGTCGTGTGTGCCGCGGCGGCCGTGGATCCGGCGGACGTGCGCCGGCTCCGCTGGTCCCGACGCGCGCTGTGGGAGGCCGCCGCGTGAGCGTCGACACGCCGGTCCTCGCCTATTTCTGGGGCGACGACGGCTGGGCCGTCGACCGGGCCGTGGTGGCGGTCGCGAAGGACCTGGAACGTGACTCGGGCGCCGCGCCCGACCGATGGCGGGTCAACGGCCGGGAGACCACGCCCGAGGCCATCGCGGAACGCGTCGCCACCGCGCCGATGTTCGGTGGCGGGACACTGGCCGTGGTCACGGACCCCGGTCCCCTGATCCGCTCGAAGGCAGGCAAGGAGGCGGTCGAAAGGCTCCTGGCCACGGTGGCGCCGGGCAACGCGCTGGTGTTCGTGGAGGTGGGGGACGGGCGCAAGCGGGCCGCGATGCTGACGAACCTCGAGGCAGCCGTCAGGAAGGCCGGCGGCTCCGGCCGGGCGTTCAAGGCACCCAAGGCCAACGAGCTCCCGAGCTGGGTCCAGAGTCGCGCCCGGGAGATGGGCATCACGCTGGACAACGCTTCCGCCAGTGAGCTCGCGAGGCGTGTCGGTGGCGACGCGATGGGCGGGGACGTCGATCGCCGCTCCATGAGCACCCAAGCCGTCTCGGAGCTGGAGAAGCTGGCCCTGTACCGCCTCGACGGCGCTGTGACGCTGGACGACGTCGTGGCGCTCGTGCCCGAGGTCATCTCCAGCTCGACCTGGGACTTCCTCGACGCGGTCGGCAACCGCAACGTCCGGATCGCCGCCCCGCTGCTGGATCGCCTCCTCGACACGGTGCCGGAGCCCGTCATCCTCGCCCAGCTTGGCCCGCGCATCCGGGAGCTGCTGATGGCCGCGGACCACCAGGCGAGCCACGGGGCACCGGCGGACCTCGTGACGCTGATGGGCGTGCACCCCTGGCGCGTGGAGAAGGCCGACCGGGCCGCCGGCAACTGGACGGTGGGGGAGCTCGAGGACGCGCTGGAGGGCGTGCTGGAGCTGGACGCAGCGGTCAAGGGGGTCGAGGGATCGTTCGGGACGGATCGCCAGCGCCGGCTGGCCTTCGCGATGTGGATCCTCGACCACGTCGCGGTGAAGGCGGCGTCCCGCCGCTGACCTCGCGGCGCGGGCGCGATGGACCGGTCAGTCAGCCGAGGACCAGGCCTCTTCCTGCAGGACGATGTCGCTCTCGATGGCGAAGACGCAGCGCCCCTCGCCGAGATCCAGCAGCTCGATCAGCTCGGGATCGATGTACAGCTGGTGGCAGGCCTCGCACAGCCCGCCCGGGATGCCGAAGCACAGCCGCTCGGTTCGATCAGCGAGCCTGAACGTCGCATCGAATCTGGTGACGATGAGGCGCCGGCTACAGCCGGGACACCTGTCGCGTAGGCCCGACATCGGGTCTTCTCCGGTGGCGCCAGCCCAGGCGGCCGACGACCTGATCCGGATGCTAGGAGCGCCGGACCCGCCCGGACATGACCTAGCAGTACCCCCACGCGGTACCCCACCGGCCGGAAGCGGAACCCTCGGGCGCCTACTGCACCCGGACGACGGTCCTCGCGCCGGACCAGTGCCTCTCCAGGCCGTAGTAGTCGCGCTCCGGGGGCGTGAACACGTGGACGATCACCGACCCGAAATCGAGCAGGACCCAGTGGGACTCCGGCGTGCCCTCGCGGCCGATCGGCTTCGTCCCCTCGTCCCGCAGGCCCCCGACGATCCCGTCGGCGATGGCCGAGATCTGGCGCTCCGAGCCGCCCGAGCAGATCACGAACGCGTCCGCGATGGTCGTGAGCTCGCCCAGGTCCAGCAGCACGATGTCGGCGGCCTTCTTGTCCTCGGCAAGCTCGACGATCCGCCGGGCAAGGTCCATCGGCGCACGATCGTCGGTCGGGGGCACCGCGGTCTCGCGGGCCGGCAGGCCGTCCGGGCGGGGAGGGGCGGAGGCGGTGGGTTCGGTCACGTGGTCGGGATCCTCCTGGCGGGTTCGGCAAAGCTGGCGGGTTCGGCGGTGCTGGTGGGTTCGAAGTAGAGACCATGGTCGGCGATGTAGCGAGCGACCGCGTCGGGGACGAGGTAGCGGACGGAACGCCCGGCGGCGGCCCGTCGCCGTACCACGCTACCCGAGATGGGCAAGAGCGGCCCGGGGAGGAACGTGACGCGCGCCTCGCGCCCGGGGAAGCGCTCCCGGACCCACGCCGCGTCCAGTGTCTCGTGGCCGTCGCGTGGCACGACCGCCAGGCGGCACAGCTCGAGGATCCGGTCCGGCCGGCGCCACGCCGGGAACCCGGCCAGCGCCTCGGCCGAGAGGATGAACCACGGGTCCGCGATGCCGTCCTCCCCCAGGGCTTCGAGCGTCTCCACCGTGTACGACGTCCCGCCCCGCTCGACCTCGATCGCGCTGACGGCAAGGGCCGGGTTGCCGGCAATCGCGAGCTCCACCATCGCCAGGCGGTGCTCCGGCGGTGTCACCGGGCGGTCGGGCTTGTGGGGCGGCGCGGCCGCGGGGACCAGCAGCACCCGTTCCAGCCCCAGCACCTCCCGGGCCTCCTCGGCGATCACCAGGTGGCCGTGGTGGATGGGATCGAACGTGCCGCCGAGGATCCCCACGGACCCGACCACGACCGGCACGGGCGGCCGCACGACCGCCTCGTCCTCGGTCACCGGCCGTCCTCGAGCGACTCCCACTCCAGCTCGACCTCGGCGATCCGGACCGTGTCGCCGGGCCGGATGCCCGCCTTGCGCAGCGCCGTGTCGACCCCGTGCCGGGCCAGCTCCCGCTGGAACCGTTCGGCCGACTCCTCGACCTCGAAGTTCGTCTGCGTCGTCAGCCGCTCGATACGCCTGCCACGCACGCGGAAGGCGTCGTCCTCGCGCTCGATCTCGAACCTCTCGTCCGTCGCCTCGAGCCGGTGGATGACCACGCCGGCGGGTTCGGTCGGCTCCGCGAGCTCGTCCGCGTCCGGCAGCAGCTCCCCGATGGCCGTGCGCAGCTCGTCCAGGCCCTCGCCCGTGTCGGCCGAGATCGCCAGCACCGGCACGTCCAGTCCGCGCAGCGCACCCTCGAACGCCGGCCAGGCCTCGCAGGCCTCCGCCAGGTCCACCTTGTTGAACACGACCAGCATCGGCTTGGCCAGCAGCGCGGGGTCGTGGGCCTCGAGCTCGTCCCGGATGACGTCATGATCCCAGCGCGGGTCGCGCGCCGAGCCGTCCACGATGTGCAGCAGGATCCGCGTCCGCTCCACGTGGCGCAGGAACGCGTGGCCCAGGCCCGCGCCGTCTGACGCGCCCTCGATCAGGCCCGGAACGTCCGCGATGGTCGGCCGCCGGCCGTCCTCTGAGCCCAGGTCCATCACGCCCAGGTTGGGCTCCAGGGTGGTGAACGGGTAGGCCGCGATCTTCGGCGTGGCCGCGGTCAGGGCGGCGAGCAGCGTGGACTTGCCGGCGTTCGGCAGCCCGACGAGGCCGATGTCCGCGATCAGCCGCAGCTCCAGGCGGTACTCGCGCTCTTCGCCGGGCAGGCCCTTCTGCGCGTGCTTCGGTGCCTGGTGGGTGGCGGTGGCGAAGTGCACGTTGCCGAGTCCGCCGCGGCCGCCCTTCGCGATCATCGCCTCCTGGCCGACGGCCACGAGGTCCGCGACCAGCTCGCCGCTGGCGATGTCGATCACCGCCGTACCGGGCGGGACCGCCAGCTGCAGGTCCGCGCCGGCCTTCCCGTGGCGCTTGGACCGCTCCCCGCGGCCGCCCGGCGTGGCCGAGAAGTGGTGCTTGAAGCGGAAGTCGTGGAGGGTGGTCTGGCCGGCGTCCACCCGCAGGTACACGGACCCGCCGCGGCCGCCGTCGCCTCCGTCGGGGCCACCGCGCGGCACGTGGGCCTCCCGACGGAACGTGGAAGCACCATCGCCGCCGGCCCCGGCGCGCACGACGATGCGAACGTCATCAAGGAACATCGCGGGCATTGTCGCACGGGATCCCGGCGGGCCCGGGAACGGGGCAGGGCGGCTAGAAGTACCGCAGCGGGTTGATCCGCTCTCCGCCGTCCCAGATGCTGCCGCGCCAGACCTCGAAATGGAGGTGCGGGCCCGTGGCGTAGCCGCTCTGACCGAGCCGGCCGACCTGCTGGCCCTTGCCCACGGACTGGCCGTTGCCGACTGAGACGCCCGACATGTGGTTGTACGTCGTGTACAGGCCGTCGCCATGCGAGACCCAGACCTGCCAGCCGCCGCCGTTGGACTTCCAGCCGGCGAAGATGACCTTGCCGCCGGCAGCCGCGATGACCCGGGATCCGTAGTCCGCGGCGATGTCCAGGCCATAGTGGCCGTAGTGGTAGTGCTGGCTGACGTAGTTGCCGCCACCGACGACCGGCCAGCGGAACGAGCCACCGTTGTAGTGCGTCGGACCGCCGCCCGACGAGCCGCCGCCCGAGCTGCGACTGGAGCTGCCGCCGCTGCTCGTGCTGCGGGGCCCGGCCGTCGGCTTGGGCTTGGGCGTGGGGATCGGGGCGCCCCGGGCGCCCGGCAGGATGAGCACCTGGCCGACGACAAGGGTCGGATCGTCCAGCTCGTTGAGCTCGATGATCCTCGCTTCGCTGATGTCGTGCTGCGCCGCCAGGGACTCGAGGGTGTCGGTCTCCTTGACCGTGATCACGAGACCGTTGACCGATGGGATCCTGAGCCGCTGCCCGATGTGGAGGTCGTCCTTGGCCTTGAGCTTGTTCGCCCACCACAGGGTCATCACCGAGACGTCGAACTTGCGGGCGATCGCCACGAGCGTGTCGCCGGACTTGACCCGGTAGATCTCGATCAGGTCGGAGCCGTCCTCGACGGCGGTGGCCGGGGCGTAGCCCGTGAGGATGGTCCCGTCGTCGAGGAACGGCCCGGGCTCGGTGGTGGCCTGCTCGCTACCGGCCTCGGTGCTGATCTCGTCGGAGATCGTGACGGGCGCGAAGCTGACGTCCGCGGTGTCGATGCCGCCGGCGAGCTGCGGATCGAGACCCTCCTCGAGGTCCAGGGCGATCGCGCGCCCGAGGCCTCCGCCGACGGCGATCCGAAGGTCCGTGCCGCGGCCCTGCGTACCGCCCACGGCACCCTGCGGGGTGTTGGGCAGGAGGGCGAGCAGGGAGGCGAGGGCGACGATCGCGGCGACGGCGAGGGGAAGGGCGCGCTCGGCGGTCGTGAACGGGCGGAGGGCGGCTGCGAGCACGGCGCTCAGCGAGCCTGTGGGGACGGCGGCACGGCCCCGGAACCGGGCCCGGAGCGCGCTGGCTGCGCTGATGCTCCGGCGGTTGATCCGTGAGGCGAGGGAGGCGGGGCGGCGGACTTGACGCAGGTCATCCTTGAAACGCTGCACGCCGTCCGGCTTCTTCAGCAATACGGTCTCCTGGCACGAGGTTGGGTGCAGGATTCGGCGCCGATGGCGCCGGCCCGATCCTCCGGGGTGCGCGACGGAACGCTGGGTCCACCCCCGCGGCCGACCCCCTGAAAGCTCCGGGCCAACCGTTAACTTGGCCGAACCCTACCAGACCCCTCGGAGGTGGCGCAAACGTGGATCCCCCATTCCTGGGGGTCGTTTGGGGGCCAATCAGCGGTCCACAGGTCCCGAACCTGAGTGAATCTAAGAAGTTGGGGCAGGGCCAGCGGCGGTCCGTCGGCGACAGGGCGGGCCGTCGTTGCGTCAGACCGTGCTGGCGTTCTTGGTCAGCTGCGCCAGGAACTCGGCGTTGCTCTCGGTCTTGGCGATCCGGTTGAGCAGCAGCTCGATCCCCTCGTTGGTCCCGACCGCGGACAGCATCCGGCGCATCGTCCAGACCATCTTGAGCGTGCCCTCCTCGAGGAGGAGTTCCTCGCGGCGGGTGCCCGAACGCTGGACGTCGATCGACGGGAAGATCCGCTTCTCCGCCAGCTTGCGGTCCAGGATGAGCTCCGAGTTGCCGGTGCCCTTGAACTCCTCGTAGATGACGTCGTCCATCCGGGAGCCGGTGTCCACGAGGCAGGTGGCGATGATCGTGAGCGAGCCGCCCTCCTCGATCTTGCGTGCGGCACCGAAGAACCGCTTGGGCGGGTACAGGGCGATCGGGTCGATGCCGCCGGAGAGCGTGCGGCCGCTGGGCGGGAGCGCCAGGTTGTACGCGCGCGTGAGGCGGGTGATCGAGTCCAGGAGGATGACGACGTCCCGGCCGGTCTCCACCTGGCGCTTCGCGATCTCGAGGGCCATCTCCGCGACGTGGGTGTGGTTCTCGGTGGGCTCGTCGAAGGTGGAGCTGATGACCTCCCCGTGCACCGACCGGCGCATGTCCGTGACCTCCTCGGGCCGTTCGCCGATCAGGGCGACCATCAGGAGGATGTCGGGGTAGTTGGAGCTGATGCCGTTCGCAATGCTCTTGAGCAGCATCGTCTTGCCGGCCTTGGGCGGGCTCACGATCAGCGCACGCTGGCCCTTGCCGATGGGGTTGACCAGGTTGACGAGGCGCTGGCTCAGGTTCTTCGGGTCCGACTCGAGGTTGATCAGCTCGATCGGGTGGATCGGCGTCAGGTCCCCGAAGTGCGGGCGGCGGCGGGCGGTGTCCGTGTCGACGCCGTTGACGCTGTCGACGCGGATCAGGCCCCAGAACTTCTCGCCCTCGTGCGGGGCACGGACGGCCCCGGTGACGCGGTCGCCGATGCGGAGCCCGAAGCGGCGCACCTGGCTCGACGACACGTAGACATCGTCGCTGCCGGGGAGCAGGCCGTGGCGACGCATGAAGCCGTAGCCGTCGTCCACGATGTCGAGGATGCCGAAGGCATAGTCCAGCCCGGCGCGCTCGGTCTGCGCCTGGAGGATCTGGTCCACCAGGTCGTCTCGACGGTCCGTCGCCTCGACGTCCATCTCGAGGCCCTTGACGACCTCGCGGAGCTCCTTGACCGACATCTCGCGGAGGTCGCGGATGTCGAGGTCGTTTCGCTCGCGGGCGGCTTCGAGCTCTGCTACCTCGTCCTGCTCGGTGACGGGCAGGCGATTGGTGGACTGGGGGCGACGGCGCGGCCGGCGGTTGCGGCTGGGGCGCTGGTCGGGGCCGTTCGGCATGGGGTTGCGCGCACCTCGGAGGGCGGAGTCCCGTCGCCGGCGGAATCCGGCGAGGAGAGGATGGGTCGCGCCACGGGCCGTACTCGCGCGGAATCGGGGTGCCGTCGCGCGCGGCCGGTGGGGATGGCGGGAGCATATCTGAATGCGCGCCCGGGCGTCAATTCTCACTCAGGCCGGGGGTCGAACTCAGGCCGGTGTCGTACTCAGGCCGGGGTTGGCGTCTCAATGCCCGTGCTGGTCCGCCTGGGTCTCTCGCCCGTCAGTCCCCGGAGGAATGCGCTCAGGCGGGCTGCGCCGCGGCGTCATCTGACGCGGCGATGGCCATGTGCTCGATAGGGTGCGCGTTGAGGGTGTGCCAGACCCACTCCCAGGCCTCGTCCGAGTCGGCGACGTCCGGCGGGAGCCGCCGGGCGAGCTCGACCAGGCGGTCGGCGGAGGTGCGGTGCCAGGCCCGGACCTCGGCCGGCGTGCGTCCCGCCCAGGTCGCCCGGCGGCCCTCGTTCCAGGCGTCGAAGTCACCGCTGGGATAGTCCTCGTCGCGCGGCCAGGCCCCGGTACCGTCGACCAACGGCTCGGTGCACCGGATCGCCTCGTCCGTCCAGTCGGCCACGTGGCCGAGGTGATCGAGCAGGGTCCAGGGCGGCGCGCCCGGCGCATCCGACGCCGAAATGGGCCGCTCCCATTCGGCATCCGGGATGCCGTCGAGGAACGCCTCCACGCGATCCTGGACCGTCCGCACGTCGGCCCACGGTTCGCGGCCCGGTGCCCGGAAGTCGAAGCCACGCAGCTCCGGCAGGGACGCGCTCCGCAGGTCAAGCATGGTCATCTGATCCCTCCTCCGTCCATCGCCAGCGTCTTGAGGCTACACCTGCGGGTTGCGCGCCCGGAACCCCGGTTGTCGGCGTCCCACGGTGCTAGATTCCGCCGACCTGCAGGACGCGCCGCATGGGGGCGGTCGCGACGTGCGGGATCCCCGCGGTCGGTGGCAGCGATCAAGCGGTAGGCACCGATGACCAAACGACCCGAGACGAAGTACGCCTGGAACGGCGACGTGGCCCTCGCCTTCCAGGTGTTCGGCGCGGGCCCGGTGGACCTCGTCTACCTGCAGGGCTTCGTCTCCCACGTCGACCTGAACTGGGAGAGCCCGCACCTCGCGCGCTTCCTGCGCGGCCTGGGCGAGAAGGCGCGGGTCATCCACACCGACCGACGCGGCTGGGGCTGCTCCGACCGATTTTCGCCCGGCGACGTGGCCCCGCTCGAGGTCCAGGTGGACGACCTGGTCGCGGTCATGGACGCTGCTGGGTCCGAGCGGGCGGTCATCTTCACGTCGATGGACACCGTCCCGACCGGGGTGCTGTTCGCCGCGACGTACCCGGAGCGGACGGCGGGGCTCGTGCTGGTGGACCCGCTGTACGCGTTCTACGAGACGGATGAGGACCGCCGGGCGTGGGCCGAGATCAACGACCGGGTGCGCCGGGAGTGGGGCACACCTGCCTGGGAAGCGGAGGCGTGGCACGACGAGCGCGAGCACCTCGACTGGTTCGTGGCCTGGTGCCGGGCGAGCGTCGCACCGGGCGCGCTGGCGGCGGAATCCGACGCGTTCGGTGCCGTTGACATCAGGCCCGTACTTTCGTCCATACACGCCCCAGCGCTCGTCGCCGGGTACGCGAAAGAAGGCGACTTCCAAGAGGGCGCGCGGATCGTCCAGGCTGGCCTCTCAGGCTCGCGCCTGATCGAACCGACGATGGAAGGCGGCGCTTCCTGGCATCACTGGTACGCACGGGGCCCGGCAATCCTCACCGCGGTCGGCGACCTGATCGCCTCCATCCGCGAGGAGCAGGCGTCCTTCGACCGGGTCCTCGCCACCGTCCTGTTCACCGACATCGTCGACTCCACCGCCACCGCGGCGGTGCTGGGCGACGCGAAGTGGCGCAAGCTCATCGACGAGCACGACCGGGCCGCCAAGGCGATCGTGGCCCGCTACCGGGGCGAGTACGTCCACAGCACCGGTGACGGCCTCCTGGCCACGTTCGACGGTCCGGCCCGGGCCATCCGCTGCGCCCAGTCGATCATCGAGGCGGGGCGGCCCCTGGGGGTCGAGATCCGGGCCGGGCTCCACACCGGCGAGATCGAGCGCGCCGATCACGGGATCGCCGGCGTGGGCGTCCACATCGGGGCGCGGGTGGGGGCCCTCGCGGGGGCGGGCGAGGTCTGGGTCTCCTCCACGGTCAAGGACCTCACCGCCGGCTCCGGCCTCGCCTACGAGGACCGCGGTGAGCACACCCTCAAGGGCGTCCCCGACCGCTGGCACCTGTACCGGGTGGTGGCGGGAAGAGCCGCCTCGGCGGAGACGTGAAGTGAGCGGAGCACGGACCATGCGCTACGGTGTCCTGAACTTCAGCGATCGCAGGATGTCAATGGCTGGTTGACACCTGCCATATATGGCGCCAGGATCCGGTGGTGGACAAGACGACCCTGTACCTGACCCCAGAGTTGCGCCGGCGTCTCCACGAGGTCGCGCGGCGTACCGGGCGGCCCCAGGCAGAGGTGATCCGCTCGGCGCTCGACGCGTACCTGGGCGAGACGCAGCCAAGTCGACCGCAGTCGATCGGAGCGGGTGAGGACGGCACGCTCCAAGCAGCAGACACGGAACGCTGGCTGCGGGAGCGCTGGCGGGACCGGTGATCACGCTCGACACCTCGGCGCTCTATGCGCTGCTGAACCGAGGCGATCGCGCGCATGCGGCTGCCGTCGAGGCGCTCAACGGTGATCGCGGACCCTACCTGGTGCCGGCTGCGACGCTGGGCGAGATCGCGTTCCTCGTCGAGGAACGGCTCGGGATCCGGGTGCTCGATCTCCTGCTCGGCGACCTCGAGACCGGCGCCTACACCCTGGACTGCGGCGAGGGCGACCTCGCACGCACCCGGCAGCTCGTCGCGCGCTACGCGGACCTCTCGCTGGGCTTCGTGGACGCCGCCGTCATCGCGTGTGCGGAACGCAGCGGTGGACGCGTCATGACGTTCGACCTTCGCGACTTCGGCGTGGTCGCCGCGGAGGGGACCATCACGATCGTGCCGGCACCGTCCGGGTAAGGTCGGAGCCCGCACCGGGCGGCGCGCGGCGAGAGATTCGGCACCCCGCGAGCTCGGCCTGCCGTCATCCTCACGCGCCGTGAGGGAGAGGCTTCGCGTCGTCGCCGCGGTCGCCCGGGATCCGGGTCTGGCCAGGATCGAGCTGGCGTACTTCGGGTTCAACATGACCGAGTACGCGACCTGGATCGCGATCCTCGTGTACGGGTACGCGCTCGGGGGCGCGGCGACGGCCGGCGTCGTGGCGATGATCCAGCTGCTCCCGGCCGCGCTGGTCGCGCCGTTCGCGGCGTTCGCGGGCGACCGATTCCGCCGGGACCACGTGCTGCTGGCCGGCTACCTGATCCAGGCGGCTGCCCTGGGGGCCACGGCCGCCGCCCTGTTGGCGGGGGCGCCGGTACCCTTGACCCTGGTCGCGGCAACGGTCGCCGCCATGAGCTTCACGATCACGCGGCCCACCCAGGCGGCGCTCCTGCCGAGCATCACCCACACCCCGGCGGACCTGACGGCGGCCAATGCGGTCTCGGGCCTCGCAGAGAATGTCGGAATCCTGGTCGGGCCGTTCGTCGGCGGCCTCCTGCTCGGTGCCTGGGGACCGGGGGCAGTCTTCGCGGCCTTCGCCATCGTGACCCTCGTCAGCGCCCTCCTCGTCATCGGCTTGCCCATCGTCGCCGGCGCGGTGCCCGTTGAACAGCTTGCAGCCCGGGACGTCCTGCGCGAATCGTTCGGCGGGTTCGGGGTGCTGCGCCGGGAGCGCCCCGTCCTCCTGCTGGTGCTGGTGCTCGCCGCCGGGATCGTGGTCATCGGTGCCCTCGACGTGCTGTGCGTGGCCGTGGCCATCGACCTGATCCGCATGGGCGATGCCTGGGCCGGCTTCCTGTACTCGGCCTTCGGCCTGGGCGGTGTCCTCGGGGCGGTTGGAGCCGTCGCCCTCGTCGGCCGCCGGCGCCTCGCGCCGTCCATCGCCGGCGGTGGCCTCCTGTTCGGGATGCCGCTGCCCGCAATCAGCCTCGTCCCCTATGCCGCGACGGCGCCGGTCCTGTTCGCAGCAAGCGGTGGCGGTTCGAGCGTCGCCACGGTCGCCGGCCACACCCTGCTCCAGCGGATCGCACCGGAGGCGGCGCTCGCCCGTGTGTTCGGCGTCCTCGAGGGGCTCGGGATGTTCGCCCTCGCCGTCGGCTCGGTCGGGGCCGCCGTCCTCATCGAGACGCTCGGCATCTCAGGTGCGCTGGTCGTCACCGGGCTGTTCGTACCGGTCGTCCTGGCGCTGGCCTGGATCCCGCTCCGGGCCCTCGACCGCGACGCCCGGGCGCCCGACGCTGAGGCGCTCGCCCTCCTGCGTCGGCTGCCGATCTTCGCGCCCCTGTCGGCACCCGCCATCGAGCGGATCATGGCCGCTCTCGTCCGCCTGGACGTGCCGGCCGGCCACGTCCTGATCCGGGAGGGCGACGAGGGCGACCGGTTCTACGTGATCGTCGAGGGCTCTGTTGCCGTCTCGCAGGGCGGCCGGCACCTCGTGGACCGCGTCGCGGGCGACCACGTCGGCGAGATCGCGCTGCTGCGCGACGTGCCGCGCACGGCCACCGTCACGGCGATCACCGCGCTGCGGCTGCTGGCGCTCGATCGGGCGCCCTTCCTCGAGGCGGTCACCGGCCACCCGCAGAGCAGGGCGCACGCCGAGGCGGTCGCGACGGCGCGGCTGGGGGGTGATGCGCCAGGCGATATCTGACGGAGCGGTGGATCGACGGCCGTCGGTTGCCCAGCCAGCATCGTGATGCTAGCATCACGCATCATGACTCAACTTCGCCGGACGACCGTAAGCGCGCCGCAAGACGCCCTTCGAACCCTCGAGGCAGAGGCGCAGCGTCGGCGGGTTCCGCTCGCGACCATCCTGCGCGAAGCCGTGGAGGACAAGGCGATGGAGCTGCGCACACGCCGGCGCCCCCGGGTCGGCGTGGCCCGTTCCACGGACGGCCGCAGCGCCGCCGAGGTCACGGCCGAGCCGGTCGCCGAAGAACCCCGCTGACGGTGGCCCTCATCTGCGACACCGGTCCCCTGCTCGCCGCTCTCGACGCCGCCGATCCGGACCACGAGCGCTGCGCCCGGCTGCTGACCACCTCGGACGAGGACCTCGTCGTGCCCGCTCTCGTGCTCGCCGAGCTCGACTACTGGTGCGGCCGGCGGCTGCCGCCCGAAGCCTGGCTCATCTTCCTCGATGACCTGCTGGCGGGCGTCTACCGAGTGGAGCCACCGACCGGCGGCGATCTCGCCCGCTGCCGCGAGCTGCAGGCTCGCTATGCGGACCTCGCCCTTGGCGTCGTCGATGCCAGCATGGTGGCCCTTGCCGAGCGCCTGGGCGAACCAAAGGTCGCGACGCTCGACCAGCACCACTTCCGGTCCGTGCGGCCGGCCCACGCGGAGGCGTTCGAGCTCCAGCCGTGAAGGCTGACCGCGCCGCCCGACTGATCCGCGGTTCTGGGCGGCCCGTCTAGCTCGCCCGCCCCCGCAGGCCCTCCACGTCCAGGACCGTGATCTGCCGCCGCTCGGAGGCGATGAACCCCTGGCGCTGCAGCTGCTGCAGGGCCTTGTTGACGGCCTCGCGCGACGAGCCCACCCAGCCGGCCAGCTCCCGCTGGGAGATCGGCAGGCCGATCCGGATCCCGTCCTCACCCGGCTCCCCGTAGTCGTCGGCCAGCTCCACCAGCCGGTGGGCGACCCGTCCCACCACGTCGAGCGCGGTGAACTCCGCCCGCTTCCGGTCCGCGTCGCGCAGCCGCCCGACGATCGAGCGCAGCAGCACGAGCGCAAGCCCGGGCATCGTCTCCAGGGCGGCGAGGAAGCGCTCGGCCGGGACCACCATGGCCTCGCCCGCCTCCACGACCGAGACGGTCGCCCGGTGCTCCTCGCCGTCGATGGCGGACAGCTCGCCCAGCACGTCCCCGGCCCCGCGAAAGCCGAGCACCGTCTCCTGCCCGTCCTCGGAGTACGCAGACACCTTCACCCGCCCCGACAAGAGCAGGACCACCCGGTTCGAGACGTCGCCCTCGCTGAACAGGACCGCCCCGGGCCGCAGGCGCTGGCGGCGGCCGTCGCGGAACGCGGCATCGAGTGGTCCGCCGGGCAGGGCCGGCTCGGTGGCGCTCATCGGGTCCCCTCAATCGGCACTCGCGCGGAGCATAGTCCGCCGTGGGAGGCGCGGTACAGCGGGGCGCGGCGCAGCGGCCGGGTCGGCGGGACCGGGCCGTCAACGGCGTCCTGCCATGTGAACAAGTACCACTCTGTGCGTGACCCCGTGCCTCGTGTGTTCGGCCCCGGAACCGCACAGTCGTCTCATCAGCACTGAGCAATCCGGCAACGACACCACCGCCACCACCCGAGAGCGAGGCACCCCGATGCTGTACACCGCCACCGCGACCGGCATGCGCACCCTGGCCGGCGACTACCGAGACGCCGACATCCGCCGGGCCACCATCCGCCGGGCGACCAAGGCCGCGAACGCCGCCCCGGCTGCCACCGTCGGGCAGGTCGCCTCCGCCTCCCGCATCGCGCGCCTGATCACGCTCCTGCCGCACGCACGCTGATCGCAACCGCTTCGCCCCGCTGAGCCCCTACGAGGGGTCCACCGGGGCGTTTCCATGCCCGCCGGTCGCGCCCGGGTTTCGCACCTGGGTGTGAGCAAGTACCACCCCGGAGGTGACCCCGTCCCTCGTGTGCAACCACCCCCGGGCCGCACAGTCAGCTCATCACCGGGACGGCGAGGAACCCCCGGGATCGACAGCAAGGGAGATCGAAATGGGCAGCATGTTCGTGGGCAAGGTCCTGATGTCGATGTACGGGCAGCCGGCGAAGGCCGTCGCGGACGCCGACCTCGAGCCGATCGAACGCGGCGCCTGGGCCGCCTGGGCGAAGTCCAGCGAGGGCGCGCAGGCCGCGACGCGGGCCGTCTCGGCCACCTCCGCCGGGACCCGCGTGACGGGCCCCCAGGCCCCCAGGCTCGCGACCGGCGTGCGCCACGGCTGACCGGACAGCGCCGGCTATCGACCGCGTACCATCGCCTGCGTGCGAGCAGGCGACAGCGGGCAGGAGATTGCGATGATCGCGCTCAGGGCCTCGAGCGATGTCGTGACGCGCGGCCTGCGCTCCGACGACGACTACGAAGCGGTTGCCGCCATCACCGACGCCTGCCGGATCGCCGACGGGTACGACACCACGCGCACCGCCGACCAGTTCCGGGCCGCGATCATGGCCTGGACCGGCTTCGACCCGGCCGAGGGGGTGCGTCTCGCGGTGGACGACGGCCAGGTCGTGGGCTTCGCCTTCGGCGCCTGCGATGGCGACAACCCCGACATCGGCCGCATCCTGCACCACGGGGGCGGGGTCCTGCCGGCGTGGCGCGGCCGGGGGATCGGCCGCCGCCTGCTCGCGGAGGCCCAGGTCGCGGCCCGACACCACGCGGCACGACGCCCGGGTCCGACACCCGGGACCACCGTCTATCGCACCTACATCGGCGAGGCAGACCACGACGCCCGCCGCCTCCTCGAGGCCGACGGCTACGAGGTCGTCCGGTACGGCTACTCGATGGTCCGCCCGACCCTCGCGGACCCACCCTCGGCGGACCTGCCGCCGGGCCTGGAATGCCGACCCGCCACCCCCGCGAACGCGATGCAGATCGCCCACGCCATGGAGGAGGCCTTCGAAGACCACTGGGGGTTCCCTCGATACGCGGACGACGAGCTCGCCCGCATGGTCGCCCACCCGTTGTGGGGGCAGCTCGACGTGTGGCAGGTCGCCTGGGACGGCGACGAGGTCGCCGGCGGGGTGTGCGGGTTCATCAACGAGGAGGAGAACCTCCAGCTGGGTCGCACCCGCGGCTACACGGAGAACATCTTCACGCGCCGCCCCTGGCGCGGGCGCGGGGTCGCGACGGCCCTCATCGGCCGGAACCTGCGGCTCCTCGCGGAGCGCGGCATGACCGAGGCGGCCCTGTCCGTGGACAGCCAGAACCAGACCGGCGCGCTCGCCCTCTACGAGCGCGTGGGCTTCGAGCGGGTGCGGACAGACCTGTCCTACCAGCGGCCGATCTGACCGACCCGGGCCTGACGGACGCACGCTCAGCGGGTGCGCCCGAAGGGGTTCTCGACCGTCACCGACCCGTAGGTGGCGCCGTCGGCCAGGTCCTCGCTCAGGAGGCGCCGGCACCCGGCAACCTCCGCTGCCCTCAGGATCAGGGCGTCCCAGATCGAGACCTGCCACTCGCGGCTGCCGGCCATCGCCGCGATGACGAGAGATGCGTCGACCGCGACCTCGGGCAGGGCCGAGAGGTGCGCGACCAACGAGCCGCCAGAACCGCGTCCTTGCGGACCAGCCGATCAGGCTCCCAGGAGTCCCAGCGGGACCACGGCCACCCCGTCCGCGCGTCGGTAGGCTTCGGCACCCGTCGTCACGATCACCGTATCGATGACCCGGTCCGGGAGCTGGCCCCGCAGCCAGAGGAGGTGGCGCACATCCGCATCGTTCACGGCCTCGGTCAGCTTCGCCTCGATCGCGAGGATGCGGCCGGCCGACCCGCCGACGATCAGGTCGACCTCCCGTTCGCCGCCGAACGACCGGAAGTGCGAGACGGGGGCTTCGGCGGCCTGGGCGAACACCCGCATGCTCATCGTGACGAGCGACTCGAACAGGGCGCCGAACAGCGAGGAGTGCCTCGGCGCCAGCGGGCCGGCAGGGGCCCCCCGAACGAGATCCTCGATGGTCGCCCTGCGAAGGCGGGCGGCCAGCGCCGGGTCGGCGAACTGGTGCTTGGGCGCCATGGTCAGGCGTGACAGCTCGTTGGCGCCCGGGACCCAGGCCGGCACGGGCTCGATCAGCCACATGGCTTCGAGCACGTCGAGATACCGCAGCACCGTCGTCTTGGCGGGCTTCTCGGCGCTTCCGGCCGTCGCGGCGTCCCGGATCTTCTCGTACGACGTGGTCGAGGACACGGCCGCGGCATAGGCGGCGAGCCAGCGACGAAGGGCGGCGCGGTTTCGCACCGCCTGGCCCATGTCGTCGAAGTCGTCGTTGATCACGTGCTCGATGTAGCTGTCGAGCTCCGCCCGGCCGATCCGCCCCGACGCGCCCCGGAGCCCCGGGAACCCCGACGCCAGGATCTCCCGCGCGTAGTCCTCCGCGCGCAGGGGCGTCACGCCCGACACCTCGGCCCGGTGTCCGGACAGGAGTCCAGCGAGGCTGACGGTGGGCTGGGCGACGCCACGCTCGGGCAGCGTCATGGGCCGCATCCGCAGCGAGACGATCCGCAGCGCACCCGTGTGGGTCGGCGGCGTGTGCGGCGAGGCCGAGCCGGTCAGGATGAAGCGCCCGGGGCTCCTGTCGGCGTCGACCGCGCGGCGGACGCGGTCCCACGACTCGGGCATGCGCTGCCACTCGTCGACGAGCACCGGGAACGGGCCTTCGACCAGCCGGTCGAGGTCCGCGCGCAGCACGTCCCGGGTAGCCGGTCGGTCAAGCTCGAAGACCGAGGCCGCTCGCATCCGGGCGGTCGCCGTCTTGCCGACCCCACGGGCGCCGTTGATCTCGATGGCCGCGATGCCGGGCATCAGGGCATCGAGCTCGTCATCGACGACGCGGCGTCGATAGGCAGCGTGGTCCGTCATCTCTGCGGGGTCCTTGCCGAACACTCGTAAGCGTCCTGACGCACGTCCCGATCGCTACTATCCATCGAATAGATACGCTACCATCCATCGTTCCTGTACGCAACCGTCCATCGGTCGAGCAGGGGGCGGAGGATCTCGGGGTCGTGGGTCTCGCCCAGGGTCGTGCTGCCCACCAGTCGCAGAACAGCGCGGTCACCGTCTTGCGGGTCTCGCGG
>Ga0209254_10001803_pt1 | contig 19327 bp, 19 predicted proteins | sample FrelakmetDIP11DI_FD_187148 | JGI IMG/M metagenome (GOLD analysis project Ga0209254, IMG submission 187148) | Freshwater lake sediment microbial communities from the University of Notre Dame, USA, for methane emissions studies - DIP11 DI (SPAdes)... | ecosystem: Environmental > Aquatic >...
GCACAGCTCCAATATTAGCATTGTATAGCCAATTTCTAAAGAACAGCTTTATCCTATGTTTCAACAGGAAAAACCATTGTTTGATAGGATTACGAAATCTAAAAGTTATATGCTCCCATTCAACATCTAATCTATCAAGTGCTGGTTTATACCATGGACCACCATCAACCAGAATTTAGGGTTGATTAACACATCTTTTTAAGATGTATTTAAGCAAACTATATGCTTCAATAGAAGCACGACCTTTAGTAACCCATACATCAAGAATTTCCCAGTTGCATATATTTATTGCGGCCTAAAGAATATGTAGTCTTACATTGATCTTAAGTTTGGTTTCATCAACAGCGATAACTTCTCTGAAACATTTTTCCACGGAAAAAAATGATATCTGTTTTATGATACCTTTTACGAATACTTTCATGACTGATATCTTCAAAACCAGAAAGTATGGTTCTATATTTTCTAAGAGACAGACCGTAATGGTACATTAGAATACCTAATGCATGAGTCCTTCTTTGTTTCCTATTTCTTACAAAAATATTTTTAGCTTCTAACAATTCCTCTAAATATGATAGCATCCCCTCTATATTTATTACCTAGAAACTTGGATGGATGCTATCATATTAATTCTTTAAGTTGACAACCACTAAATACTATAGAAAAGCTTTAAATAACAATAAGTTTATATAATACTATATGGGAGATGAATTTATAGATTTTAATGAAGAGATAAGTAGGTTGTTTTCAGGAAAAAAAAGTGAGTTTAAACCTGATGAAGAATTAGCTCTTTACATAAAACATAAATTCAATATTGGTATTGACACAATGGAAACAATGCCTGCATTTGATGAACATATAAAAGCATTGTTTTTTAAAAAAGAAGAATAACTTTAATCCACTATACTACAAATATTTGAATGTTTTTACGAAATAAATATAAGACTATTTTTAATTCCCTGACTCGGTGGATTTTATTTCAGATATAAATAGACTTTATTCAGATAGAGCCGGAAAAATGCGTAAATCTGCAATAAGAGAACTCCTAAAAGTAACACAAGATCCGGAAATAATCTCTTTTGCAGGTGGACTTCCCAACCCAGATTCTTTTCCAATTGATGATTTAAAAGATGTTGTAAAATACGTTATGGACCATCATGGAAAAACAGCATTACAATATGGTACTACTCAAGGTTTACCAGAATTAAGAAAAATTATCGCAGAAAGAGCAGCAAAAGAAGGGATAAAAACTAATGCTGAGGAAGTAATTATAATGAGTGGTTCCCAACAAGCCCTAGATACAGTTGGTAAGATTTTTTTAAACCCTAGTGATTATGCAATTTGTGGCTTACCATCCTATCTCGGTGGAATTAATGCTTTTAGAAGTTATGAGGCAAACCTTGAAGGAATTCCATTGGATAACAATGGAATGATTGTAGATATTCTAGAAGAAAAACTAAAGAAATTTTTAAAAGAAGATATTACTCCTAAATTTATCTATACAATTCCTACTTTTCAAAATCCCGCTGGTGTTGTAATGCCCGAGTCTCGTAGAAAAAAACTAATCGATATTGCAAATAACTATGATATAGTGATAGTCGAAGATGATCCATATGGAAAACTTTGTTTTGATATAGATCATATAAAGCCGATAAAAGCTTTTGATGATGAAGATCGTGTAATTTATATGTCAACTTTTTCAAAGATTTTATCCCCAGGTTTTAGACTTGCATGGACTATTGCGTCTCCCGAAATTACACGTAAAATGGAAATATGTAAGCAAGCACTTGATTTGTGTACTAACACATATACTCAGTTTATTGCATGTGAGTTTATAAAACGTGGTTCACTCGATCTTCATATAATGAAAATATGTGAGTTATATAAACCAAAAAGGGATATTATGATAAATTCAATAAAAGAGTTTTTCCCAGAAGGATACACTTGTTATAAACCAAAGGGCGGTATGTTTGCATGGGTAACTCTTCAGGAAGGAATTGATACTGAGACTATGTTTCTTGATGCAATAAAGGAAAAAGTTGCATATGTTCATGGTAAAGCATTTCATGTAGATGATGGTGGAGGGCGAAGTATGCGTTTGAATTTTTCTTATTCAACAGATGAACAAATACATGAAGGAATAAAACGTCTAGGTAAAGTAATAAAGAAAAAACTAGAAAAAAATTAAACTGTTTATTGGAACAATGAATCTTAATAAAAAAATCATTATTTCTTTTTGCGTTTTCACATTAGTTTTTACTTGTTTTTCTGGTTGTATCCTTAAAGATATTTTTGATTTAGCTAGTTTTTCACTTAATTCTTATAGTATTATTGATGATCAGGGTTTTCCAGCAATTTCTATCAATTTTAATTGTACTGGTAGAGTGAATCTAAAAACTTATGATACAAGTTCAGATATGGTTGATTATGATTTTTTTTATCATGAGGGTAATACAACTCTAAACATTGGAGATTACAAAGAAACAATTAAACCAGGAAAATATAGTTTTAAGGTTTATGATAAAAATGACAAAGAGATTTTTATTAAAGAATTATCTTTTAAAGGTTCCAATTTATCAATTATAAAATGTGAACAGAAATGGTGGGAAGACAAAAATAAATATATACTTATTGGTATGAAGATTTATGTTCAAAATTTAGGCGACATACCTGTTTATCCTTATTATGCTGAAATAATTGTTGATTCTCAAACATATAATGGTTATATAATCCCATCTGTTGTTCTACCTAATTTTAATAATTATATATATTTTAATCTTATTCATGAAGGAGTTTTTAATAATGATTCATTTGAAATTATTTTAAAAGATAAAAATAATAATAATATTACTACCGACAATTTTAATTTCGATGTAAAAAAAAATATTTCAACAAAATATTTTTCCAAAGATTTAGATAAAACAATTGCAGTCCCATATCCTGATTTTTTGTATACCTATTACTCAAATCTTAATAGATTTTTTGTAGAGGATTATAGCATTTTTATACTAGAACAATACGATGATATTTATCTAGAACTTATTCTTGATAAAATCATTGAGTCTTATTCAAATGGAGAATTTTATTTAAAATCTAATGCTGAAAAAATTGAATATGTTAATGGTTTTGTTCAAGCACTTGACTATAAACCTGATAGCGACTTTAATGATACCTATGAATATCCTCGATTCCCTATTGAAACATTATTTAATGGAAATGGTGGAGGAGACTGTGAAGATATGTCAATTCTCTCTGCAAGTCTGCTTGAAAAACTAGGTTATGAAGTTGCTTTACTACGTTTACCCAAACATATGGCAGTGGGAGTAAAATTAGAAAAAGATGCAGTTACAAGATATAATTTTTACACAGATGGCTATTATTTCCTTGAAACAACTAGTGAAGGTAAACCATTAGGTTTTATACCAAAAGAATACGAGTCTCCATCTGAATTATATGTTTATCCTATAAAACAAACGGAATTTGTTACTCACAACTGGAAAAATGGAGTAGTTACAATTTATTCAAATACAGAATCTGGTGATTTTGTAAAAGTAATTGCTTTAATTGAAAATTCTGGTAATAAAACTGCAGAAAACATTGAGTTTAAAGGACTTTTTTACGATAATCAAGAATTGGAGCTAGTCTCAGAGTCAATGGTTGTTGGTGATATTTCTGCTTTTGATAAGAAAAAGGTTATTTTATCTGTACAAAAACCTTTGGATTTGGATGTTTGGTTTGAAACAAGAGTAATTATTAACGGAAAAATTCTTGATACACAAAAGTCTAATGATAAATTTGATTAAAAATAATTTTTTTTAATATACTTTAAGTTAGTTAGTATTATAATTAGTTTGGCTAATTAACCGAAAAAGTAACAATTGATGATGCTAAACGTGCAATAAAGATTTTTGAGGAATACTTGTATCGCGTCAGTATAGACCAATAGACAGGACAAATCGAAATAGATATAATACAATCAGGTATAAGACATAGTCAACATGAACGCATGTGAGGAATTGTTGAAACAAAACGAACGCTGGATAAAGGTGATTGAACAAAGGTCGAAGATGCCACCATCTCCTTAGAACACGCTGAGATAAGCCGACAGAAAGCCGAAGACTCAATAGAGCAGCTAAAAGAAAAAAATTTTATTTATGAACCCACCTTTGATCGGTTTAAAACAATCTAGTTTCCCAGCTCAAGCCAAAGAACCCCCAAAAATGAAATTTTTTTTTATCATAACCCAAGCTCAAAACTGGCATAAAGAAAAACACCCAACATTTTCTAGCGTCATATATTTCTATCGGCATTTTTTTAACAAAAATATTTACTCTAAAATATGTCTAAGCCTTTGACATAAATAGTTTTGCAAGATTCGGCATGCTGGGAAACACCTGAAAACGCTGAAGCGAGCTGGACAAATTAAACACCACCAACTTTTACATTCTGGTAGACTGTCATTCATATAAAAAAGATTTATAAACTCCATCCTTTTAATGATAGTTTGTGTTGGGCGTAGGTGGACGGCTAACGGCGGATATCGCTGAGGAAAGTCCCCTCTCGTTCTGGACCAAGAAACTGTGTAAGCAGTAAGGGTGAGAATCCTTATAGAGGCGCAGAAACGACACAGCTTTAGAAAAATGCGATGATTCACTAGGTGATGAGGTCTTCTAAAGATTTGATGAAACGTGCCAATCTAATCATGGAGCAAGTCTAAACAGTAGGATCTGTTGTCCAGACTGCCTACAGGTAAGACGCATAGTAGAATGCCGTTTAAAACAGAAAGGGGCTTATGGCCTACACCCAACATATTTCCATTATCTTTTAAATCTTTTTCATTTTTCTTGCTGTTAGGACAAGCTCCTTAATTTCTAATGGCAATTGTTCATCTTGCCATTTTCTTTCTGCATCTATTGATTTAACTGCATTTTTCACGGCTTTTAAAGCATACCATGCTGGTCCTAATGAATGGTCAGCCATATGGGCAGTTGCAACAGCGTGCCCAACCGAACGAGCAACAGCAATCGCTGTCGGATTTGATGATTCGCGGGCTACCGCATGTGCGCCTAATGAGGCTTTTCTTGCATCACCGACCGAAGCTTTCCCTTGTGTCCATGCTTTAGCTACAAGTAGTGCATTTGTTAGTCGCTCATCGATATTTTTACCGAAAAGAGGCAAGACATGCTCAGCACAGTCGCAAGCCCATTTCATTAATTGATAGTGCTGTTCCATTTTTAGAGGCCCCCCCAGATGTTCTGCAATAAATCGTTTATCTCTCATTTTTACCTTTCTACGTATGTTTTGTTAAGTTTTATCATTTTTACACTTGAAATAATATAAAAAAATATGAAGAGGGGGGTCTTAAACCTCTTCTCATTTCTTCTTCATTATCAAGGACGTTTCTTAGTAACTTATCTTAAAGAAGAATTTTGAGGTTATATAGCAGATAAATGTTACGGTCTACACCCTACATTTAGTAATTTTAATTCTATTGCCTTAAATCCTTTAATTGTATTTTCTTTATTATATTCGACTTTATCTCCTTTGTTTAGAAATATATTCCAATAAGGAATTTCACTTTTATGAATAAAAACGTTTTCACCGTCTTCACCTTCAATAAAACCGTATCCTTGTTTAATATTGTACCATTTAACTATTCCTTTCATAATTATATACCTATTTTAATTGAAAAAAAACTTTTAATTTTAAATTAAAAAAATTCTTAAAAAGAATTTGTACAGTTTTTACAAATTTTATCAGAATCTGAATGTTCTTTTTTTATAATATCATTACAACTATCACTTTCAAATACTGGGATCATTTTAGTTCTACATCTAATTATTTTCTTTTTTTTAATTTGCGTTTGATCATTTGATTTTCTTCTTCTATTCATCTTTATATACCTTCATTTTATCGTTATATTGATAAAAAAACAAAAATGATTTTTATAACTCTATTTTAAAAGATACTAAATCTTAATGTTTTTATTTAATTATCAAAATCACTAACCACTTTTAAGTTTATATAGTTTTACCTCAAAAAAAGAAAAGAAAGATTTTGTAAAAAAGTTTATAATTAAGTAACTTTAATTTTTTTCTTAATATTTTGAATTTGACTGCAACTTTTTAAATAAATACATGTGCATGTGGGGTTGGAAAAGGTATATATCAATGTTAATTAGCTTGTAAGCATGATAAGCAAGATGTTGCAATGCTTGGTTACAAGCATCTTTGAGACCATTTACAGCGTAAATGGTCTTTATGATGCTTATTTTATGCTTGAAATTTGCTTATTTTGATGCTTGTATCATGCTTATAGCTGCTTGTAGCCGTGGTTAGAAATTTGCTTATATTTGTGATTAGAAATTACATAGGAACGAGGATTAGAAACAAAAGTTTTTTCCTTTCTTTGAAAAAATACTAACCCAATATTACTATAACTAAAAAAACATTCTTTAAATATCTGATATAATAAAATAGACCCGTTGCATCATATTAGATTCATGCTATCAAAAATAAAAATAGTTTTTTGGATTAGCATAAATTTTTAAATATAAAAAAGGCAGGGATTTTCCCTGCAAATTAGTTAAAGTAAACCCATGACATAAAATGTCAATATAGATTTATATACTAGGAGAAATCTGGTTTAAATGACAGTAAAGATTAAAAAATCCTTAAAGCCAGTTAATTGATTTTTCCTAAAATCTTTTTGGTTTATGTTTCTGATAGCAATCTCTGCAATAAACCGGTCTAGTACCATCTGGTTTAAAAGGCACTTCAGTTTCTTTGCCACATTCCGCACAAGTTACTTTATTCATATCTCTAGGAGGTCTATTAAAACCTCTATCTCTATTTTCTTTATACATATATTTTATTTTCCTTTTAATTTTTAACTAACAATACTTGATTAATATTTAATATTATCCCTTAAAATAAGTGTTATATCTTTAATATAAAAAATAAAAAAAGGTATTTTTTATACACCTTCAGGCATATATGGTTCTTTCTGATAAGGTGTTTGCATCTCTTCTCTTATTACTTCTGCAAGACGTTCAATTCCTATTTTAATTGTTTCATCATCACTATATGAAAAATTTAATCTCATCGTATTATAGCTTCCCCCTTCAGGGAAAAATGCGTCTCCTACAACATATGCAACTTTTTTTGCAAGAGCTTTTTGAAACATTACATGCGCATTGATGTTTTTTGGTAATGTAAGCCAGATAAACATTCCACCTTTAGGGACATTCCATTTAACGTTTTTAGGAAGATGTTTTTGAAGTTCCTTTAACATAAGATCTCTTTTTTTCTTATACATAATTATAATTTTTTCAACTTGCTTATCAAGATATCCACCATGTACATATTCATATGCTACATACTGTGAGAAAACATTTGTGCACAAATCTGTTGCTTGTTTTGCCAATGTAATCTTCTCACGTATCTCTTTTGATGCAATAATCCAGCCTAATCTAAAACCTGGTGCTAGAACTTTGGAAAAAGTACCAACATATATTACTCTACCTCTTTTGTCTAAAGATTTAATCGGAGGTATTTTTTCTCCTTCAAAGATTATATTGCCATATGGATCATCTTCTACAATTAAAAAATCATATTCTGATGCAATATCAAGTAGTTCTTTTCTTTGTTTTAAAGATATTGTTTCTCCAGATGGATTATTAAAGTTTGGAACAGTATAAATAAATTTTGGGTATATACCTGTACGGCGTAATCTTTCTATGTTTCTTCTAAGTGTATCACCGTCTATTCCATTATGATTCGTAGGTATTGATTCACAGTTTGCTTCATATGCACTAAATGCTTGTAATGCTCCTAGATATGCTGGAACATTTGCAAGATAAGTATCTCCTGGGTCTAACAAACAAAGAGCAATAAGAGAAAGGGCTTGTTGTGCACCGCTTGTAATTATAATATCATGGTATTCGCAATCTATTCCTTTTGTTTTTCTCATTCTATCTGCAAGAACACCACGCAAGGAGTTTAATCCTTCTGTTGTACCATATTGTAATGCTTGATGAATATTTTTTTTAAAGGTTTTTTCCATACATTCATGGATAATCTCAATAGGGAATGCATCAGGATTTGGTAATCCTCCTGCAAAAGATATCATATCAGGAATTTGAGTAACTTTTAAAAGCTCTCTTATTTCAGATGTCCTCAACGTTTTAGCTCTTTTTGAAAATAAACGCTCAATATTTACAACCATTAAAATACCCATTCCAGACATAGGTAACTATTTTATAAAGCTATTTATTGAAGAAAATCAATGAAATAGCTACTTCACTAAATATTATTACATTTAAAGTAAAATAAATAAAGATAGAAATTAATCATTTTCTATAAATAACCCTTATATAGATATTCTCTTTCGATTCAATGAGCTGTTTTTAAGATTTTACTTTTTTGTCGTTGTGTGTAAAAAAACATAATTAAAATGGTTACAGCAATAATTATAATACATGCTGCTGCGGTATAGGCAATTACTGTTTGAACACCATAGTATATATCAGAACTCAGTCTTTTAATTGTTATACCTAGTAACGCCCATATTACTACAAGACTGCAAGCATAGTCTTTTCTAGTTATAATTATAATAATTGTTATCAGCGCTGCAATAATTAATACAAGCATTGTCCATAATTGTTCACTTAATCCGAAACCATCCCATCCTATAGTTACTAGTAAAGCTGTTATATTTGCGATTGTTGCAACTGTAATCCAACTAATATATACACTAATCGGTAGATGAATAAACATTTTTTCTTTAAAACTAATTTTAATTTTACCAATTTCTAATCTTTCATAAATCATTAGCAAACTTATTAATAAAACAAGCATAGGAAGAATAGATAGTGCTACTTTTTCATAATGCCACATAAAAATCCATATTATGTTTGCAATGCTTGCAAGCATGAAATAAAAACCTATTTTTCCAACATAATCTACATCTTTCTTTTTTATTATAATATCATTTATTTGATAAAGCATGAACAGTATTATCAATAAATATATTACACCCCATATTGCAAAAGTTAATCCAGTAGGTACAAACAAATTAGGGATATTATCAGATAGTCCACCTGTATTTTTACCATTAATTGGAAGTATATTTGCAAGAGCATTTACAATAATTGAAAAAATAACTGCTAAAGAATTTCCTATCACAAAAAATGTATTTTTATTTCCTATATTCTTCACCCATTAAATTATAATTTAAAAATATTTTTCTTATTAATTATATTTTCTAAATATTCCTAAAAAAAATATATTTTTAAAGGCTCCTTTTTGATTCAGGAGCCCTTTTTTGTACCTCTACGTCGTCAAATAAAGATCAATTTTTTTCACCTAATATCCATAAATGGAGGCATAGTATTATCAATGAGAAATCTTAAATATTTTTCTAGTGTAAAAAAGTTGTTAAATAGTTACGATATTATTAGAATTAAAAAATGGAAGATAATTGTTGCATAAGAAATAATTGTATAAAATGTTGCTTAGAAACTATGATGATTCTTTCTAGTGATGATATTAAAAAAATACAAAATTTAGGCTTTAAAAAAGATTTTTTTGTATTACAAAAAGAAGGCTGGCTAATGCTAAAAAACCATAATGGACGATGTGTTTTTCATGATGGTTTAAAATGCACTATTTATTCAAATAGACCTCTTGGTTGTAAGTTATATCCTGTGATTTATGATAAAGATGAAAGTTGTGCAGTTTTTGATAAGGATTGTCCGCATAGTAATTGTTTTGATATGTCCAGTTCAAATATTAAAAAGTTATATGCTACTGTACGAAAACTAGAGTATGAAAAATCTAAAAGAAAATAATATGCATTAAAGGTGTTTTTATCATATTAAGAAAATATAACTGTCAAAAATAATTGTAAATATTATTAAAACTATATCAACGAATTTCATATGTCTACAAGAAAAATTATTAATTGCTTTTGCAATTTCCTAAACCGCTAAAAAAAAATTGTAAGTATTAATTTTCTTCAGATATCTGTAATAATTTTATCTTAAAAACTAAAGTCTTACCAGCGAATGGAGGATTAAGATCAACGGTTACTGCATCCTCTGAAACCTTTGATATGCATACAGGTATCTCACGGCCATTCTGTAGTGCAACCATATACTTCATACCTGGTTGAATCTCTTGATCCTCAGGAAAACAATCACGAGGCATGTCTTTTACAAACTCAGGGTTATGTGGTCCATATGCTTCTTCAGGGGACAGCCTAATTTCTTTTTCTTCACCGATTTTCATTCCAACAACAGCGTCATCAAAACCTTTAAGAAGCTGCTCCGCTCCAACTATAAATTCTAATGGTTGTTTGTGCATTTCAGAACTATCAAAAACAGTTCCATCTTCTAGACTTCCTACATATTCGACCTTAACTTTATTTCCTTTTTTTACAACATCCAAATATATCACCCAATATTTTTTAAAAGAAAAAAACAAAAATCTCACAAGATTTTTTCAGACAATATTATGAAATTCTCATCCTCATCCTTTTAACAATTAAATAATATTAACCTTTAATTTAAATAACTTTGGATATATGAAATTAACAGTGTCGAAATTAAAAAATAGTTTTAAGTATAAGATTATAATCACATAAAACAAAATGGTGAAAAAATGACAATAAAAATCTTGGTTACCGGTGGAACGTTTGATAAAGAATATATGGAACTTACTGGAGAATTAATATTTAAAAATACACATATACTTGAAATGCTCAAACTTGCAAGATGTAAATTAGATGCTAAAATAAGGACTCTTATGATGATAGACAGCCTAGAAATGACAGAGTATCATAGATCAATAATACTTGAAAAATGTAGAAACTCAAAAGAAGATAAAATAGTAATCACACACGGAACCGATACGATGACAAAAACAGCAAAGATGCTCGGTGAAACCATAAAAGATAAAACAATAGTTCTCACAGGAGCACTAGTTCCTTATGCTTTTGGAAGTAGTGATGGACTTTTTAACCTTGGAAGCGCCCTTGCATTTGTACAAGCATTACCAAAAGGAGTTTATATAGTAATGAATGGTAAATATTTCAATTATAATAACGTAAGAAAAAATGTTATAACTGGTGAATTTGAAGAAATTAACATTTAATAATTCTTTAGCTATTATCCGAAAGTTTCATTTTTATAAAAGGAATTTTTTCAAGAGGCTCTGTCAGAATACCAAGACTTAAGATTTGACCTCCTGCTTTTGCGATAACTTGGTTATCTTGTGTCAACCTGAAATTTCCAGCACGATAATTAAACAACCTCTGCAGACTAGAACCAATTGGATTATCTTTGAAATATTGTTTACCCTCAGGAGTTTTCTGATATATACGACCCTCTATATCAATATTAAATTCATTACCAAGATGATATTGTTCAATCCATGGATTTTTAGGTTTTAATGCACGAGGTGAAAAATAACCAACAATCTCATGGTTATACATATAACGAAATTGCAATAATTTTTCATCAGTAGTCTTACGTGCAAGAAGTATATGAATATCAGCATCATCAGGTAGACGAACAGCGCGGCCTATACTCTGAATATGAAATGCTTCAGTAATTGCAGTAGATACAATAATTAAACACTTTATATTACGTTTATCGTAACCTTCTGATAGCATACCAACACTTAACAGTGCGGAAATACGATCATTATGAAAATCATCAAGTGCTTTCTCATCAGGTTTCTCACTATGGTAAACAGGAATACCGGTAATTTTTGAAAGAGTGTTCGCCTGATCAATACGTTTACATATAACAAGAGTAGGCTTATCGCAATTTTCTCTGAGAAGTTCTACAGCTTTGGGAATACGATTCTCTGCATTGTAAACCAAACTACGGCGTTTAAAAATCATAGAATCTAGTTTTTCACGAAAACTCCATTTCTCTGAATCGTTTTCAGCTCGACGAATACAACCAAGCCATTTACTAATCACTTCAGAATATTCTTCATAAACATTGTATTCATCAAGTGTAAGATCAATACCATGAAAATAAACTATAAAGTCACTAATTTGTGCATCAGATAATGGAACATCAATAATTATATCTCCACAATATTCTAACGAATACTTGTTTGGCGTTGCAGAAAGACCAAGAATATCCTCATACTTAATATTTTCATAAATTTTTTTAAAAACAGGACTAGTACTACGATGACATTCATCGACAACAAAAAGATCACATTTCAAACCTTTAGATCGTTCCTTTGAAAGAATATGAAAAGTTTCAACAGTAACATTATCTATATTATACTCCTTGAGTTCTTTTCTCCATTGATTCCTAAGTTTATTGGTAGGAACTCCTACAATTACATTATTGTATCCTCTATCTTTAATAAGTAAAATAGCTCCAAAGGTTTTACCAGTACCTGGAAATCCTTTAACAACACCACTGCCTTTGTATATCCGAACTAGACGTTTTTGCCAGCTATATGGTTTAAAACTCATATATCACCATTTGGTAAAGATACGCCCCAACATAAACAATTATTCCTTAAAATATGTTACCACTCGCCAAGTCTAAAAAATGTAAATAAATAACAAAATAGAAACATTTTACAAAAAAAGGTAAACTAAATAAAATGTTTACTAATTTAGTAAAAAAATGAATCTAATAGAAGTAATAATCTTATTTGTAATAGCTTTTTTACCAGCTTTAATATATACAGTATGGATTAGAAACACAGAAAAATACAACCGTGAAAAATGGATACCGATAATTTTTTGTTTTTTATGGGGTGCAACAATTGCTATAATTGCATCGATAATATTAGAGCTTCTAATTGAAAGCATTGCTATTTTTACAGTAAATAACTCAAGTATTTACTTATTGATTACAGTATCAGTTATTGCGCCTTTTGCCGAAGAACTTACAAAACCATTAGCACTTTCTTTAAAAAGAGTTAAAAGAGATCTTGTAGAACCTGAAGATGGACTTATTTATGGTGCTGTTGCAGGACTTGGTTTTTCAGCAACAGAAAACTTGTTTTATGGGGCAGATGCATTTTTAAATGAAGGCTTATTTTATTTTATTCTTTTAGTTTCAATAAGAAGTTTCTCAGGATGTTTACTTCATGCATCAGCTACAGCATGGACTGGTTATGGTTATGGGAAATTTGTTATGAAGCATAGCAGATTAATTAGTGTTTTACCGTATTTTATATTGGCTATAATTGTTCATGGTTTCTATAATTTCATACTTACTTTTGATGATATGTTAACCGGTTTATCTATTGGTTTTTTTGGTGCTTTAATATTTGTTGCATTGTCTATTCATTTTATTAGGAAAAAAATAATTATATTAGATGCTTTGAATCATTGAAAATAATTTAAAAGACTTTCTTATTTAGTATCTATATAAAGAGGAATAAAAATTGAAAAAAATCGCGGTATTAACAAGAGATTGTGCAGGAGTTAACGCTGCTATACGATCTATTGTAAGAACAGCTTGTTATAATAACTTAGAAGTTGTTGGTATAAAACGAGGATATGATGGACTTATTGAAAATGATTTTATAACTTTAGATCGATCTGATGTATCAGGTATAATAAATCAGGGTGGGACAATTCTAAAAACATCTCGTTCAAAGAAAATGTTTACACAAGAAGGGCAAAAAAAAGCAGTAGAAAACCTACAAAAAAACAATATTAATGGTTTAATCGTAATAGGTGGTAATGGGTCTCTTGCAGGAGCACATGTTCTTGCATCTAAATATGGTTTAAATATAGTAGGTATACCTGCAACAATTGATAATGACATTAACAATGTTGATTTAACACTTGGTGCAGATACAGCTGTAAATGTAGCACTAGATGCATTGGATAAAATTAGGGATACCGCAACCAGTCTTGAAAGAATTTTTATAGTTGAAGTAATGGGTAGGTATTGTGGTTATATTGCTTTAGAAGTAGCACTTGCAGGTGGATGTGAAGAAGTACTTGTTCCAGAAATGGACGTTGATATAGATTTAATATGCAAAGAGATGGAGGAAGGAAAAAATAAAGGAAAAAAAAGTTGGATAATACTTGTTGCAGAAGGAAAAGCACATGCGCATAACATCGCTGAAATAATTACTAATAAAACAGGGTTTGAAACACGTGTGGTTGTATTGGGACATATACAACGTGGCGGCAGACCTACTTCAAAAGATAGAATAATTGGTGCAAGACTTGGTAATTATGCAGTAGAATGCTTACTTAAAAACAATTCAGATATATGTATCACAGAAAAAAATGATAAACTAATAAAAATTCCTTTGAGTGTTGCTATTAAAAAGAAAGATATAGATGTTAATCGTTATTATCCTCTAATCAAAATTTTAACATAAATAAAAAACATTTCTTATTTTTTATTTCATATTTTGATATATTGATATAAAGTTTTTTATTATACTTGTTCAGATATAAACACATACTAAGCAGTTAATTGTTGATAATATAGTATGTATGATAAGTGTAGTTCAAAGGACATATAATTTAAAAATATTCTTGGTTATTATAATATTCTTTAAAATTTTATAATATCTTTTTTTTCTTCAAATAATCTAAAATACCGCCAATCAAAACAGTTATAGCAGCAATTATTGATAAATAAAAACCGATGCCAACTTCCCAGGAAGCATTCATATAAATAATTTCTTTAGTGGGTAATATAACTTCTAATATACCTTCACCCTGTAAACTTCCAAGGCTTAATTCTGTGACTTTTGACATTCCCAGCAAGAAAGCTGATACAAAAATAAATGAAAACAATATACTTGAAATAATTAAAACCGAAGTCAATCTCCTCTTATATAATATATTTGGAATGAAACTTATTCCTATCAATACAAAACCAGAACATAAAATAAATACTAATCCTCCTAAAAAATTTGTAAATATCTCAGGCAGAATTGCCATATCTAGATAAGTTAAATCCTTGTAACTAATACTCTCAATCATTGCGCTTGGAGTTAAAAACATTTCAATTGTTTTTGTAGCATTTCCCTCAGCATTTGAAGCGGTTAAAGTCCACCAAGGTAAAACAATTGATAATAAAATAAGGTTTATAGCCATTAGCTTTAAAAAAGAATTTAGAGATATTTTTTTAAAGAAAAATAAAACAATTATTTGTATTAAAAAAATAATTACTAGAACCTTTACAATATTAGGGATAATTGAGTTAATTTTTGTAACAATATTAATTTTTTTATCATTTGATAAAAAAACATTTTTGAAACCTATAATACTATTCTCATTTTCATAAACATAAATAACATATTCTCCTGGTGGAAGAGAGATAGTTTCATCAGACGGGATAGAATCAATAATTTTTATACCATTCCTATATATTGATAAATATTTTCCATAATTATCTAAATTGCTACCACGTGAATCAAAAAGAGATGTTTTAAGAGTATAAAGTGCTTCAAATTTTAGATTAAAAAAATAGTCATCATCTGGTATTTTAATTGAAAAAACTTTATAGTAACTACCATATGAAACCTGTAACTCATAAAACGCCTTGGGAAGTTTTTCAAATAAATATTTACCAGGACTAATTTCAACAGGGTAAATTTCAATAGGTGAAAACATTTGAGTACTAGTTAAAATAATTTTTACATCTACTCCGGGTGCAAAATTATATAAGTCTTTAATTTCAACTGTTAAATCATAAACTTCAAAAGATTGCTCAATTTTATTTTTAAGAAGAGGTATCTCATAATAAATTATTTCGAAGCCTTTGTAAATGCCTTTTAAATTATATTGCTCTAATAATTTAAACGGAAACGTGAATATATTATCATTTATTTTATTTGAAAAATCAGTGGCAATAAGTGTATCATTAAAATATATGAAAAGCTCTACGTTTTCTATTTTTTGATTATTTTGATCAGTTACTTTAACTGAAATCTCTCTAGGCCAAGTACAAAAAATATCAATTTCTGAATCATTAGATATATTGATTTTTTCAAATCCAATAAAACTTTTTTCATCATTAATTTTCTGATGTATTATCTTTACATAATATTCCCCTTTTGAAAGCTTTGGAAATATAATTCTTGGAGAACCGATAATTGGTTTTTCTGTATAACCTGTAGTAATATATTCTTCGTTTTTGTATAGTTCTGCTTGAATTGAAGAAAGATTAAATCCTGTTGAATTTGAAAAAAATTGATACGAAAAAAGTCTTGAAGTAAAACGAGGAATAACCTTTAAGGTGTAAATATACTGCTCCTCATCAAGATCAGAATCCCAACTGCTATTATATCTGAGTTTAACTAAGGTTTGATAGATATTTCCTTCTTCTAAAATAGCAATATAACCTTCAGCTTCAGTTGTAAAATATTCAGCATCATATTCTACAGAAAAATCTGCAGGTATTACAATATCTTGTGTCCCATATTTTTCAAAAGAATTACGACCAAAACTTATTGAAGCATAATCAATTTCAGCACCCATCGCATCTAGATATTCTTTTTCTGCTACTTTTAACTGTATACCATCTTTTTCGTCAACTCCTGATGTAATAAGATTAGTATTTTGTGAAAAAAGTATTCCTTGTCCATGTCCTTCTTCACCTTCATCATATGAAAACCATGCCTTTTCACCAAGGTCAATGTCATCTTTATAAGATATTATCCACTCCCGTTCTATACCCTCAGGATCTGTGTTCATATTATATTCTTTTATTTCTCCGTTTTCAGAGTATACATGTAAGAACGGATATATATCTCCAAAACGCATTTTTTCCAAGCGTTCACTTTTTGATTGATAAGATATAATTGCACCATATCTGCCATCTACATTTGTAATTCCTTCAACAATACATTCATCAAAAACCTGATGTTTAACATGCACGTTTATCCTTTTGTTTTTAGTAGGAGTATAATAATATTTATAAGATGCTGATGTTCTAAGGTTTTTATCATTGGATTCGCTTACTATCCCAAATTCTATCATAAGATTTCCATCTATGCTTATATATTTAGAAACTAGGCTTTGATCAGATGATACTTCGTCTATTTCTTCGATTCCTTTAAAATAAGAAAAACAAAATGAAACAGTACCATCCGAATTTGTTATCCCAAAATCTTTTGAACCAGGCTTCATTTTTATAATATTATTTGAAAAACTTCTATAAAGAACTTTACCTTTTTGACCAATTCCAAAAACAATATAACCGTCTTCTATTATCTTATAGTAATCTCCTTCTGCAGAAATACCTGATATAGGCTCAAAATAGTAATATGAATCTTCTATAGATATATGATCTGGATAAGATGCTGGATTTTTTTCAGAATCATCATAATATACATAATAATGTTCTTTTCCATCTGCAAATTCAGGTATCAGAAAAACTATTGCACATCGTTTTATATTATCTGATGAATCAAAGCTTATGTCGTAGATTTGGGATTCGATTTCATGCCATTGTTTTTGATCCCAAACAACTACTCTTATTGAATTTTCTTGAGCAGTTTTACCCCAACAAGGATTTTTAAAGTAAATTTCAAAATCCATTGGTTGAAATTTTGCAAAAGGATTACCTGTAGATATTGGTAAAATCAACTCTTGTCTAAATTTATAGTTTTTATCCCAAATAGGTGGTTCATTTGCTTCAGACGTAACATTTGAACTAATGCTTGATAGAAAAAGCATTACTAGTATGCTAATTAGCATTAGTTTTTTAACCAGTATTGGTTCCCCCTATATATTAATTAGAATTTTATTTACATTATATGTTGTTTTTCTAATATAATAATATTTTGTATAGAAATTTTTATATAATAAAGTTTTTATAATTATTGATTATTTTTAATATTTCGACAATAAACCAAGTAGATACAATATACAGTGATGAACAATCAAGTATTATTTCATATAAATTTGATTTTTTGCTTTTTTTACTCCCCGACTATTTGAACGATTAAATTACGTGTTCTAGGTTTTGTATCAAGTTCTACAAATACAATTTGTTGCCAAGTTCCATGAACAATTTTTTTATTACAAACCGGTAATGTAATACTTGGACCCATAAAACTTGCACGTACATGCGAATGACCATTGTCATCATTCCAAGTTTCATGATGAGCATAATATCCTTTTTTAGGTGCTATCCTTTCAAGTGCACATGGAAAATCTTTCTGCAAACCTGGCTCATATTCAATAGTAGTAATACTACCTGTTGAACCAGGAACAAAAACACATATTAGGCCTTTATTAATTTTTGAGTCTTTTACAACTTTTTGTAGATCATCTGTGATATCAATAATATCAACTTCACCATTAGTGTCAATTTTTATTTCACTTGTAAAAACACTCATTTTTATCACTCAAAATTTTATTTTTTTACCAGATGCATCTCTTTTAAAAATACCAAAATCTTTTATTTTTTTTAGAATTTTTACATCAAAAATAGGCCCTTCAGTACAAACTCTTATACCATCCCCAATGCAACATTGCCCACATATTCCAAAACCACATTTCATAAAACGTTCTAGAGATGCCTGAAAATCGATACCTTTTGAAATATCCATGAGCTTTTTCATCATGATTTCTGGTCCGCAGGTTAAAACAAGGTCAAATTGGTTTTTTTTGATGATGTTTTCTGCAATATCTGTTGTATATCCTTTATTTCCAGATGTTCCATCATCTGTTGAAATAAATAATTCTGCGCCAGTCTCTTTTATTCTTTTTTCAAAGAATAATTCGTTTTTTGTTTTCGCACCAATTATCACTGTTGAGTTAAGTTTCTTTTTTATTGCTTCTTCAATTACTGGTGCAAGCATTGCAATTCCTGTACCGCCACCTACAAAAAGTATTTTTTTAGCATTCAATTTAAAGCCTTTTCCATATGGTCCACGAACACCTATTTTATCACCTTTTTTAAGGTTAAAAAGAGCGTTTGTTGCTTCACCGATTTTTTTAAAAGTTATTCCTTTTATATTTTTATCAATATATGAGACACTCATAGGTATTTCATCGATACCTGGTATCCATATCATATAAAATTGACCCGGAGTAATTTTTTTATTATGTTCGAATTTGATAGTTTTAATGCGATTGTTTTCACTTTTTGTTTCTATTATTTTTGTGACAAGTGGATAATTCATAGGTTTGCTACTCCAATTAATTCATCTATTTTTTTATAATTATTAGTTTTCATCCAGTTTTGTATTTCTTTGCATATTTTCTTAAATACATTAATTTCTCTAGAGTACACTGCTGATCCTATTTGAACTGCTGATGCACCCGCCATCATGTATTCTATTACATCTTCTCCTGTATTTATACC
>Ga0209254_10001804_pt1 | contig 19305 bp, 18 predicted proteins | sample FrelakmetDIP11DI_FD_187148 | JGI IMG/M metagenome (GOLD analysis project Ga0209254, IMG submission 187148) | Freshwater lake sediment microbial communities from the University of Notre Dame, USA, for methane emissions studies - DIP11 DI (SPAdes)... | ecosystem: Environmental > Aquatic >...
TGGTCGCGCCTTGGGGCTGACCATGCAGTTGCCGGTGGAAGATCGCTACGCTTATGACCGGACCTACCTGATGAGCCGCATTGCGGTGTTATTCGGTGGCCGCATTGCCGAAGAATTGTTCATGAACCAGATGACGACCGGTGCCTCCAACGACTTCGAGCGCGCTACCGCGATGGCGCGTGACATGGTGACTCGCTACGGTATGTCCGATCTGGGGGTCATGGTGTATGGCGAAAACGAGGGCGAGGTTTTCCTCGGCCGCTCGGTGACCCAGCACAAGAGTGTTTCCGAAGCGACGATGCAAAAGGTCGATGCTGAAATTGGCCGCATTATCGGCGAGCAATATGCCCTTGCCCGCAAACTGCTGGAAGAAAATCGCGACAAGGTCGAGGCGATGACGCGCGCGTTGCTCGAATGGGAAACCCTCGATGCCGAACAGATCGACGACATCATGGCCGACAAGCCGCCGCGCCCGCCGAAGCCCACGTTGAGCACGCCACGCCCCACGACGCCGAGCGATTCGCCAGGCGCCGAGCCGAACGCACCGGCAACGGCCTGAGCGCGATCGTTTAATCACAAGCCGGGAGTGCGCTCCCGGCTTTTCCTTTTCTGCCATGTCCATTCTTCACTGCGGCCGCTTCAGGCTGTCACTCGAGCGCCCGCTGATCATGGGCATCGTAAACCTGACCCCGGATTCGTTCTCGGGCGATGGAACCGGGACGGATGTCGACCGCGCCATCCGTCTTGCCCGCCGCCAGTTCGAGGCGGGCGCAGACATTCTCGATATCGGGGCCGAGTCGTCGCGGCCGGGGGCGATTCAGACGCCGGAAGATGAGGAACTGCGGCGCTTGCTTCCAGTGCTCCGGGAAATTGTCGACTGGGGGGTGCCGCTTTCCGTCGATACCTGCAAGCCCGCGGTCATGCGCGCCGCTCTCGATGCCGGCGCCGCGATGATCAACGATATCAGCGCCCTTCGCCATCCCGGCGCGCTGGCTGCCGTCGCGGGCAGCGATTGCGCCATCTGCCTGATGCACATGCAGGGCGAGCCGGGAACGATGCAGGTCGCGCCGCATTACGACGACGTGGTGCGCGAGGTGCGGGATTTTTTGGCGGAGCGGGTTGCCTGCTGCCGTGCGGCCGGCATCGATGCCAATCGTCTCGTGCTTGATCCGGGTTTCGGCTTCGGCAAGAGCCTGGAACACAATTTGGCACTTTTCAGGTCGTTGACCGCGACTGCCAGTGATGATTTGCCGTTGCTGGTCGGGGTCTCGCGCAAGTCGATGCTGGGGACGATCACCGGGCAGCCGGTTGACCGGCGGGTCGCGGCCAGCATTGCCGCGGCAGTGCTGGCCGCACGGAATGGTGCGAAAATACTGCGCGTGCATGATGTCGAAGAGACAAGGGATGCGCTGGCCGTGCTGGCCGCGCTGGAAACAGGGGATTTGCAATGAGCAGAAAATATTTCGGTACCGATGGTGTGCGCGGTCGTGTCGGCCAGCCGCCTATCACACCCGATTTCGTCATGCGCCTCGGTTATGCCGCCGGAAAAGTGTTGCTTGGCCTGGCCGAGATGCCCGACGGCGAGCGCCCTTCGGTGCTGATCGGCAAGGACACCCGACTTTCCGGGTACATGCTCGAATCGGCGTTGGAGGCGGGTTTCTCGGCGGCTGGCGTCGATGTCTGTCTGGTCGGTCCGATCCCCACGCCGGCAGTGGCCTACCTGACGCGTGCGTTGCGTCTGCAGGCGGGTATCGTGATTTCCGCGTCGCATAATCCATATTACGACAATGGCATCAAGTTTTTCTCGGCGCAGGGAACCAAGTTGCCTGATGACGTCGAGCATGCGATCGAGGAATGCATCGATCAGCCCATGATCTGCGTGCCGGCCGCCGAACTGGGCAGGGCCAGGCGCATAGAAGATGCGCGCGGACGCTACATTGAATTCTGCAAGAGCACTTTTCCCAATGACCTCGATCTGCGCGGCCTCAAGATTGTAGTTGACTGCGCGCACGGCGCGGCTTACCAGACGGCGCCCGATGTCTTTCATGAACTGGGCGCCGAAATTGTCGAGATTGGCGCCCGGCCCAATGGCCTGAACATCAATGACGGATTCGGAGCGACCTCGCCGAAAGCTTTGTGCGAGGCTGTCCTCGCGCATGGCGCCGATCTTGGCGTGGCGCTCGATGGCGATGCCGATCGCCTGCAGATGGTCGACGCCAGAGGGCAGCTCTATGATGGCGACCAATTGCTTTATGCAATTGTCCGGAGTCGGGCGCGCCACGGTCGAGTCAGGGGCGTTGTCGGTACGCTGATGACCAATCTGGCGCTGGAGCACGCGTTGGCCAAGATGGATGTTCCGTTTGCCCGGGCCGCCGTCGGTGACCGTTATGTGGTCGAAATGCTGCATGACCGGGGCTGGCTCTTCGGGGGCGAGAACTCGGGGCATATCCTGACGCTCGACCGCCATACGACGGGTGATGGCACCGTTGCCGCCCTTCAGGTGCTGGCGGCGCTGCGGGAGTCTGGCGGTGATCTCGAGAACCTGCTCGGAGGCCTGCACCTCTACCCGCAAAAGCTGATCAATGTGCCGATCGTCAAAAGCTTCCGATGGCAGGACGACCCATCGATTCAGGCTGCGCTCGCCGCGGTCGAAGCCCGAATGTCAGGTCGCGGACGCGTCTTGTTGCGGGCTTCCGGTACCGAGCCCCTGGTGCGCGTCATGGTCGAGGGCGAAGACGCCGGGGAGGTTCTGGCGGCCGCCGAAGATCTGGCGACGGTGGTACGCGATGCCGCGAACTGATCCGGCCACCCGTCTTCAATCTTGACCGTTACCCCTACGGATCGCTATAATCCATAGGTTTTTGCCAACCGAATTGATCCTCATATGCGTAAAAAGCTTGTCGCCGGGAACTGGAAGATGCACGGCAGTCTTCAGGGAAATGCAGCCTTGCTCGACCGCCTGATGGCTGGCGCAGCGAAGTTGTCATGCGAAATAGCGGTATGTGCGCCTTATCCCTATCTCGCGCAGGTCCAGTCGACGCTGGCGGGAACCTCCATTCTGTGGGGCGCCCAGTCAGTCAGCGAGCATGCGTCCGGGGCATTTACCGGCGAGGTGTCGGCATCGATGCTCCGCGATTTTGGTTGTCACTATGTGCTGGTCGGGCATTCCGAGCGACGTCAAATTTTTGGCGAGAGCGATGCGGCGGTCGCCGCCAAGTTCGTCGCGGCGCAACAGGCCGGACTGGTACCCGTGTTGTGCGTTGGCGAGACGCTCTCCGAGCGCGAATCGGGTCAGACGATGGCCGTTGTCGCGCGGCAGCTGGATGCGGTGATCGAGCGCGCTGGCGTTGCCGCATTGGCTTCGGCGGTCGTTGCCTACGAGCCGGTATGGGCTATCGGTACCGGCATGACCGCGTCACCCGCGCAGGCGCAGGAGGTGCATGCGGCAATTCGTGCGCAGGTCGCCAGGCTGGATGGCACTGTGGCCGGTGGTTTGCGTATTCTCTACGGCGGCAGCGTCAAGGCGCAGAATGCGGCAGAACTGTTTTCCCAGACCGATATCGACGGTGGTCTGATCGGCGGAGCTGCGCTGGTCGCGGATGATTTTCTTGCGATTTGCCAAGCGGCAAGTTGATTAGGCGGTATAAATGGACTGGCTTTTCTCTCTTCTCCTGACGGTGCATATTCTGGTCGCACTGGGCATTATCGGGCTGGTGCTCATGCAGCACGGCAAGGGTGCCGACATGGGGGCCGCTTTCGGTAGCGGCGCCTCGGGCAGCCTGTTCGGCGCTACCGGGTCGGCCAATTTTCTGAGCCGCACGACTGGCGTCCTGGCCGCGGTGTTTTTTGCTACCAGCCTGAGTCTGGCCTACGTGGCTTCCAGCAAGCCAAAAACGACTGGCAGTGTGATGGAGGAAACGGTACAATCGCAGCCGGTTTCAAAGCCTTCAGCGGCGGGCGAAGAGGTGCCTGCGGCCCCGGTGGATGGCGGGCCAAAAGGGAATGACGATGCCGGCGCGAAAGCGAAAGACGATGCCGGCTCGAAAGCAAAGGATATTCCGAAGTAAGCAGGGTTGGTCTCGCCGGCAATATCCCTCGCCGGTGTGGCCAGAAAGCAGGGCCGACGTGGTGAAATTGGTAGACACGCTATCTTGAGGGGGTAGTGGCGCAAGCTGTGCGAGTTCGAGTCTCGCCGTCGGCACCAAACTCAGGGGCAGTGGCTGAAATGCATGCTGCTTCGTACAAGAAACTGAATATTGGCGGCGGATCATGGAAAACTACTTTCCAATCCTGATGTTCGTTCTGGTAGGGATCGCAGTCGGCGTGTTGCCGATTGTGATGGGTTTCATTCTGGCCCCGAGCCGACCGGACCCTGAAAAGCTCTCTCCCTACGAGTGCGGCTTCGAAGCTTTCGAAGATGCGCGCATGAAGTTCGACGTGCGCTATTACCTGATCGCCATTCTTTTCATTCTGTTCGATCTGGAAATTGCCTTCCTCTTTCCGTGGGCGACAATTTTCAGGGATATCGTTGCGGCAGAGTCGATAAAGCTGTTCGGTTTTATCGAAATGCTGATCTTCGTCGTCATTCTGCTCATTGGTTATGTGTATGCCTGGGCCAAGGGGGCGCTGGAATGGGAGTGAGGCTCGACCATGGGTATTGAAGGCGTCCTTCAGGAAGGCTTTGTCACCACCACGGCTGACAAGCTCATCAACTACATGCGCACCGGTTCGATGTGGCCGATGACCTTTGGTCTGGCGTGCTGCGCTGTCGAGATGATTCACGCCGGCTGTTCCCGTTATGACCTCGACCGTTTCGGCATCGTTTTCCGGGGCAGCCCGCGTCAGTCGGACGTGATGATCGTGGCTGGTACCCTGACTAACAAGATGGCGCCGGCGTTACGCAAGGTTTACGACCAGATGTCCGAACCGCGCTGGGTAATCTCGATGGGCTCATGCGCCAACGGTGGCGGTTATTACCATTACTCCTATTCCGTGGTGCGCGGCTGTGATCGCATTGTGCCGGTCGATATCTACGTGCCGGGATGCCCGCCAACGGCTGAGGCGCTGATTTACGGCCTCATCCAGTTGCAGAACAAGATTCGCCGTACCAATACCATTGCTCGTTAATTGCCAAGGCTGATTCGATATGTCCGCCAAGCTGGAAACGCTTAGCCAGAACCTGCAGAAGCATTTTGGCGACAAGCTCAAGTCACTCAAGCTTGCGCTCGGGGAGTTGACTGTCGAAGTCGCCGCTGCCGACTACCTCGCGGTAATGACCTCGCTGCGTGACGAGCCCGATCTGGGTTTCGAAGAGATGGTCGACCTCTGCGGGGTCGATTACTCGACCTATGGCGATGGTGCGTGGTCAGGTCGCCGCTTCGCTGCGGTTTCGCACCTGCTGTCGATTGCCAACAACTGGCGGTTGCGGGTGCGTGTCTTCGCCGAAGATGACGAATTCCCGGTCGTCGATTCGGTTACCGGAGTCTGGAAGAGCGTGAACTGGTTCGAGCGCGAGGCGTTCGATCTGTTCGGCATCGCCTTCGTCGGCCATGACGACCTGCGTCGCATCCTGACCGATTACGGCTTCATCGGCCATCCGTTCCGCAAGGATTTTCCGATTTCGGGTCATGTGGAAATGCGCTACGACCCCGATCAGGGACGGGTCATCTATCAGCCGGTGACCATCGAGCCCCGTGAGAACACGCCGCGCATCGTGCGCGAAGACAACTACGGGGATCCCGCCCATGGCTGATATCCGCAATTTCACGCTGAATTTCGGTCCGCAGCACCCTGCGGCCCACGGTGTGTTGCGCCTTGTACTGGAACTCGATGGCGAGGTCGTGCAACGCGCCGACCCGCATATCGGGCTTCTGCATCGGGCGACGGAAAAACTTGCCGAGACCAGAACCTGGGTCCAGTCGGTGCCGTACATGGACCGTCTCGACTATGTGTCCATGATGTGCAACGAGCATGCCTACTGCCTGGCAACAGAGAAGCTGCTCGACGTCGAGGTGCCGATCCGCGGCAAGTACATTCGTACGATGTTCGACGAGGTCACGCGTCTCCTGAACCATCTCCTGTGGATCGGCTGTCATGCGCTTGACGTCGGCGCCATGACCATGGCGCTGTATACCTTCCGTGAGCGCGAAGATCTCATGGACGCCTACGAGGCGGTTTCCGGGGCCCGGCTGCACGCCGCATACTACCGTCCGGGCGGAGTCTATCGCGACCTGCCCGACCGGATGCCGCAATATCAGGAATCGACCTGGACCAGTTCGAAGAAGGCGCGCGAACTGAATGCGAATCGCAGTGGTTCATTGCTCGATTTTCTCGAGGACTTTACCAATCGCTTCCCGACCTATCACGGCGAATACCATACCCTGCTGACCGACAACCGGATCTGGAAGCAGAGGCTGGTAAACGTCGGCGTGGTTACGCCGGACCGGGCGCTGCAGATGGGTTTCTCCGGCGCAATGCTGCGCGGTTCCGGCATTGCGTGGGATTTGCGCAAGAAGCAGCCGTATGCGGCCTACGACAAGGTGGATTTCGATGTGCCGGTCGGCGTCAATGGCGACAGCTACGATCGCTACCTGGTCCGTATGGAAGAAATGCTGCAGTCCAACCGGATCATCAAGCAGTGCATCGAGTGGCTGCGCAAGAATCCGGGGCCGGTGATCACCGAAAACCACAAGATCGCCCCGCCGCCGCGTGAAGGCATGAAGTCCAACATGGAAGAGCTGATTCACCATTTCAAGCTGTTCACCGAGGGTATCCATGTGCCGCCGGGTGAAGCCTATGCAGCGATCGAGCATCCCAAGGGGGAGTTCGGCATCTACTTCGTTTCCGACGGTGCCAACAAGCCCTACCGCATGAAAATTCGTGCCCCCGGTTACGTACACCTGCAGGGAATGGATGAAATGGCCCGTGGCCACATGATTGCCGACGTCGTTACGATTATCGGTTCCCAGGATATTGTTTTTGGCGAGATCGACCGCTGATGTTTTCTGCTGAAACCCGACAGAAGTTCGACCGCGAGGTCGCCAAATATCCCGCCAACCAGAAGCAGTCTGCGGTGATGGCCTGCCTTGCGCTGGCCCAGGAAGAAAAGGGCTGGTTGCCGCCGGAAGTCATAGAGGCGGTCGCCACTCATCTTGGCATGCCGCCAATGGCCGCTTACGAAGTGGCTTCCTTCTACAACATGTACGACCTCAAACCGGTCGGCAAGTACAAGATCACGGTGTGCACCAATCTGCCCTGTGCGCTGTCCGGCGGATATCACGCCGGCGAATACGTACAAAAAAAGCTTGGAATCGGCTACGGTGAAACCACGACCGACGGCAAATTCACCCTCAAGGAAGGCGAGTGCATGGGCGCCTGTGGCGATGCGCCGGTGATGATCGTCAATAACCGCAGCATGTGCAGCCACATGCATCCGGAGCAGATCGACAAGCTGCTTGAGGAGTGCAAATAATGGCGATGCTGGGATCGATCAATGGCGTCCTGATGGCCGGGCTCGATGGCGACAATACCTGGCGCCTCAAGGATTACGTCGCGCGTGGCGGTTATGCACAGCTGCGCCGCATCCTCGAAACGAAGATGACGCAGGAAGAGGTCATCAGCGAAGTCAAGAAATCCGTGCTGCGCGGTCGCGGCGGCGCCGGCTTTCCGACGGGTCTGAAGTGGTCTTTCATGCCACGCTCGTTTCCAGGCGACAAATATGTGGTCTGCAACACCGACGAAGGCGAACCGGGAACCTTCAAGGACCGCGACATCATGCAGTTCAATCCGCACTCGGTAATCGAAGGCATGGCGATCGCCGCCTTCGCGATGGGCGCCAATTGCGGCTACAACTATGTCCATGGCGAAGTCTGGGAACTCTACAAGCGCTTCGAGGAGGCGCTGGACGAAGCGCGCGCCGCCGGGTTCATCGGTCAGAACATCCTGGGTTCCGGGTTCAATTTCGAACTGTTCGCCCACCATGGTTACGGCGCCTACATCTGCGGCGAGGAGACCGCGCTGCTCGAGTCGATCGAGGGCAAGAAGGGACAACCGCGATTCAAGCCGCCATTCCCGGCGTCGTTCGGCCTGTATGGCAAGCCGACCACCATCAACAATACCGAAACCTTCGCCTCCATCCCGTTCATTCTGCAGATGGGCGGCGAGGAATTCCTGAATCTCGGCAAGCCGAACAACGGCGGTACCAAGCTATTCTCGGTTTCCGGCCACGTGAATCGCCCGGGCAACTACGAAATTCCGCTCGGCACGCCGTTTTCGACGCTTCTCGAGATGTGCGGCGGCATGCGTGGCGGACGCCAGCTGAAGGCGGTGATCCCCGGCGGTTCATCCGCGCCGGTGGTGCCCGGTGCGGTGATGATGGACACGACGATGGACTACGACTCGATCAGCAAGTCCGGGTCGATGCTCGGTTCCGGGGCGGTCATCGTCATGGACGAGACGGTGTGCATGGTCAAGGCGCTCGAGCGCCTGTCGTTTTTCTATTACGAGGAATCCTGCGGTCAATGCACGCCGTGCCGCGAAGGTACGGCCTGGATGTACAAGGTTGTGCATCGCATTGAAAATGGTGACGGCAAGCCCGAGGATCTGGATCTGCTGAACAACGTGCTGGGCAATATCATGGGGCGCACCATCTGCGCGCTTGGCGATGCCGCCGCATTACCGGTGCAGAGTTTCCTCAAGCACTTCGGCAGCGAATTCGAGTACCACATCGAACACAAGACCTGCCTCGTCCCGAAGGATGTGCAGTGGGCGGGCAGTGGTTTCCACAAGTTTCAGGCGTGAACGAAAACTCCCGAGCGATAGATACGAAAGAACTGGCTACAAGGTAGCGACATGCTAGAAATCGAAATCGACGGCAAGAAGGCGCAAGTGCACGATGGCAGCACGGTGATGGAAGCCGCGCAGCAGGTAGGCGTTTACATTCCGCATTTCTGCTACCACAAGAAACTTTCGATTGCCGCCAACTGCCGCATGTGCCTCGTGCAGGTGGAGAAGGCGCCGAAGCCGCTGCCCGCGTGTGCGACGCCGGTAACCAACGGCATGAAGGTATTTACCCATTCCGAACTCGCCATCAAGGCGCAGAAAGGGGTGATGGAATTCCTGCTGATCAACCACCCGCTGGATTGCCCGATCTGCGATCAGGGCGGCGAGTGCCAGTTGCAGGACATGTCGGTCGGCTACGGCCCGATGAAGAGCCGCTACAGCGAAGAAAAGCATGTCGTCTTCCACAAGAACGTCGGACCACTGATCTCCATGGAGGAGATGAGCCGCTGCATTCATTGCACGCGTTGTGTCCGTTTCGGCCAGGAAATCGGCGGGATCATGGAACTCGGCATGGCCAACCGCAACATGCATTCCGAGATCACAACCTTCCTCGGTCGCACGGTCGACTCGGAATTGTCGGGCAATATGATCGACCTTTGCCCGGTCGGCGCCCTGACCTCCAAGCCTTTCCGCTACACCGCGCGCTCCTGGGAACTGCAGCGCCGCAAGTCGATCAGCCCGCACGACTCCGTCGGCGCCAACCTGGTCGTCCAGGTCAAGCACGACAGCGTAATGCGCGTCCTGCCCCGCGAAAACGAGGCGGTCAACGAATGCTGGGTCTCCGACAAGGAGCGCTTCTCCTATCAGGCGCTGAACTCCGACGAGCGCCTGACCAAGCCAATGGTCAAGCAGGGCGGCCAGTGGCGCGAAGTGGATTGGAACGTGGCGCTCGACTATGTCGCCCACGGCCTCAAGGATGTTGCCCGCGAGCATGGCGGCGATGCCGTCGCGGCGCTGGCTGCGCCGGCCTCGACCGTCGAGGAACTCTTCCTGCTCGGCAAGTTGATGAGGGGTCTGGGCAGCGGCAACGTCGATTTCCGCCCGCGTCAGAGTGATTTCGGCAGCGACTTCAAGCGCGCCGGCACGCCGTGGCTGGGTCTGCGCCTCGCCGAGATTGCCGACCTTGACGCCGCGCTGGTGATCGGTTCCTTCCTGCGCAAGGATCACCCGCTGATTGCCCAGCGCCTGCGTCAGGCGGCCAAGAAATACACCAAGGTCAGCCTCTTGTCAGTGACCGCCGATGACCAGTTGATCGATCTGCATGCCAGTCTTGCCGTCGCGCCGTCGCAACTGGCGCACTCGCTGGCTGCCATCGTCAAGGCGGCGGCCGAACTGAAGGGTGCAGCCGTTCCGGCTGGCGTGGAAAGCGTCGCCAGCGACGAAGCCAGCAAGAAGATTGCCCAGAGCCTGCTCGATGGCGAAAAACGCGCCATCTTCCTCGGCAACGTTGTGACCCAGTCGGATGACGCCACCCAGCTTCATGCGCTGGCTCTCGAACTGGGCAAGCTGACGAACGCGACGGTCGGCTTCCTTGGCGAGGCTGCCAACGTAGTGGGCGGCCATATTGCCTCGGCTTTGCCAAACGGCGCCAATGCCCGCCAGATGTTCGAACAACCGCGCAAGGCCTACGTGCTGATGGGCATCGAGCCGGAGTTCGATTGCGGCAACCCGCAAACCGCGGTCGCCGCGCTGAAACAGGCCAGCCTGGTGGTTTACATGTCGGCGTTCAAACATGCGCCGGCGCTCGAATACGCCGACGTGATGCTGCCCATCGCGCCTTATACCGAAACCGCCGGCACCTTCATCAATATCGAAGGCCGGGTGCAGAGCTTCAATGGCGTCGTCAAGGCGCGCGGCGATGCCCGTCCGGCGTGGAAACTGCTGCGCGTACTAGGCAACGTGCTGAATCTCGACGGTTTTGCCTACGAGTCGAGTGAAGCGATTCGTGACGAAGCGCTTGGCAAGGGCGCCGAATTCGTCGCCGGGCTGGATAACGGTCTGAACGGGGTTGCCATTTCCCTTCCGGCGGCAGCGAACCAATTGCAGCGCATCGCTGATGTACCAATCAATTTTGCCGACCCGATGGCGCGCCGGGCGCCTGCCTTGCAGCAGACCGCAGATTCGGTTGCGCCGACGGCCAGGATCAACGCGCAGACACTTGCCCTGCTCGGGGTTGCCGCCGATGAAGCGGTACGGGTCAAGCAGGGGCAGGGCGAAGCGCTTCTGGTGGCGAAGGCCGACAACAGCGTGCCGGTCGGTTGTGCGCGCGTCGCCGCCGCCCATGCCAGCACGGCGGCACTGGGCGCCATGTTTGGCCCGATTTCCGTGGAGCGTGCATAAATGGACGCACTGATGAATTTTGGACAGGGCGTGTTCGGCGGGGCCTGGCCTGCCGTCTGGACACTCGTCAAGATTGTCGCGATCGTCGCGCCGCTGATGCTCGGGGTCGCCTATCTGACCTGGTTCGAACGCAAGGTGATCGGGTACATGCAGGTCCGCATCGGTCCCAACCGGGTCGGCCCGTGGGGCTTGATCCAGCCAATTGCCGACGGCCTCAAGCTGTTGCTCAAGGAAATCATCGTTCCCACCGGCGCCAACAAGGGAATCTTCCTCATTGCCCCGATGCTGGCCATCGGGCCAGCGCTGGCGGCCTGGGCGGTCGTGCCGTTCAACGATACCCTCGTGCTTGCCAATATCGATGCAAGCCTGCTCTATATCATGGCGATCACGTCGATGGGCGTCTATGGCGTCATCCTCTCGGGCTGGGCCTCAAATTCGAAATACGCCTTTCTTGGCGCGATGCGCGCCACGGCACAGATGGTGTCCTACGAAATCGCCATGGGTTTTTCGCTGATCTGCGTGCTGATGGTGTCGAACAGCCTCAACCTGGTCGACATCGTCAACGGGCAGAACCAGGGGCGGTTCGCCGATTTCGGCGTGGGTTTCCTGTCCTGGAACTGGTTGCCGCTGTTCCCGATGTTCATCGTCTATCTGATTTCGGGCACCGCCGAACTCAACCGAGCCCCGTTTGACGTGGCGGAAGGCGAGTCGGAAATTGTCGCCGGCTTCCATGTCGAATATTCGGGCATGGCCTTTGCGATTTTCTTCCTCGCCGAATACGCCAACATGATTCTGGTCGCCGCGCTGACCTCGATCATGTTCCTCGGCGGCTGGCTGTCACCGGTCGGCTTCCTGCCGGATGGGGTGCTCTGGCTGTTCGCCAAGATGGCTTTCATCCTGCTGCTGTTCCTCTGGTTCCGCGCGACCTTCCCGCGTTACCGTTTCGATCAGTTGATGCGCCTGGGCTGGAAGGTTTTCCTGCCCGTCTGCCTGGTCTGGCTCGTGGTGGTGGGCGTCTGGATGATGTCCCCGCTGACTATCTGGAAATGAGGAGAGACTGATGGGTTCGATGAAGGAAATCTTCAACAGCCTGCTCCTCAAGGAGCTGCTGAAGGGCATGTCGGTTACCGGCAAGTATTTCTTTGCGCGCAAGATCACCGTTCAGTACCCGGAAGAAAAAACGCCCCAGAGCGCACGCTTTCGCGGGTTGCACGCCTTGCGTCGTTATCCGAACGGCGAGGAGCGTTGCATTGCCTGCAAGCTTTGCGAAGCGATCTGTCCCGCCCTGGCGATCACGATCGAAGCCGAACCGCGCGATGACGGCTCGCGACGCACGACGCGCTACGACATCGACCTGACAAAATGTATTTTCTGCGGTTTCTGCGAGGAGGCCTGTCCCGTCGATGCGATCGTCGAGACGCGAATTTACGAGTATCACGGTGAACGGCGCGGCGATCTGTATTACACCAAGCCCATGTTGCTGGCCAACGGCGAGCGCTACGAGGCGCAAATTGCCGAAGATCGCCAACAAGATGCACCTTACCGATAACAGGCACGCGTGATGGACTTTCAAACCCTGGTTTTCTTCTTCCTGTCGGCAATCCTGATTTTCGCCAGCCTGCGTGTCATCACCGCGCGCAATCCGGTCCACGCCGCCTTGCACCTGATCCTTGCCTTCTTCACCACCGGTGGAATCTGGGCGCTGCTACAGGCCGAATTTCTGGCCATTGCGATCATTCTGGTCTACGTCGGCGCCGTCATGGTGCTGTTCCTGTTCGTCGTGATGATGCTCGACATCAATCTCGACCGGATTCGCCAGGGGTTCTGGAGCTATCTGCCGCTCGGGACAATGCTCGGCATTCTGATGGTAATGGAAATGGGTCTGGTCCTCGGCAGCAAGTATTTCCAGGTGCCTGCGGCGCAGGCCATGGTGCCGGCTGGGGTGTCCAACACGAAGAGCATCGGCGCCCTGATGTTTACCGATTTCGTGTATCCCTTCGAACTTGCTTCCCTCGTACTGCTGGTCGGCATGATCGCCGCGATCGTCCTGACCCACCGCGGGCCGAAGCCGACGAAATATACCAATCCGAACCAGCAGGTCTTCGTCAAGGCGAAGGATCGTGTCCGCGTGCTGCAGATGCCCGTGGAAAAAGACTGAAACCGGGGCGCCAATGCTTACTCTTTCCCTCTCGCATTTCCTGATTCTGGGCGCGATTCTTTTTGCGATCAGCGTCGTCGGCATCTTCCTCAACCGGAAGAACCTGATCGTGCTGCTGATGGCCATCGAATTGATGTTGCTTGCGGTCAACATGAATTTCGTGGCCTTTTCGCATTTTCTGGGCGACCTCTCCGGGCAGGTCTTCGTCTTCTTCATCCTGACCGTGGCTGCGGCTGAATCGGCGATTGGCCTGGCCATCCTGATCGTGTTGTTCCGCAATCTCAAGAGCATCCATGTGGATGACCTGAACGGCCTGAAGGGTTAAACATGGAAATGCAAAAACTCTACCTTCTGGTTCCCCTGGCGCCGCTGATCGGCGCCATGATCGCCGGCCTGTTCTGCCGGGTAATCCCGCGCTGGGTTGCGCATTCGGCGACCATCGCCGGCGTGGCGATTGCCTTCGTCGCCTCGGTGATCATCTTCAAGGATGTCCAGGCCGGCAACACCTTCAATGGCCCGGTCTATACCTGGCTGACCAGCGGCGACTACAAGTTCGAAGTCGGTTTCCTGATCGACACGCTGACCGTGACGATGATGCTGGTCGTCACCTTCGTCTCGCTGATGGTGCATATCTACACGATCGGCTACATGCAGGAAGATCCGGGCTACAACCGCTTCTTCAGCTACATCTCGCTGTTCACCTTCTCAATGCTGATGCTCGTCATGAGCAACAACTTCATGCAGCTCTTCTTTGGCTGGGAGGCGGTCGGTCTCGTTTCCTACCTGCTGATCGGTTTCTGGTATACGCGCCCGACAGCCATCTTCGCCAACATGAAGGCCTTCCTGGTCAACCGCGTCGGCGACTTCGGTTTCATTCTTGGCATCGGCCTGATTCTCGCCCACTTCGGCACGCTCGACTACGCAAGCGTCTTCCAGAAGGCGCCGGAATTCGCCGACACTACCGTTTCGCTGTTCGCCGACCGCGAATGGGCCACCGTGTCGCTGATGACGCTTACCTGCATCTGCCTGTTCATCGGTGCCATGGGCAAGTCGGCGCAGGTGCCGTTGCATGTCTGGCTGCCCGACTCGATGGAAGGCCCGACCCCGATTTCCGCGCTGATCCATGCCGCAACCATGGTGACTGCCGGCATCTTCATGGTCGCCCGGATGTCGCCGTTGTTCGAGCTGTCGACCACCGCGCTCTCCTTCGTCATCGTCATCGGCGCCATCACCGCGCTGTTCATGGGCTTTCTCGGCATCATCCAGAACGACATCAAGCGCGTCGTCGCTTATTCCACGCTGTCGCAGCTTGGCTACATGACCGTTGCGCTGGGCGCCTCGGCCTACTCGGTGGCGATTTTCCACCTGATGACCCATGCCTTCTTCAAGGCGCTGCTGTTCCTCGCCGCCGGCTCGGTGATCATCGGCATGCACCATGAACAGGATATCCGCAACATGGGCGGCCTGCGCAAGTACATGCCGATCACCTGGATCACCTCGCTGATCGGGTCGCTGGCGCTGATCGGCACGCCGTTCCTGTCGGGCTTCTACTCCAAGGACTCGATCATCGAGGCGGTTGCCCTGTCGCATATTCCCGGCGCCGGCTTTGCCTATTTCGCGGTCCTGGCCGGTGTCTTCGTCACCGCCTTCTATTCCTTCCGCATGTACTTCCTGGTGTTCCACGGGGAGGAGCGTTTCGGCAAGGCCGGGCACGATCACCACGACCACCATAGTGACCACGACGACGAAGAGGCTACTGCCGACCACCATCATGGCCTTGCGCCGGGTCAGAAGCCGCACGAAACGCCATGGGTGGTAACCCTGCCGCTGGTGCTGCTGGCGATTCCGTCGCTGTTGATCGGCTACATCGCCATCGGGCCAATGGTCTTCGGCGACTTCTTCAAGATGGCGATCCCCGGCACCGGCAACATTCCGGTAATCTTCATTGACGCCAATGCGCATCCTGCCATGGCACACTTCGCCGAGCACTTCCACGGCGCCGCCGCGATGGGCATTCATGCGCTGACCTCGCTGCCGTTCTTCCTGGCGCTGGCCGGGGTCGTCGTGTCCTGGTTCTTCTACATGAAGCGTCCCGACATCCCGGCGGCGATCCAGCGGCGCTTCTCGGCGCTCTACACCTTGCTCGACAACAAGTATTACTTCGACCGCTTCAACGAAATCGTCTTCGCCGGTGGCGCGCGTCTGCTCGGCAAGATCCTGTGGCGCGGCGGCGACGTCGGCGTGATCGACGGCGTGATCGTCAATGGCTCCGCAAAGCTCGTCGGGTGGATCTCTTCGGTCACCCGCCTGTTCCAGACTGGCTACGTCTATCACTACGCTTTCACCATGATCATCGGGCTCTTCGTGCTGATGACCCTGTGGATCAACCGCGCCTAGTACCCATGAAAACAGAAGCTTGCACCAGCGCGCACAGTTCGCAGAAAAGCAAGGAATAACATGTCGAATTACCCGCTGCTATCTCTCGCCATCTGGCTTCCGATCGTTTCCGGTCTGGTGGTGCTGGCCACCGGCAATGACCGGAACGCGCCGCTGGCAAGGATGCTGGCCCTGTTCGGCGCGGTCATCGCCTTCCTCGTGACGATCCCGTTATGGACCGGGTTCGACGTCGCCGAAGGCGGCATGCAGTTCGTCGAGATCAAGCGCTGGATTTCCCGTTTCAACATCAATTACCACCTCGGTGTTGACGGCATTTCGATGCTCTTCGTCGTGCTGAATGCCTTCATCACCATCATCGTCATAGCCGCCGGCTGGGAAGTCATCCAGGAAAAAGTCGCCCAGTACAACGCTGCCTTCCTGATCATGTCCGGCTTGATGAACGGCATCTTCACCGCGCTCGACGGCGTGCTGTTTTACGTGTTCTTCGAAGCCTCGCTGATTCCGCTGTATCTGATCATCGGCGTCTGGGGCGGACCGAAGCGGGTCTATGCGGCGTTCAAGTTCTTCCTCTACACGTTGTTCGGCTCGCTGCTTTTCCTGCTGGCGCTGATGTACCTGTTCATCCAGTCCAATGGCAGTTTTTCGATCCTCGACTGGCACAAGTTGCCACTCTCGCTGGGCGCGCAGATCTGGCTGTTCCTCGCTTTCCTGATCGCCTTCGCGGTCAAGGTACCGATGTGGCCAGTGCATACCTGGTTGCCGGACGCCCACGTCGAGGCGCCGACCGGCGGCTCCATCGTGCTGGCGGCCATTGCCCTGAAGCTGGGCGCCTATGGCTTTCTGCGTTTCTCCTTGCCGATCGCACCCGACGCCTCGCATGAACTCTCCGGGCTGGTCGTTGCATTGTCACTGATCGCCGTCGTCTATATCGGCTTCGTCGCGCTGGTCCAGAGCGACATGAAGAAGCTGGTGGCCTACTCATCGATCGCCCACATGGGTTTTGTGACGCTGGGTTTCTTCATGTTCAGCGCACTGGGCATCGAAGGCGCGCTGGTCCAGATGATTTCGCACGGCTTCGTCTCGGGCGCCATGTTCTTCTGCATCGGCGTCATGTATGACCGAGTCCACAGCCGGGAAATCGCCGACTACGGCGGCGTGGTCAATACCATGCCGAAGTTCGCCGCGCTATTCATGCTGTTTTCGATGGCCAATGCCGGCCTGCCGGCGACTTCCGGCTTCGTCGGCGAATTCATGGTCATCCTCGGCGCCGTCAAGTTCAACTTCTGGGTGGCCTTTGCCGCGGCGAGCTCGATGATCATCGGCGCCGCCTACACCCTCTGGATGTACAAGCGGGTAATCTTCGGCGACGTCGCCAATCACCACGTCGCCGAACTGACCGACATCAACAAGCGCGAGTTCGCCATTCTCGGCGTATTGGCACTCTGCACCCTGTGGATGGGCCTGTATCCCCAGCCTTTCACGGAAGTCATGCACGCCTCGGTCAACGACCTGTTGCGTCACGTTGCCATCAGCAAGATCCAATAAACGGTAGCCGACATGTTCGACAATTTCGTTGTTCCCGATCTCCTGCCCGCTGCCCCGGAACTCTTCATGACGTTCATGGCGCTGGCCATCCTGATGATCGATCTGTTCGTCAAGGACAGCCGGCGCGCGCTCACCTTCGGGCTGGTTCAATTCGCCCTGTTCGGCAGTCTGCTTATCCAGTTGTTTACCAGCACCGGCACCGTCGACTACACCTTCAGCCGCATGTTCGTCGATGACATGATGGCGGATCTGCTGAAGGTGCTTCTCTACGTCACGGTCTCCGTGGTGCTCTTCTACTCCCGCAGCTATGTCATCGATCGCGAAGTGATGAACAAGGGCGAGTACTACGTGCTGGCGCTGTTCGCGACCCTGGGCATGATGGTGATGATTTCCGCCAATCATTTCGTGACGGTCTACCTCGGCCTCGAACTGCTGTCGCTATCGCTGTACGCCATGGTTGCGATGAATCGCGATTCGGTCCTGTCCACCGAAGCGGCGATGAAATATTTTGTCCTCGGCGCGCTGGCTTCCGGCATGCTTCTCTACGGCATGTCGATGATCTACGGCGCCACCGGGACGCTCGAGATTACCGCCATCGGCGAGCGTCTCTACGCTGGCGGCGTCAACAAGACGGTGCTGACCTTCGGTGTCGTCTTCCTGGTTTCCGGGCTGGCGTTCAAGCTCGGCGTCGTTCCCTTCCACATGTGGATTCCCGACGTCTATCATGGCGCCCCGACCTCGGTCACCCTGTTCATCGGTTCGGCGCCGAAGCTGGCAGCTTTTGCGATCGTCATGCGCCTGCTGGTCAGCGGCCTGATCACCGTGGCCTTGGATTGGCAAAACATGCTGATCATTCTGGCGGTGCTGTCGATGGCTATCGGCAACCTGGCCGCCATCGCCCAGACCAATCTGAAGCGCATGCTCGCCTACTCGGCGATCTCGCACATGGGCTTCATGCTGCTCGGCATCGTCACCGGCATCGTCCGCGTCGACAGCCAGTTGATGCTGAATCCGTTCGCCTATTCGTCGTCGATGTTCTACGTGATTGCCTACGTCATGATGACCACCGGCGCTTTCGGAATGATCCTGCTGATGTCGCGCGCCGGCTTCGAAGCCGACAATATCGACGACTTCAAGGGCCTCAACAAGCGCAGTCCATGGTTCGCCGGCGTCATGCTGATGCTGATGTTCTCGATGGCCGGAATTCCGTTCTTCGTCGGCTTCTTCGCCAAGTTCTCCGTTCTTCAGTCGGTCGTCGCGGCGGGCCAGATGTGGCTGGCCATCGTTGCCGTACTGTTCTCGCTGATTGGCGCGTTCTACTATCTCCGCGTGGTCAAGGTCATGTATTTCGATGCGCCCAGTGAGGCGTCACCGCTTGTCGCCGGGATGGACATGCGTGTGCTGATATCGCTGAATGGCCTGGCCGTTGCGTTTTTTGGTATTTTCCCCGACTACCTCATGTTCTTGTGCAATACCGTGCTGGCCATGTCCTTCGGCACCTGATGGCCGGCTTTCCTGATGTAAATAACGCCCCGGCCCGGGGCGTTTGTTATTTCGGAGGGCAGAATGAGTCACGATAGCCACCTCATCGAATCGGAAATCGAATCCGAGACGGTATTCGATGGCGTCCTGCTCGAAGTCCGCAAGGACAGGGTGCGCCTGCCCGACGGCAAGGAGTCGCGGCGCGAATACATCGTTCATCCCGGCGCGGTGGTGATTCTCGCCTTTCTCGACAACGGCAACCTGCTGTTCGAACGGCAGTTCCGCTATCCCTTGCGCCGCGTCTTCCTCGAATTGCCGGCCGGCAAGATCGATCCGGGCGAAGCCATCCTCGACACCGCGCGCCGCGAACTGCTCGAAGAAACCGGCTATGTCGCCAGTGACTGGGAATACATCGGCGTCATGCACCCCTGCATCGGCTATTCCGACGAGCGCATCGAAATCTTTGCCGCCCGTGGCCTGCACCTCGCCGGCGACAAGCAACTCGACCACAACGAGTTTCTCGAAGTGCTCGAACTTGCGCC
>Ga0209254_10001805_pt1 | contig 19299 bp, 20 predicted proteins | sample FrelakmetDIP11DI_FD_187148 | JGI IMG/M metagenome (GOLD analysis project Ga0209254, IMG submission 187148) | Freshwater lake sediment microbial communities from the University of Notre Dame, USA, for methane emissions studies - DIP11 DI (SPAdes)... | ecosystem: Environmental > Aquatic >...
GCCACGCGGGCCAAGGTCTGGCTCGCGGTGAACAAGACCGAGGGCATGAATACGCCGGTGGTGACGGCCGAGTTTTTCGAGCTCGGCGTGGGCGAGCCGCATGCCATCTCGGCCTCGCACGGCGAGGGCGTGCGGGAACTGGTCGAGGCCGCGCTGGCGGCGTTTCCGGCCGAGGACGAGCCGGCGCCGGACGAATCGGCGGGCCCGCGCATCGCCATTGTCGGCCGCCCCAACGTCGGCAAGTCGACGATGGTCAACGCACTGCTCGGCGAGGAGCGCGTGATCGCCTTCGACCAGCCCGGCACCACGCGCGACGCGATCGAGATCCCCTTCGAGCGCGGTGACCGCAGGTACGTGCTGATCGACACCGCCGGCCTGCGCCGGCGGGGCAAGGTGTTCGAGGCGGTGGAGAAGTTTTCCGTCATCAAGACACTGCAGGCGATCGAGCGCGCCAACGTGGTGGTGCTCCTGCTCGACGCCCGGACGGAGATCTCCGACCAGGACGCGCATATCGCCGGCTTCGTGCTGGAGTCGGGGCGCGCCGTGGTGGTGGCGGTGAACAAGTGGGACGGCCTGGACGAGTACGCGCGGGCGGAGGTGCGGCGTACGCTGGCCCGCAAGCTCGCGTTCCTCGGCTTCGCGCGCACCCACTACATCTCCGCCTTGGCGGGCGAGGGCCTGGGCGCGGTCATGCGTTCGGTGGACGAGGCGTACGCGGCGGCCATGGCCAAGCTCCCCACGCCCAGGCTCACGCGCACCCTCATCGCGGCGGTCGCCCGCCAGGCGCCGCCCCGCGCGGGCTACTCGCGGCCGAAGCTGCGATACGCTCACCAGGGCGGCAGCAACCCCCCGCTGATCGTGGTGCACGGGACGGCCCTGAACGACGTCCCGGCCACCTACCGCAGGTACCTCGAAGCGACCTTCCGTAAGACCTTCGGCCTGGTGGGGACACCGCTGCGGATCGAGTTTCGCACCGGGCGGAACCCCTACGTTCGGGCGGAGTCCTAGAGAGGCCAGAAGCTCGGCGCGAATCTTGCCGGCGCTTTCGAACAGGCCTGGGCGCGGTGGCGCTGCGCCGCGGAATCAATTACAGTACCAATTCAAAAACAACCATTTGGAGCGTTCATGAGCAACAAAGGGCAACTACTACAAGACCCGTTCCTCAATACGCTGCGCAAGGAGCACATCCCGGTCTCGATTTACCTCGTGAACGGCATCAAGCTCCAGGGGCAGATCGAGTCGTTCGACCAGTACGTGGTGCTCCTCAAGAACACGGTGACCCAGATGGTCTACAAGCACGCCATCTCGACGGTCGTCCCGTCCCGCCCCGTCAACCTCAGCCTCGACCACGGCAGCGACTGAGCCGATGCGCGTAGAGCGGTAGGCGCCGGATGTTCGAACGCCCGGCGACCGGCGAGGCGGCGGTTCTCGTCGCCCTCAATTTCGGCGCAGCCCACCATGCGGAAAGCCGGGAGGAGCTGAAGCTCCTCGCGTCGTCGGCAGGGTTGAACGTGCGTGCCGTCGTCGAGGGTCGGCGCGACCGGCCCGACGCTCGGCTGTTCGCGGGTACCGGCAAGGTCGAGGAAATCGGCCGCACCCTGGCGGACAGCCATGCGGATATCGCCGTTTTCAACCACGAGTTGTCGCCGGCGCAGCAGCGCAACCTGGAGCGCGAGCTGCAGTGCCGCGTGGTCGATCGCACCACGCTGATCCTGGACATCTTCGCGCAGCGCGCCAAGAGTCACGAGGGCAAGGTGCAGGTCGAGCTGGCGCAGCTCGAGCACCTTTCGACCCGGCTGGTACGCGGGTGGACGCACCTGGAGCGTCAGCGCGGCGGCATCGGCATGCGCGGCCCCGGCGAGACGCAGCTCGAGACCGACCGGCGGCTGCTCGGGGCGCGGGTCAAGACGCTCAAGGAAAAGCTCCACAAGCTCCAGCGCCAGCGCGACGTGCAGCGGCGCGCCCGCGCGCGGCGCGACGTCATGTCGGTCTCCCTGGTCGGCTACACCAACGCCGGCAAGTCCACGCTGTTCAATGCGCTGACGCACGCGGGGGCCTACGCGGCCAACCAGCTGTTCGCGACGCTGGACACGACCACCCGCCGGCTCTACCTGCCGGAAGCCGGCAACATCACCGTCTCCGATACGGTCGGGTTCATTCGCGACCTTCCGCACACGCTGGTAGCCTCGTTCCGCGCGACCCTGGAGGAGACCATCCACGCGGATCTGCTCCTGCACGTGGTCGATTCATCCAGCGCGGTGCGCGAGTCCGAAATCGCCGAAGTGAACCTCGTGCTGGCCGAGATCGGCGCGGCGGCGATCCCGCAGATCATGGTCTGGAACAAGATCGATCTCACAGGCGCCGCGCCGGGGATCGAGCGAAACGAGTATGGTAAGATTTCTCGAGTTCGGCTCTCTGCCGCGACCTCCGTCGGAATCGATCACCTGCGCGGCGCGTTGGTCGAGGCGGCGGCTTCCCTGCACCCTCCCATCCCAGAAGAACGAACCGAAGGTTCAACGAACTCCCATGTCACTGAATGACCCGCAGTGGGGCCGCAAGGGCGGCGGCGGGGGTGGCGGCGGCAAGGACGGCCCGCCCGACCTCGATGAGCTTTGGCGCAACTTCAACCAGCGCCTCTCCGGCATGTTCGGCCGGCGTGGCGGGGGCGGGGGCGGCGCAACCGGGGGCGAGCCGCCCAGCGCGCGCCAGCTCGGCGGCGGCATCGGGCTGCTCGTCGGCCTGATCCTCGTGGTGTGGCTGGCGAGCGGCTTCTACATCGTCGACGAAAGCCAGCGCGGCGTGGTGCTCACCTTCGGCAAGCACTCGAAGACCACCGGTCCCGGCCTGCAGTGGCGCATGCCGTACCCCTTCCAGAGCCACGAGCTGGTCAATCTTTCGCAGGTGCGCACCATCGAGATCGGCTATCGCAACAACGTGAAGACGCGCGTGCTGCGCGAGTCGCTGATGCTCACCGACGACGAGAACATCGTCGACCTGCAGTTCGCGGTGCAGTACATCCTCAAGGACCCCGAGGACTACCTGTTCAACGTGCGGCGCCCGGACGAGGTGGTGATGCTCGTGGCGGAGAGCGCGTTCCGCGAAGCGGTGGGGCGCTCGACCATGGACTTCGTCCTGTACGAGGGGCGCGAGCAGATTGCCGTGTCGGCGCAAAAGCTCATGCAGGACATCCTCGACAAGTACGGCACCGGCATCGCGATCAGCCGCGTGAACGTGCAGAACGCCCAGCCTCCGGAGCAGGTGCAGGCGGCGTTCGACGACGCCGTCAAGGCGAAGCAGGACCAGGAGCGCCAGAAGAACGAGGGCCAGGCCTACTTCAACGACGTGGTGCCGCGCGCGCGCGGCGCCGCGCAGCGGCTCATCGAGGAGGCGAACGGCTACCGTCAGCGCGTGGTGGCGAACGCCGAGGGCGAGACGGCGCGCTTCCGTTCCGTGCTCGCCGAGTACAGCCGCGCGCCGCAGATCACGCGCGAGCGCATCTACATCGAGACGCTGCAGCAGGTGCTCACCAGCAGCACCAAGATCCTGGTGGACGCCAAGTCCAACGGCAACCTGCTGTTCCTGCCGCTGGACCGCATCATGTCGATGTCCGGCGGCGGCGGGGATGCCGCCACGGTGCTGAAGCCGCTCGTGCCGGAGTCCGCCCAGGCGCCTGATGCCGCGGCCGGGCGCTCGCGCGACTCGCTGCGCGCCCGCGAGCGGGAGGGCCGGCAATGAGAAGGGGACTCGGCGCGCTGCTAGGCATCGTCGTCGCGGCGCTGGTGTTGGCGTCGCTCACGCTGTTCACCGTCGACCAGCGCGAGGCGGCCATCGTGTTCCAGCTGGGCGAGGTGAAGGAGGTCGTCACCAAGCCCGGCCTGCACGTGAAGTTGCCGCTCATCCAGAACGTGCGCTACTTCGACATGCGCCTGCTTACGCTCGACACGCCCGAGACGGAGCGCTTCATCACGTCGGAGAAGAAGAACCTGCTGGTGGATTCGTTTGTGATGTGGCGCATCAGCGACGTGCGCCAGTTCTACATCAGCGTGGCCGGCGACCAGGCGCGCGCACAGACGCGCCTCGCGCAAACGGTCAACTCGACGCTGCGCGAGGAGATCGGCAAGCGCTCGGTCATCGACGTCGTGTCCGGCGAGCGGGAGAAGATCATGCTCACGGTGCGCGAGAAGGTTGCGGACGACGCGGAGAAGATCGGCATCCGCATCGTCGACGTGCGCCTGAAGCGCGTCGAGCTGCCGCAGGAGGTATCGGAAGCAGTGTTCCGCCGCATGGAGGCCGAGCGCAAGAGCGTCGCCGCCGACCTGCGTGCGCAGGGCGCGGCCGACGGCGAGAAGATCCGCGCCGAGGCCGATCGCGACCGCGAGGTGATCATCGCCGAGGCCTACCGCGACTCGCAGCGCGTCAAGGGCGAGGGCGACGCCAAGGCCGCGGCCATCTACAACAAGGCGTTCAGCGAAAACCCCGAGTTCTTCACCTTCTACCGCTCCATGGACGCCTACCGCTCGAGCTTCCGCGGCAAGCAGGACGTGCTGGTCCTCGACCCGCAGTCGCTCGAATTCTGGCGCTACCTGAGAACGCCCTCGGGCGGACGGTCGCAGCAGGCCCCGGCCGGGCGCTGATGGGCGCGACCCTCGCCATGGCCTTCGGGCTGATGCTCGTGATCGAGGGAGTCATGCCGTTCGTCGCCCCCGGACCGTGGCGGGAGATGCTGCGCCGGGTCGGCACGCTGGCCGACGGCCAGATCCGGTTCTTCGGCCTCGCGATGATGGTCGCCGGGCTCGCGGTGCTCGCGCTCGCGCGCTAGCCCGCCCGGCGCGCCTTCCACCCTCGTGCGCACCTGGCTGCTCCCGGAGTTCGTCGAGGATATCCTGCCGCCGCAGGCGCAGGCGATCGAACGCCTGCGCGGGCGGCTGATCGAGCTGTTCCGCGTGCACGGATACGCGCTGGTCGTCCCGCCGATGCTCGAGTACATCGACTCGCTGCTCTCCGGCACCGGGCAGGACCTCGATCTGCGCACGTTCAAGCTGGTCGACCAGTTGTCGGGGCGCACCATGGGCCTGCGCGCCGACATGACGCCGCAGGTGGCGCGCATCGACGCGCACTTGCTGGCGCGCGAGGGGGTGACCCGGCTCTGCTACTGCGGCACGGTGCTGCACACGCGGCCGCGAGGGCTGAACGCGACCCGCGAGCCGCTGCAGATCGGCGCGGAAATCTACGGCCACGCCGGCATCGAGAGCGACCTGGAAATCCAGCGCCTGCTGCGGGCTGCACTCGAAGCGTGCGCCGTCGCCGGCATGCGGCTGGACCTCGGCCACGTCGGGGTGTACCGCGCGCTGGTCCGGCATGGCGGCGTGCCGGCGGCGCTCGAGCCGGAGTTGCTGGATGCGCTGATTGCCAAGGATCGGCCGGCGCTCGCCGCGGCGACCGCGGCGCTGCCCGGGCCGACGCGGGAGGCGCTTGCCCTGCTGCCGGAGCTCTACGGCGGTCCCGAGGTGCTCGACCGCGCACGGCGGGAGCTGCCCCGCGCGCCCGAAATCGACGCTGCGCTCGACGACCTCGCCGCGCTTGCCGCGGACAACGGCGTCACGATCGGGATCGATCTTGCCGACCTGCGCGGCTACCATTACCACACGGGAGTGATGTTCGCGGCCTACTGCGAGGGTCTGCCGAGCGCCGTTGCGCTGGGCGGCCGTTACGACGAGGTGGGCAAGGCGTTCGGCCGGGCGCGCCCGGCAACGGGGTTTTCAATGGACTTGCGCGTGCTCGCGCAGGTCGGGCAGTCGCCGGCCGCCAGGGGCGCGATCCTGGCGCCGTTCGTGACGGACGCGGCTCTGGCGGCCAGGATGGAGAGCCTGCGCCGCGCGGGAGAGGTGGTCATCGCGGATCTACCGGGGCACGAGGGTACGCGGGACGAACTCGGCTGCGACCGGCGCCTGGTGCGCCGCGGGGATGGCTGGGACGTCGAGAAGATGTAGTGGAGGGGCGGCGCCCGGCTTGGGCGCGGCATCGGGGCGGACATGGCGAAGAACGTGATCGTGATCGGCACCCAGTGGGGTGACGAGGGCAAGGGGAAGGTCGTCGACTGGCTGACGGACCACGCCCAGGGCGTGGTGCGCTTCCAGGGCGGCCACAACGCCGGGCACACGCTGGTCATCGGCGGCAAGAAGACCATCCTGCGCCTGCTGCCCTCGGGCATCCTGCGCCGCGGCGTGGAGTGCTTCATCGGCAACGGCGTGGTGCTGTCGCCGACGGCGCTGTTCCAGGAGATCGGCGAGCTCGAGGCGGGCGGCGTGGACGTCATGTCGCGCCTGCGCGTCAGCGAGGCGTGTCCCCTGATCCTGCCCTATCACGTCGCCATCGACCAGGCGCGCGAGCGGGCGAAGGGCGATGACAAGATCGGGACCACGGGCCGCGGCATCGGCCCGGCCTACGAGGACAAGGTGGCACGCCGCGCGATCCGGCTGCAGGACCTTTTCGACGAACGGCGGTTCGAGGACAAGCTGCGCGAGCTGCTCGATTACCACAACTTCGTCCTGACGCAGTGGCTCAAGGCGCCGGCGGTGGACTTCGGCGCGACGCGCGACGACGCGCTGTCCTACGCGCCGCGCTTCGCGAGGCTGGTCGCCGACGTGCCGCGTGCTCTGTACGACGCCAACCGCGCCGGCAAGAACCTGTTGTTCGAGGGCGCGCAGGGCACGCTGCTCGACATCGACCACGGCACCTATCCGTTCGTCACCTCGAGCAACACCGTGGCCGGCGCGGCGGCTGCGGGCGCGGGCGTCGGGCCGCAGAGCCTGCATTACGTGCTCGGCATCACCAAGGCCTACACCACCCGCGTCGGCTCGGGCCCGTTCCCGACCGAGCTCGAGGACGGCACCGGCGAGCGCCTGCGCACGCGCGGCAACGAGTTCGGCTCGGTGACCGGGCGGCCGCGGCGCTGCGGCTGGTTCGACGCGGCCGCGCTCAAGCGCTCGGTGCAGATCAACGGCGTCTCCGGGCTGTGCGTGACCAAGCTCGATGTGCTCGACGGCATGGACGCGCTCCAGCTCTGCGTCGGCTATCGCATCGACGGCGAGCTAACCGACATGCTGCCGGCGGGCGCAGACGACACCGCGCGGTGCGTGCCGGTGTACGAAGAGCTCGAGGGCTGGAGTTCAAGCACCCTGGGCATCAAGCGGCTCGAGGACCTGCCGAAGGCCGCGCGCGTGTACCTCGAGCGCATCGAGTCCACTACCGGCGTCGCGATCGACATGATCTCGACCGGGCCGGACCGCGAGGAGACCATCCTGCGGCGGCATCCATTCCAGTAGCGCAGGCGCCCGCCATGGCCGATCTCTACGTCAGCTGGTCCGACTATCACCGCGCCATCGAGCGGCTCGCGGAGAAGGTGCACGCCTCGGGGTGGGGGTTCGACCAGATCGTCTGCATCGCGCGCGGAGGCCTGCGCGTCGGGGACGTGATGTCGCGGATCTTCAAGCAGCCGCTGGCGATCATCTTCACCCAGTCGTACATCGAGAACGCAGGACGCGTGCAGGGCGAGATCACCGTCTCGAAGCACATGGCGATGATGACGCCGGACCTGGGGTCGCGCGTGCTGCTGGTGGACGACCTGGTGGACTCCGGCGTGACGCTGGAGGTGGTGAAGGAGCTGCTGGTGAAGGAGCATCCGTGTGTGCAGGAGATCCGCACCGCGGTGCTTTGGTACAAGGCCTGCTCGAAATTCGCGCCCGACTACTACGACGATTACCTGCCCGGGAATCCGTGGATCCACCAGCCATTCGAGCCGTACGACGTCATGAAGCCCGAGGAGCTCGGGCGGCGCAGCGGCCCGGTCTGAGGACGCCGGCGCCTCGTGGCCCGCGGTAAGGAAGCGAAGTGAGAAAGTCTGCTGGTGCCGAGAAGAGGACTCGAACCTCCACAGGGTTGCCCCCGCTAGGACCTGAACCTAGTGCGTCTACCAATTCCGCCATCTCGGCACGGCAGCCGATGATTATAAGCAACTTTTACCGGAGGCGGCAATGAGCACGCGTCGGAAAGGCCCCGCCGCAGCCGGCCCCCGCGGCCGCGATCCGTTCCAGGCCCGCGAGGCCGAGCGCTACGACAGCCCGCTGCCCTCGCGCGAGTTCATCCTGCAGGTGCTCGACGAGGAGGCGGTGCCGCTCGATGAGCGCCAGCTCGCCAAGCTCCTCGGCGTGGCGCAGGCCGAGCAGGAGGGCTTCGCGCGGCGCATCGCCGCGATGGAGCGCGACGGCCAGATCCTGCGCAACCGCAAGGGCGCGATCCTGGTCGCCGAGAAGGCCGACCTCGTGCACGGCCGCGTGACCGCGCACCCGGACGGCTTCGGCTTCGTGGCGCCCGACGGCGGCGGCGAGGACCTCTTCCTGTCGCCGCGCGAGATGCAGCAGGTGTTCCACGGCGACCGCGTGCTCGTGCGTCCCGGTGCGCCGGACCGCCGCGGGCGCCGCGAGGCGAGCATCGTCGAGGTCATCGAGCGCGGCCAGGCGCGCATCGTCGGCCGGCTGCGCCGCGAGCGCGGCGTCGCGCTGGTGGTGGCCGCGGACCGGCGCATCACGCACGACATCCTGATCGAGCCGGACGGCCTCGGGGCTGCGAAGGAGGGCCAGGTGGTGACGGCGGAGCTCGTCACCCAGCCGGCGCCGCACGCGCCGCCGATCGGCCGCATCGTGGAAGTGCTCGGCGACTACGCCGACCCGGGCATGGAGATAGAGATCGCGCTGCGCAAGCACGCGCTGCCGTTCGAGTTCTCGGACGCGGCGACGCGGCAGGCCGCCAAGCTGCCCAAGACGGTGCGCGAGGAGGACATGGCAGGTCGCGAGGACCTGCGCGGCCTGCCGTTCGTGACCATCGACAGCGAGACCGCGAAGGACTTCGACGACGCGGTGTACTGCGAGGCGAGCGCGAAGGGCTACAAGCTGTGGGTCGCCATCGCCGACGTCAGCCACTACGTGCACGACCGCGACGCGCTCGACCGCGATGCCCGGGAGCGCGGGAACTCGGTGTACTTCCCGCGGCGGGTCATCCCCATGCTGCCGGAAAAGCTCTCCAACGGGCTGTGCTCGCTCAATCCCGACGTCGATCGCCTCGCGATGGTGTGCGAGGTGGCCATCAACGCCAAGGGCGAGCTCGGCAAGTACCGGTTCTATCCTGCGGTGTTCGTCTCGCATGCGCGGCTCACCTACAACCGCGTCGCGGCCGCGCTCTACGAAGGCAAGCCCGACAAGCAGACCAAGGCGCTGCTGCCGCACCTCCAGGCACTCAATCACGTCTTCCGCGCGCTGCTCTCCGCCCGCGGCGAGCGCGGCGCCATCGATTTCGAGACCGTGGAGACGCAGCTGGAGTTCGACGACCAGGGCAAGATCCAGCGCATCGTGCCGGTGGTGCGCAACGACGCGCACCGCCTGATCGAGGAGTGCATGCTGGCGGCGAACGTGTGCGCCTCCGACTTTCTCAAGCGCAAGAAGCACCCGGCGCTCTATCGCATCCACGAGGGCCCGACGCCGGAGAAGCTCGCCGCGCTGCGCGCGTTCCTGGCGAGCTTCGGGCTGCAGCTCGGCGGCGGCGAGGAGCCGCGCGCCAAGGACTATGCGAAGCTGCTGGCCAGCATCAAGTCGCGCCCCGACCTGCAGCTCCTGCAGACGGTGTTGCTGCGCTCGCTGCAGCAGGCGGTGTACAGCCCGGACAACGTCGGCCACTTCGGCCTCGCATACGAGCACTACACCCACTTCACCTCGCCGATCCGGCGCTATCCGGATCTGGTGATCCACCGCGCCATCAAGGCGGCGCTTGCCGGCGAGCGCTACAACGCGGGCGGCTGGACCGAGCTCGGCGAGCATTGCTCGATGACCGAGCGCCGCGCCGACGACGCGACGCGCGACGTCGTGAGCTGGCTCAAGTCCTACTACATGCGCGACCGCGTGAACGAGGCGTTCGACGGCACCATCAGTGCCGTGACAGGCTTTGGCGTGTTCGTGGCGCTCGACGAGGTGTTCGTCGAAGGCCTGGTGCACATCTCCGAGCTCGGCAACGACTACTTCCGCCACGACAAGGAGCGCCACGAACTGCGTGGCGAGCGCGGCGGCGGGCGCTTCCGCCTCGGCGACCGCCTGCGGGTGAAGCTCGTGCGCGTCGATCTGGAGCAGGCGCGGCTCGAGTTCGTGCTCGCGGACTGATGGCGCAGCACTTCATCCACGGCTTCCATGCGGTGATCGCGCGACTGCGCGCGCAGCCGCGGTCGGTGGAGGAGGTGTACGTCGACCGCGCGCGCCGCGACGCGCGCATGCGCGACCTGGTGAAGATGGCCGAAGGGGCCGGCGTGCGCGTCATGCAGGTCGACGCCCCGCGCCTCGACGGCATGGCCGGCGGCGAACGCCACCAGGGCGTGGTCGCGGCGGCGCGGCCGGTGGCGCTCGCGAAGAGCCTCGACGACCTGCTCGACGCGCTCACCGAGCCGCCGCTGCTCCTCGTGCTCGACGGCATCACCGATCCGCACAATCTCGGCGCGTGCCTGCGGGTCGCGGACGGGGCGGGGGTGCACGCGGTGGTCGCCCCGAAGGACCGCTCGGCGGGATTGAGCGGCGCCGCGATCAAGGTGGCCTCGGGCGCCGCGGACAGCGTGCCTTACATCATCGTCACCAACCTCGCCCGCACGCTGGACGAGCTGAAGGAGCGCGGCATCTGGGTGGTCGGGACCGCTGACGACGCCCCGCGGTCCCTCTACGAGGCGGAGATCCCGGATGCCGTGGCTTGGGTGCTCGGGGCGGAAGGCGAGGGCATGCGCCAGCTCACCCGGGCGAGGTGTGACCTGCTGGTGCGCATTCCCATGCTGGGGGCCTGCGGCAGCCTCAACGTATCGGTGGCGGCCGGAGTGGCGCTCTACGAGTCCCGCCGGCGTCGGCTCGCCACGCCAATATCCTGATTTCTTGCGCAAACCTGCCGGTTCGAGGTAACATCAAAGGCTTTCCACGCGGCAGGCCATGCTTGCCGCCCGATCCTTGCCTCACCGGATGCGCATGCCGGGAGGCTTTCGAACCCACAAGGAGACTGCATGCGACATTACGAAGTCGTTTTCATCGTCCACCCGGACCAGAGCGAGCAGGTCCCGGCGATGATCGAGCGCTACCGCGCCTCGGTCACCGGCAAGAACGGACGCATCCACCGCCTGGAAGACTGGGGCCGGCGTCAGCTTGCCTACCCGATCGAGAAGGTCCACAAGGCGCACTACGTGCTGATGAACATCGAGTGCGACCAGGAGATCCTGGACGAGCTCGAGCACGCGTTCAAGTTCAACGACGCGGTGCTGCGCCACCTGGTGGTCAAGATGAAGAACGCCGTCACGGCGCCCTCCCCGATGATGAAGGAGGAGAAGGCGAAGTCCGTCCTGGAGCCGCGGCCCGAGGCGAAGCCCGCCGAGGCCCCCGCGGCGCAGGCGTAGCGGGCGATTGGATCAGGCCAACCGGCTGATCCTCGACGGCACGCTTACCGCGCGCGACGCTCTGCGCCATACGCCCGCCGGGATTGCCCTGGTCGGTTTCGTGCTCACGCACGAGTCGACGCAGCACGAGGCCGGTGAGGCGAGGCAGGTGCGGCTCGAGATGGGCTGCATCGCGGCGGAGGAGATTGCACGGGTGGTGGCCGCAAGCCCCCTTGGGGCGCGGCTGGTGGCGCGAGGCTTCCTCGCCCCCCGTGGCCGATCGAGCGGAACGCCGGTGCTGCACATTACCGAACTGGAATTCAAGGAAGGAGTCTAGAGATGCCCCCCCCACGTGGACGTGGTAAGCCCGGACGCAAGGACGGAAAAAAGGACGGCACGCGCCGTTCCGCGCTGTTCAAGCGCCGCAAGTTCTGCCGTTTCACCGCCGAGAAGATCCAGTGGATCGACTACAAGGACGTCGACCTGCTCAAGGACTTCGTGAACGAGAACGGCAAGATCATCCCGGCCCGCATCACCGGCACCAAGGCCGGCTACCAGCGCCAGCTGGGTGCGGCGATCGAGCGCGCGCGCTTTCTCGCGCTGCTGCCCTACACCGACCGCCACTAGAGCGAGGCACGCCATGCAAGTGATCCTGCTCGAGAAGGTGATCAACCTCGGCGGCCTCGGCGACGTCGTCAAGGTGAAGGACGGCTACGCCCGCAACTACCTCATCCCGAAGGGAAAGGCGAAGCGCGCCACCGAGTCCAACCTCAAGGAGTTCGAGGGCCGTCGCGCCGAGCTCGAGGCCGCGCAGGCCGCGGAGCTCAACAAGGCCCAGGAGGCCGCCGCGAAGATCAACGGACTGATGCTCCAGGTCACGCGCAAGGCCGGCGTCGACGGGCGCCTGTTCGGCTCGGTGACGACGTACGACATCGCGGAAGCGCTGTCTGCGCAGGGGCACGAGGTCGAGCGCGCGGCGATTCGCCTGCCGCAGGGGCCGCTCAAGAGCATCGGCGACCACCAGGTCGAGATCGCCCTGCACGCGGATGCGCACGCGACCGTCACCGTGTCGGTCCTGGGCGAAGTGGTGGAGTAGCGCCGCGCCCCCGCGGTTCCGGCAAGTCGAAAAGGGCCCTCGCGGGCCCTTTTCGTTTGCGGGACAATAGCGTTTGTCTTCCGCAGGACATCCATGGCCCAGCCCGCCTCGCAGACCACCGTCGACCCGCAGCTCGTGGCGCTGCGCCTGCCGCCGCACTCTGTCGAGGCGGAGCAGTCCGTGCTCGGCGGCCTGCTGCTGGACAACGCGGCCTGGGACCGCATCGGCGACGTGCTGGCGGTGGACGATTTCTACCGCGACGACCACCGCCGCATCTATCGCCACATCGCGCGGCTGCTGGAGTCCGGCCGGCCGGCGGACGTGGTGACGGTCGCCGAGTCGATCGAGTCCTCGGAGGACAAGGACAAGGCCGGCGGCCTGACCTATCTCGGCCAGCTCGCGCAGAACGTGCCGTCGGCGCACAACATCCGCCGGTACGGCGAGATCGTGCGGGAGCGCGCGGTGATGCGCAAGCTGGTGGCGGTCGGCAACGAGATCGCCGACGCCGCGGTGAACCCGCTGGGCAAGGACGTCGCGCAGCTGCTCGACGAGGCCGAGTCGCGCGTCTTCGAGATCGCGGAGCAGGGCAGCCGCGGGCGCGACGGCTTCCGCGACATCCATCAGCTTCTCACGCAGGTGATGGAGCGGGTGGACTATCTCTACAACCGCGACAACCCTTCCGACATCACCGGCATCCCCACGGGCTTCCACGATCTCGACTCCATGACCTCGGGGCTGCAGGAGGGCGACCTCGTGATCGTGGCCGGACGGCCGTCGATGGGAAAGACCGCCTTGGCGCTGAACATGGGCGAGCACGTTGCCGTCGAGGCGAAAATGCCGGTGGCGGTCTTCAGCATGGAGATGGCCGGCACGCAGCTCGCGACGCGGATGCTCGGCTCGCTCGGGCGCCTCGACCAGCACAAGCTGCGCACCGGGCGCCTCTCCGACGACGACTGGAACCGCCTCACCACCGCGGTCGGCCGCCTGCACGGCGCGCCGATCGAGATCGACGAGACCCCGGCGCTGAACCCGCTCGAGCTGCGCGCACGCGCGCGCCGCATCCACCGCAAGTACGGCAAGCTCGGGCTGATCATCGTGGACTACCTGCAGCTCATGTCGGCTTCGTCGGCAAGCGCCGGCGAGAATCGCGCCACCGAGATCTCCGAGATCTCCCGCTCGCTGAAGGCGCTGGCGAAGGAGCTGCACGTGCCGGTGGTGGCGCTCTCCCAGCTCAACCGCTCCCTGGAGCAGCGGCCGAACAAGCGTCCCGTGATGTCCGACCTTCGCGAATCCGGCGCGATCGAGCAGGATGCCGACGTGATCCTGGCCATCTACCGCGACGAGGTCTACAACCCCGACACCGCCGACAAGGGCAAGGCCGAAGTGCTGATCCTCAAGCAGCGCAACGGGCCCATCGGCTCGGTGGACCTCACGTTTCTCGGGCACTACACCCGGTTCGAGAACTACGCCGCGCCGGGGTCGTTCTAAGGATGGGTCGACAAAACCCGGGATACCTCCCCGTGCCCCTGCGAATGAAGGTCCGCGAACCGGGTTGCGCGGACCTCTCCTAAGGATGTACATGCGCAAACTGCTCGCCTTCGTCCTCGCGCTGCTGACCGCGGCCTCCTTCTCCGCCGGCGCCGAGGTCGCCCTGGTGCTCAACTCCGCCGACGCGACCGTGAGCGTGATCGACAAGGCGACCTACACGGAGCTCCGCCGCGTGCCGGTCGGCAAGGAGCCGCACCACCTCATCGGCACCCTGGACGACAAGTCGGTGATCATCGCCAGCGCGGCCGGGAACGAGCTGTGGTTCCTGGATCCGCTCACCGGCGACGTGCAGCGGCGCGTCAAGGACATCATCGATCCGTACCACCTGGCGTTCAGCCCGGACCGCAAGTGGCTGGTGGTGGCGGCCAACCGCCTCGATCACGTCGACCTCTATACCGCCGACCTGAAGCTGGTGAAGCGCTTCCCTCTGGCCAAGGTGCCGAGCCACATCTCCTACAGCGCTGACAGCACCATGGCCTTCGTCACGCTGCAGGAGAGCGACGAGGTGGCCGCCATCGACCTGGTGAAGCAGGAGGTCGTGTGGAAGCACAAGGTCGGGCGCCAGCCGGCCGGCATCTGGACCACGCCGGACGACAAGCACCTCCTGGTCGGGATCATGGGCAAGGACTACGTCGAGGTGATCGACTGGCGCGCGCGCAAGACCGTTGGCACCATCAAGACCGGGTTGGGCGCGCATGCCTTCGCGCCGATGGGCGACCGCAAGCACCTCTTCGTTTCCAACCGCGCGGCGAACACCGTGTCGTTACTCGACATGGACAACCTTTCGGTGGTCCGCAGCTTTGCCGCGCCGAGCGGCCCGGACTGCATGGAAGTGTCGCGCGACGGCAAGGAGCTCTGGATCACCGCACGCTGGGCGCGCGTGGTCGCGGTGGTGGACATCCCCTCGGGCAAGGTGATCAAGACCATCCCGGTGGGGCGCTCGCCGCACGGCGTCTGGTTCCTGTCGCATGCGGCGCGCCGGTAGCCTGATCGCAGCGCTGCTGCTCGCCGTCCCGGCCGCGGCCGCGGACTGCAAGGGCACGCTCTACCTCACCATCGACACCGGCAGCATGTCGCAGGCCGAGCTGATCGCGCGCACGCTGTCCAGGCACGACGTCAAGGCGACCTTCTTCGTCGCCAACGAGCGGACCGTCAACGGCGATCACTCGCTCGACCCGGCATGGGGTCCGTACTGGAAGGCGCGAGCCGCCGAGGGCCACGCGTTCGGCAGCCACACCTGGGAACACGGCTACTTCCGCGGCGACCTGCCCGGCGGCAAGGTGAAGTACGTGGTGGCTGGCAGGACCCGCGAGCTGGACGCGGACGGCGTGTGCGCCGAGCTCAAGCGCTCGGAGGCCCGCTTCCGCGAGCTCACCGGGCGCGGCTACGACCCGATCTGGCGCGCCCCGGGCGGGTACACGACGCCGAACGCCATCGCCGCGGCGCGCGCCTGCGGCTTCGAGCACGTGCACTGGGCGAGCGCCGGGTTCCTCGGCGACGAGCTCCCCTCCGACAAGTACCCCAACGACGTGCTCCTGAAGCGCGCGCTGGCGAACCTGCGGGACGGCGACGTGATGGTGATGCACACCGGCATCTGGTCGCGCAAGGAGCCGTTTGCGCCCATGCTGGACCCGCTGCTGGCGGGCCTGAAGGCGAAGGGCTTCTGCTTCGCCACGGTGACGCGAGAGGTCGCCCGGGCCAGGGCGGGGGGCAGATGAGCCTGTTCGCGGAAGCGCAGCGGCTGCTGTTCGAGCACGCGGTGCAGCCCGTTCTGTACGGCCTCGGGCTTGCGGCGCATCTCGAGGAGGCGTTCGAAGCCACCGAGTGGTTCCTGATTGGCGCAGTCGAGATCGCGCTGCTCTACGCGATCCTGCGGCCGCTGGAGCGCCTGCGCCCGGTGGAGGCGTGGCCCGACCGGCGCGCGGTGCGGGCAGACGTCCTCTACACCTTCCTGCAGCGGCTCGGCGTCGTGCCGGTGCTGTTCTTCTTCCTGCTCGCGCCGCTGCTGGACGGCATCAAGGGATGGCTGGCCGTGCGTGGCGTTGCGCCGCTCAACCTGGAAGACGTCCTGCCGGTGCTGGGCGAGTCGCCCATCGTGGCCTTCATCGCCTACCTGCTGGTGCTGGATCTTGCCGAGTACTGGCGGCACCGCCTGCAGCACCGTTTCGGGTGGTGGTGGGCCCTGCACGCCCTGCATCACAGCCAGCGGCAGATGTCGTTCTGGACCGACAACCGCAACCACCTGCTCGACGACCTGATCGGCGCCCTGTGGTTCGCGGGCATCGCGCTCGCCATCGGCGTTCCTCCGGGCCAGTTCGTGCTGCTGGTGGTGGTGACGCGCGTGGTCGAGAGCCTCTCGCACGCCAACCTGCGCCTGTCGTTCGGACGCATCGGGGAGCGGCTGCTGGTCGGCCCGCGCTTTCACCGGGTGCACCACGCCATCGGCGTCGGTCACGAGGGCACCTATCGCGGCGTGAACTTTGCGGTGCTGTTCCCGGTGTGGGATATCCTTTTCGGCACCGCGGACTTCCGCAGCGCCGTCGAGCCGACCGGCATCCGGGACCAGCTCGCCGGCCGCGACTACGGCGAGGGCTTCCTGCGGCAGCAATGGCTCGGTCTGGTGCGCTTCAAGCGCGCGCTCTTCGGGCCCGCGGCGGCAGAGTGACTTTTCTCACGCCGCGGCCGTGACGCGGGTGGCTGGCATTCGCAAGTGCAATGAGTGGGGGCCGTACCGCGGGCTACTCTATGGCCCTCGGCAACTGCGGCTCCGCCCATGGATCACTTCTGGTACGCGCTCGCCCTCGGCGGTGTGCTCGCCCTCGGAAATGTCTTCTACACGCTCGTCATCTGAGCGCAGCCCCTCGGCCCGTTGCCGCTACAGGACCTCGGCCGCGTAGTCGGCGAGGCGGGAGCGCTCCCCGCGTTGCAGGGTGATGTGACCGGAATGGTCCCAGCCCTTGAAGCGATCCACCACATAGGTGAGTCCCGACGAGCCCTCGGTCAGGTAGGGGGTGTCGATCTGCGCGATATTCCCCAGGCAGACGACCTTGGTGCCCGGCCCGGCACGCGTGATCAGCGTCTTCATCTGCTTGGGCGTGAGGTTCTGCGCCTCGTCGATGATCAGGAACTTGTTGATGAAGGTGCGGCCGCGCATGAAGTTCAGGCTCTTGATCTTGATGCGCGAGCGGATCAGGTCGCGCGTGGCGGCGCGGCCCCACTCTCCGGCCTCGTCGTCGGTGCTGTTGAGCACGTCCAGGTTGTCCTCCAGGGCGCCCATCCACGGCGTCATCTTCTCCTCCTCGGTGCCCGGGAGGAAGCCGATGTCCTCGCCCACGGGGACGGTGACGCGCGTCATGATGATCTCGCTGTAGTGCTTCACCTCCAGCGTCTGCATCAGGCCTGCGGCGAGCGTCATCAGCGTCTTCCCGGTGCCCGCCTGGCCGAGTAGCGTGACGAAGTCGATCTCCGGATTCATCAGCAGGTTGAGCGCGAAGTTCTGCTCGCGGTTGCGCGCCGTGATGCCCCACACCGCGTTCTTCGCGTGGCTGTAGTCGCGAATGGTCTCCAGCACCGCCGTGCGGCCGGCCTGCTCGCGCACGATGGCGTGCAGCGGGCGGTCGCCTTCCTGGTACACGAACTCGTTGATGAGCAGGCTCTCGCAGAGCGGTCCCTTGATGCGATAGAAGGTGCGGCTGTCCTTCTTCCACGACTCCATGTCCTTGCCGTGCAGGTCCCAGAAGTCGGCAGCCAGCTCGCGCACGCCGGTGTAGAGGACGTCCGTGTCCTCCAGCACCTTGTCGTTGAAATAGTCCTCCGCGGCGAGGCCCAGGGCACGGGCCTTGATCCGCATGTTGATGTCCTTGGACACCAGGATGACCTGCCGGTCGCCTTGCAGCCGTGCCAGCGTCGCGACCACGCCGATGATGTGGTTGTCGGCCTTGGTGGTGGGCAGGCTCGGCGGGACGGTGTCGTCGATCGCCTCGGTCTGCAGGTACAGCCGGCCGGTCGCGGTGTCCGCGTCGTGGCGCTTCAGGCGGATCCCGGCCTCGATCGCTCCCGGAGCGCGGCTCACCAGCTCGTCGAGATAACGGCTCGCCTGCCGCGCGTTGCGCGCGACCTCGGACACGCCCTTCTTGTTGTTGTCGAGTTCCTCCAGCGTCATCATCGGCAGGAACACGTCGTGCTCCTCGAACCGGAAGAGGCTGGTCGGATCGTGCATCAGCACGTTGGTGTCCAGCACGAACAGCTTGGTAGTCGCGGCACGGCCGCGCCCGCGGCGCGCCGGGCGCGCCTCCTGCCCGCCTGCGGGCTCAGAGCGTCGCAACAAGATCCAGCACCTCTTTGGCGTGTCCGGGCACCTTCACGCCGCGCCATTCGCGGCGGATGTTGCCCTTCGGGTCGAGGACGAAGGTGCTGCGCTCGATGCCGCGCACCTGCCGTCCGTACATGTTCTTCATCTTGATGACGGCGAAGAGGGTGCACACCTCCTCGTCCTCGTCCGAGAGGAGCTCGAACGGAAAACCCATCTTGGCCTTGAAGTTCTCATGCGACTTCAGGCTGTCCCGCGAGATGCCGTACACCTCGGCCCCGGCTTTCACGAACTGCTTGTGCAGCTCGGCGAACTGCTGGCCCTCGGTGGTGCAGCCGGGCGTGTTGTCCTTGGGGTAGAAGTACAGGACGAGGTGCCTGGCCTTCGCTTTCGAAAGCTGGAATGTGCCGCCGCCGGTGGCGGGCAGGGTGAAGTCGGGAATCTTCGCTTCGGGCATGGGAACGGTGGAATGTCCTCTGAGGGAAACCGCCTGCAAGAATACGCGACGTTGCGCTTCCGCGCGGTTTCAGGCCAGGAACGCCAGGAGCTCCGCAGCCGTCTCCGCGGGGCACTCCTCGGCAAGATAGTGGCCGCAGTCCAGGCTCCTGCCGTGCACGCGCGGCGCGCGGTCGCGCCAATCGGCGATGCCGTCGAAGCAGCGCTCAATCATGCCGTGCCGCCCCCACAGGGACAGGAACGGCGCGTCGATGCGGCGGTCAAGGTCGGCCTCGTCGTGCTCCAGATCGATCGACTCCGCGGCGCGGTAGTCCTCGCAGGTCGCATGGATGCTCGCCGGGTCGCTGAAGCAGCGCAGGTACTCGGGCCACGCGTCGGGCATGAATGGCTCCAGGCCGGCGTGCCGCGCGCCCATGTGGTGCCGCAGGTAGGTCTCCGGGTTCG
>Ga0209254_10001806_pt1 | contig 19298 bp, 26 predicted proteins | sample FrelakmetDIP11DI_FD_187148 | JGI IMG/M metagenome (GOLD analysis project Ga0209254, IMG submission 187148) | Freshwater lake sediment microbial communities from the University of Notre Dame, USA, for methane emissions studies - DIP11 DI (SPAdes)... | ecosystem: Environmental > Aquatic >...
AAGCGGTTGATGTTCATGCCCATGCGGCTGATGATGCTGCGGTGCACGGCCTCCTTGACATCTGCGATGCTGGTCAGGTCCGGCTCGCATAGGGCGATGATGAAGTCAACACTGCGGATCGCTCCCTGGTGCACGCCGACGTTGATCGAACTCCCCAGGTCGACGATCACGAAGTCGTACTGCCGTTTGAGGGTGGCGATCAGCCAGCTCATGAACTCGATCCCGGCGTCGCCGACCACCGCCTCGTTCAGCGACTGCTCCATATTGAGCACGCCCGGCATTACCTTCAGGTTCGATGTCCCGGGCATCGCGTGCAGGTACCCCTTCAACTTGCTGACGGCATCCGACTCCAGCGAAGGGTGTCCTCGGTGCGTGTGGTAGGTCGAGGCGGCGTTCAGCAGCCCGTATGCCGCATCGACGTTCAGGCGCGTCTTGACATGGCCCCCATTCATGTTGGCATCGACCAGTACCACCTCCCGCCCGCCGATCGCCGCCAGCATGGCCGCCAGTTCACAAGCCACCACCGTCTTGCCGACCCCGCCCTTGGGTGACCAGGAGGCAATCGCTTTCTTCTCCCAGGCCGCGCCCCCGGCGGCAGCCGTGGCCGCCTTGATCGCCTCCGGCGCTGCGGCACCCCAGGCGCCTTTGCCCCAGCCCAGGGCCACTTCGGCGTACTTCGGCGGCAGCTCCTCTTCCATGCGCGCCAGCGTCTGCGGGTTGAGGGGCAGGGGGTAGGCTGCATCCAGCCCGACCCCGAGCAACTCCTCCATCTCGCTTGATCCCGCTTGTGCCAGCCCCACCACCAGGAAGGGCGCTGTGGCCTTCTGCCTCAGATCTGTGACCTGGTGCAGGCTGAACCCCTCCACCTTGGCATCCACGATCACCACTTGCGGCACCAGCTGCTGCATCACCTTGGCGGCATTCGCCAAGTTGAACATCGGCAAGAACGTGGCCACGACCACCCTGCGGCCACTGGCCATGTGCATGATGCTCATCATCTGGGTGGAGATCTCGGGTCGGGCGAAGAGCAGTGCCGTCAGTTGCTCGCCGGACTGGTCCGTCATAGGGCTATCCTCGCTCCTGTCTGCAGACGCTTCTCGGCCGGCTACGGCTTACCCAGCGCTTCGCGATCGCTTAGGTACAGCTCCAGCAGATCCTGCAGCGACGCACCCAAGCTTGGGCCTTCAGTGCTCTCCGCCACCAGCGGTGAGAGGAGGGCGATCTGCAGGTTGCCACTGTTGAGCGCCATTGTCACGAACTCGAACGCCTCGCGCGGGATGACCACATCCAGTCCGGTCACATCGCCCCGGATGATCGTCGGGTCTCCCTGCTGCGTCACGCCGGCCACCGTCTCTTCCTGCCGCACGGCCACGACCACCGCCCCGCGCACAAGCAACTTCGTCACCGGCTCGCGCAGCATGGGCACCACGGGTGTCGGGGTGGGGGTCGGTGTAGGTTCGCTGCCGGGCTCTAGCGCGCTCCCCGGTGCTGAGACGACATACCCCGCCTCCTCAAGCAGCGCCGCCAGCGCCTCATTGGGCACGCCGGTCAGCGCCGAGCCGGGCGACACGGCAAGCCCCAGCTCCTCTTCCCCCTCGAGCGCCAGGATGTCACCGACATCCGTCACGGCTACTGCCAGGTCGATGCGATCCCCGGGCTGGATGCCCTCCGGGATGTTCTGCGACGTGCCGGGGATGGTCATGATCACGAGGTTGGGGTCGTCCAGTCCCAGCCGCACTACGCGCGCCGCTGCCGGATTCTCTGCGCTCACCACGGATCCCAGCGTCAGCGGCTGGTAGCGGTAGATATCCTGAACCACCACCGCACCCGCCGCCCGCATCGCCGCCAGGTCGGCCGGCTGTGCCACGCCCTGCAACATCAGCCGCGCGCCCCGATTGGAGAACTGCACTGGCACCTGAATGAAGGCGTCATCGGGCAGATCGCTCAATCGCGTCCCTGCGGCTATGTTCTCCCGGGCGGCCACGATGAAGTCGGTTGGCGGAGCGATCGTCAGGTCAATCAGGAAGACGGCGACCGCGCCGAGCAGTGCCACCACGATCCCCACGATGAGCAAGGTGCGATTGACGGTCATGAGTGTGTCCTCCCAGCTTCCGAGAGTCCCGATTGGATCTCTCTTGTGATGCTCAACACCAGCAACTCGATCGTTTCCCGCTGCAGGGGTGTCAACGTCCCCAGGTCACAGGCCGACACTATCTCCCAGCCCCGGGCGATCCCCTCGATTCCCTCGCCGATATCCTTCCGCTGGCTCAGGTCCCGCGCTCTCGATGCGGCAATAGCCGCCGAGCAGCCGTCGGCGCGCTGGATCAGCTCGCCCAGCGTCACGACCCATTCCGGGGATTGCTCGAGCGCGTTCAGGTGCTCCCGAACGCTGGCATTAAGCCCCATGGCTACCCCCGAACACAATCACCTTCAGCAGCGCCTGCTGCTTCTCGTCCGACATGCTGGCGATGCAGGCCCACGCCTTCCGCTCCAGTTCCATCTTCCCCACGACCAGCCGCGTCACCCGCCTATCCTCCGCCAGCTCGCAGGCAATCCCGATCGGGTCTCGCTCCATCCCTCCCCGGGCGACATACGCACAGGCGAGGCGCAGCGCATCCAGCCCCGCTCCTGCCTTGCGAGCCCTGGCTGCCAGCCCCTTCACCGTGCGCAGGCTGGCCCCCGTCTGCTCCGCCACCGCCTGCAGTTCCGCTTCACCCCGCAATGACAGGCTCCGGTCATTCCCTTTCCCTGAACGATGCGTGCCCACCGCGGCGGCCGCCGCCTGCGGCTTCACACCCGCCTGTACCAGTTCATTCAGGCTCCGGACCGTGTACTTCGAGGCGTGCCGGAGCTTCTCGGCCAGTTCCACCTGCTCCTTCTCGCCCAGCCCGTCAAACGTGGCCTGCAGCTCAACCACCGCCCGGGCGTCCATCCCCTCTGCAAACAGCCCCCGCAGTGCCGGGGACGATCCTTCGTACGCCGCCAGCAGGTTGGAAATCGCCCCCTGGCTCATGCCGAGCCTGTTTGCCAGCGCTGCCTGCGTCAGCTCTGGTCGTCCCTTCTTCAGCCTTGCAAGGGCTACTGCGCGCTCATACGGGGAAAGCTGCCGGCCCCCTCCGTTCTCCGCCAGGGTCAGCAGGTCCGGATCGTCGCTCCCCCTGGCAATGATGGCTGGGATGCTCACCAGCCCCGCCATCGCGGCCGCCGCCTGGCGGCGGTGACCGAAGACAAGAGTGTATACCCCAACCGTCCCCGAGCCCCCATCACGCCTCACCATCACCGGCTCGAGCACTCCGTGTTCTTGAACGCTGGCCAGCAGTTCCGCGTCCTCCGCGTATGCGGCCGGGTCAAATGTCACCTTGCGCGACTGCAGCGGGCTCTCCCCTTTGATCTCCTCAAGCCGGATCTCCATGATTGGACGCTCAAGCCTGCGCCCCAGGGCCACCGGCTGCGACGACCCACCCGCCTTGGAAAGGTCCCCGAGCTCAAGACCGCCCAGCTCCTGCACCATGCTGCGATCGACCTTGCCTCTCACCTGCGCACTCATCCCGCCACCCCCTCCACCGCTGCCAATTCGCTCTCTACCTCATCCGCACACGCAACTTCCGCCTCCGACAATGCGTGCTCCCCAAACACGCTCGCATACATCGCGTCCAGCGCCGGCAGGCAGCTCCGAGGCAGCTTCCCCCAGCGCCATTTCCCCGAGGGGATGCTGTGGCTGAACGGCACCGGCGGCAGGACCTGAATGCCGTAGTCCTTCAGCAGGTCGCTCTCCATCAAGGCCGTACGCCACGAGTCGACCCGCCACTCCTGCCACTTGGCGCTGCCCACCAGGGTTGGGACCAGCCCGCCGATCGCCTTCTCAGCCACCACGACAGCCTGCATGGTGTTCAGCGTCGGCACCCCCGACTGGTGCGACATCGTCAGGGGTACGAACACAACCTCCGCCGCCTCGATACCCATCTCGCAGAAGGTCACCTCAGGGCTCGTGTCGACGATCACGGTCTCTTCCGGTGCCCAGGCGAAATCCCGCAGTGCCACGCCCAGGAGTTCCCGCGGCGTCTCCGGTCCCCGCAATCGCGCCAGCGAGGCATCCGAGGGAATCACCCGAATGCGGCTGTCGTATGGCGAGGTCTTCAGCGCCTGCCATACCAGCTCCGCCGACGGGATGCCTGCCTGTTCGCTCTCGAGGATCTCGTAAACCCCTGGTCCGGTCTGCTGCTTCGCGTACTCCGCACCCAGGAGCAGGATGGTCGCCCCCCGCTGAGGGTCGAGGTCGACCACTGTCACCGGCGTCCCGCGCTGCTCGACGATGAACTTGGCGATCATCGCGCACAGCGTCGACTTCCCAACCCCACCCTTCATGCTCGCAATGGCGACTACCATCCCTGACCCCCTGCCAGAGCCCCAACGGTCAACAACCCCATCTCTCAGAAGGACTATAGCACCGGGAGGGCCCATTGCAGCGGGACACAGTCGGCCCGTTCGCGACTATTTCCAGAAATATCCTCCGCTGCGCCTGTGCCTGGGCGGGCAACAACGGCCCAGGGATGACGCATGCCGGCCACGTGCTGCCCCCTGCGCACCCATCGGCGCTCTCGGAGCAGGGGGGATCTCCCACCAGCGCCGGATCCCTGGCCTCCGCTGCCCTGCTCCCCGTCGGCGACAGAGTCGAACCGGTCCTCGGCCCAGCGGCGCCCCCCTTCGTCTTTCCCAACCCCAGACAGGACCGCCATGAGCATGTTGCGCAGACTCCATCTCCACGCCCAGCCAGCCTCTACCACCGAGGCTGCTCAGGACGCGCTTGCCGCCAAGCGCGTGGCAACGACCGCGTTCCGCCCACCACAGACCAAAGGAGCATCGTACCCACCCAACTCGCGGAGACCCGGCGTCGAGGGCAGAACCCGAGGCACACACCACCCATCCAACCGACAACCCTCACACCACCCACCACCAACGATCTACGAGCGACCGAATCCAGGATTGGCCAACTCCCTCAGACGCCACCTATCCCACAGCAACCGCGAGCCGCGACAAGAACCACCTCAGTCACGACCAATTCATATAAGTCGGCCGGTTTCTGGCCACATCTTCCCGGGCCGCGTATAAGGAAGCGGCCGGCGCCGTCGCGGCGAGTGCCGCGACGAACTCCGCGGAGAAAGATTCGGCGGGCCAATCGATTTTCCTCCGGTCACATGCTACCCAGCGATGCTATACTCCCTCACGGTGAACAGTACATCCCGCGACCACAAACCAGCCGTTCTGCCGCCCGGGCTTGTCGTCTCCGCCACTTCGCCGGCGGAGTTGTGGCCGATTGTCCAATCCGGCCGCACCACACTACGCGGGCTTGCCCTGCGCCTGGTGGAGGAGGGGGCCGCTGACCTGGTCGGCTTCGACGATGCCTGTGAGATGCTGAGCGAGATCACGATTGATCTTGAGATGAACCACTTCTTCCTCACGCCCAGACGGGCAACGATCCTCCTCAAGGATGCCCTCTTCGCCCTTGACTCGGGCTGGTCCGGCCGACAGCTGCCCCGCTACGAGCCAGCGCCTCCCGCAGGTGCTCCTATGGACCAGTACTTCCGTGCGGCCGAGGCCACGGAGCTGATTGGCTCCACCGTGCGCATGCGCCCGGACACGCCCGGCGCTGACCTCGCACGCGTTGGCATTGTGCGCGCCATGCAGCAGATCTATCCGTGCCAGTGGATCTTGGGCCTCGGATGGGATCACGACGGCGGAGCGGCTTTCTTCGATCGCAAGGACTTCCGAGAGATGCTCATTGTTGTCGATGACGCTTTCTCCTCGTATTCCGGTCTCGCCCTCTGGACTCTTGACAACCGCCCCTGATATGTTGTACGCTGTGCGTGCTTTCACTCACCAACAAACTGAATCCTAATTCCCGCCCTCGATGGTAGCTTTGCTTTCCCACCTCGAGGGCGATCTGCGTCTGGTCCCCAAGGAGGAATGCAACCATGGTCACCCGGCAGTCTCCACACAGCTTCGCATCCGCTTCTGCTGAGCCATCCCACGGAAGGAGGTCTATTCAGTGCATGTCTATGTGGTTCTGTCTTCTCGCCGTCTGTCGGCCCACCGCCGCCGCATCGTCATGCCATCATCCACACACACTAGCGTGAGCACCCCTCTGCTCATTCCCTCAATGCTCGTCTGAGACTGCCTCCCCCCACAATTCCTCCAACCAACACCTTCGCCATGCCGCCTGCCTAGCATGGCGTGAACCCCCCTGCCCGAGGCGGATTCCGCCTCGGGCAGGGGGGTCGACCTCAGTGGATAGCCTAGCGCTTGCTCAAGGAGGGGACCGTGGTCTCGCCGCGCTATTTGCTCGCCATCTTCGTCGTCTACCTGCTGATGCTTGTGTGGCCCATCTGGGTGCGAACGCCCTGGTAGGCTCCGCCCACTAGCCAGCCCATCCGCCAGCCTCTCTCCCTGCCGGGCCCCGCGCCCGGCTTTTCGCGCTTAAGCGCAGAAAGGAAACCCCCATGACCGCGCACTACCTGATCGCCGCCGCAGTCCTGGCTGCGGTGTTGACCGTCCTCGCCGCCCCATCCCTCATGGCCGCCCATCAGTGGTGGTTCCGCGGCGGGAAGCTGCTGAACGATCGCCTCGGCCCCAAGCCGCCCACACGCAGGCGTCGGCCATAGCTGCACCCAGTCCAAACCCAAGAGGCCAAGATGACCCCCCAACAACCAAGAACCTCCCAGGCCAGGTTCGCTACCCTGGCAGACCTCGATCTTGTCAGCCCCGAACTCTCCCGGAGTATCAATGCCGCCGCCTCGGTTGGTTCGCGGTCCATTCGGGAGACCTACCTCCACCGGTATGCCCACTCCCACGGCGAGTTTGCCGCCGCCTGCGAAATGGCGGAGAACCTCGGCCTCAGCGTCCAGTAGCCCCCCATCCCTGTCTTCAATCCGAGGCTTTCACCAGTCGCCTTCCCACGGGGCCTGACTCCCAGCGGGAAGAGAAGGAGTATTCCGACTATGGACACTGCCCGTGCCTCGACTGAAGTTCAACTCATCATTGCCCTCAGAGCGTTCCTGCTGCTGATTGTCATCGTCGCCGGCATCCGCTGGTGGCGCGACACATCCGGCGACACTACCACGCACCGTTCTCGATAGCACGCGTCCCGTCGGCACACTCAGGAGGCCGGCCCCGCCCGGGATCTTCGTCTTCCCAAGGAGGACTCCCATGTCCATCGATCGCGAGCGCGCGTTCAAGCTTCTGCCCCGCCGGGGGCGGATTCCCGTACTTCAGGCAGATGCGTCAGGCGTCATTGCCCCTCTCCTAGATGCAGACACGCACGCCCCGTTCGTTGTCTCGACCAAGAAGCTGCGCCGGGCTCTGGCCGGCATGCAGCGCCAGGTTCTATGCACCGCCCGGGCCGAGGGTCGTGAGAACGCCTTCTTCGCTGGCGTGGATGAGTTCGTTGCGCTTGACCTCCAGCAGCCTGAGCATGTCATCCTGTCGCCCCTCGTCCAGGTTCTCGGCACCAGCCACGGTCCGCCGATGATGGCCGAAGAACCGAGGCCGATCCCCGCCGCATTGCCGTCTCAGGCCCTGCTTGAGCAGCCCGCCTGAGCGTCCCCCCCGGAGCTTTTCGCACCGCCTAAGTTGTGTACAAGGGAAGGGAGCAGGTCATGATCCCGGAGTTGGACTCCGCCGGTTCTCTGCCCCCGGCGGTCCACGAGACAACAGTGACGACTCTCCCCGCTTTAGCGGGGAGAGTTGTCACTGTGCTACACTCTGCCGAAGGATCGGACCATGAACACAGCAGAAACCCTTGCCCACAGGCGAAGCGAAATCCTGGCGCTTGCCCGCCGCTACGGTATTCGCCGAATACGCGTCTTCGGATCCACGGCCCGAGGGGATGCTCACGCGCGCAGCGACATAGACTTCCTGGTCGATCCGGGTCCTGACGTGAGCATCTTCGACCTTGGCGGCTTTCAACTGGAACTCCAGATGCTCCTTGGCTGCCAGGTCGACGTTGTCACAGAGAAAGGTCTGCGTTCCAGGATTCGCAAGCAGGTCCTCGACGAGGCGGTTCCGCTATGAGAGACGATGCAGGCCGCCTGCAGGACATGCTCGAGGCAATCGAGAAGGTCGAGGACCGTCTGACGAAGGACCGCGAGGCATTCTCCGATGACGAGCTTCTCCAGGTGTGGGCCGTGCACCACCTCCAGATCATCGGAGAAGCCGCCAACAGACTGTCTGAGGCTCTCACGTCTAGCCATCCGGAAGTCGCGTGGGCGAGGATCGTAGGCATGCGCAACGTCCTCATCCATGACTACGTCGCCATCGACCTCGACATCGTCTGGTTGGCCGTCCAGCGCGATCTTCCCCTGCTGAAGCGTCAGCTCCAAGATATACTCAAGGGACTCCCCCCGCCATCCTGACGCCATAGCTTGCATCGCCCCCACTTGCTACCCAGCCCTGGCATGCCCAGGGCTCTTGCATTCTCCGAGGAGACAACCATGAAGACCATCGAAATGAACGGGAGGAACCTGGCGCTCGTTGAGGACATCGCGGGCGTCAACAGCGTCGTCGCCGAGCGACTGCTGGCGCACGAGCGTGTCGCCCTGCTGCCGGTGGCGCCGCCTGGCGCGACCCCCATCGATGTCGACGCCTTTGTGGAGCAGGTCCGCTGCCTCGGGAAGGAGATCAAGGCCCAGCTCGTTGCCATGGATGAGGAAGTCGATCTTGTCCTGACCGCTCTCCTCTCCGGCGACACCGTCTTCTTCCTGAGCCTTCCGGGCGCGGCCAAGACCACGCTGGCTCGCCTGCTGGCCAAGGGGGTGGGGGGCAACTTCTTCCGGCGCAACCTGACACCCGACACAAGCCAGAATGACCTCTTCGGGCCCCTCGATCCGACCAAGGTCCAACAGGGCGTTTGGGGGCGCAAGCTCTCCGGGGTGGCGACGGCCGCCATCGCCAACGTGGATGAGGTCTTCAAGGGCAGCGGTCCAGTTCAGCAGATGCTGCTGGACGCCTTTGAGGAGCACTTCCTTGCCGAGCCGGACGCCATTCATCGGCTTCCCCTTCTGCTGGGCATCACGGCCAGCAACGAACTGGTCAATGACCGCATCGAGAACGCCTTCTGGGACAGGCTCATCATCCGCAAGGTCGTCGAGTACCCGCGGGGCGAGGGCGCCTGGGAATCGCTCCTCACAAGCGCACACGGCACCGTCCCGATCCAGGCCCGCCTCGACCCCCAGGAGGTGATGCTCGTCCAGGGCCTGGTTGAGTACAGGGCCGGCGACATTCCACCCGACGTTCGCAAGCGGATGGTCAAGATCAAGATTCAGCTTGAGACCAGGCAGGTCGTCGTCTCCCCGCGGCGCTTCCTCGCCTGGGCGAGGGTTGCCACCGCCCGAGCACTTCTCCAAGGAGAGAAGCAGGTGAGTTCCCGCGCCATCGGCGTCGGAGAGCATCTGCTGTGGGTCTCCAAGGACGACATCCCCGCCGTGCGCGACGTCGTGCGCAGCCTGAGCGACCCCCAGCGAGGAATCCTGCGTGCGGTGGAGGCCGATCTGGAGAGCATCCTGGCCAACGTCCAGACGAGTACACAGCTGGCGGATCTAGTTCACTGGCAGAAATCCATCAGCAAGCACGAGGCGGCCCTCAAGAAGGTGACCGACCCCGAGCACCAGCAGGCCAAGGAGTTGATGCACGACCGAATCCGCGAAACCTCGTCGCTGCTTGTCGCCCGCTCGGCGGAACTGATGGAAGCCGCCGCCCTCGCGCCCGCCTGATTGGCGACTTCAGGTGCCGGGAGGCCATGTTATACTTCTTCATGCGGATGTATAACGCCGGAGGTGAGGCCTTGGACGTTCGAATCTCACGCAAAGGTTGGGTCGTCATCCCTGCCGGGCTGCGCAAGAAGTACGCGCTGGAACCAGGCGATCAGGTGCAGATCGTCGACTACGGGGGCGTTCTCGCGATTGTCCCTTCGGTTGCCAATCCCGTCGAACATGCCGCCGGCCGACTCGCGGATGGCTCCTCTCTCACCAAGGCGCTCCGGCGGGAACGTCTTGCGGAGCGCCAGCGTGGCCGCTAGGAAGCAGCCCACCTACGTACTGGACAGCTTCGCCGTCCTTGCCTACCTCGGTGCAGAGGCCGGCAAGCGGCGATTGGAGGAGCTCCTGACGCAGGCCTCCGCAAGCCGCAGCCGGATCTGTCTGTCCGTGATCAACCTGGGTGAGGTCGCCTACATCGTTGAGCGCGAGCGGGGCCTCCCCCAGGTCCATGAAACGCTCGCGCTCATCGACCAGCTGCCCATCGATGTCCTGCCTGCCCCGCGTGAGGCTGTCTTGGCCGCGGCGCATATCAAGGCCGGGCATTCCCTTGCCTACGCCGATGCCTTCGCCGCGGCAGCCGCCCAGGCTCTGGATGCAGTTCTTGTCACGGGCGATCCCGAGTTTGAGAGCCTCCACGGAATGCTGAGACTGGAGAGAATCTAGCTCAACGGAGCCACGGACTTGGATGCCCCCGCCTCTAGGCGTGGGGAGTTTCAGCAAGTCCGCCAGATCAAGTAGAGCCGGGATGGTCGATCTCCGATCCCCGGCTCCTTTCGTTCTTGGAGGAAACTCATGGCAGCAACGGCATTAGACCTCGAGAGCGAGGTCTACCTTTTCGATCCCCCCGAGACTGTCTGGGAGCGAGTGCTGTCCCTCGATCACGCCGCCTGGTTTGAGCACAAGGACATGCAGGTGCTGGTCAAGGCGGCAGAGAGAACCCAATCGGTCAGTCGGGAGATCCCGCGCGAGGCGTGGCTCGGCCTGTATGCCCCGGCCAACCCTCTCAAGCAGGTTCCTCCAGCGGGAGAGGCGGTGCTCCACTCGCTCTTCCATCGCGCCGAGGAGCTTCCTGAGTGGAAGCGCCTTCGCCTGATAGTCGGCATGGACCCGGTCGCCGCCGCCTTCGGCGCAGCCCACTTCGTTGCCGACCTCATTGACAAGCTACCCCCGGAGGTGCGGCAGCCCATGGAGGCTGCCCAGCAGGCGCAGGATCAGATGCAGAACATCCAGGACCGCATCGACGCCACGCAGGCGCTCGCCTCTGCCGGCGGCTCACCCAGCGGCATGTCCAGCGACCAGCTCCAAGTCTCGATCCAGCAACTCGAGGCGCAGCTTCAACAAGCTAAGAGCCAGGCGGCTGTCTGCGAGCAGGCTGCTCTCAATGCACTGGAGGCGGCGAGGGCCCGCACCAACCAGTCCCTGGCCCAGGCCATCAACAACTCCGCCGAAGATCTCTCGGCACTGCAGAAAGCCGCCGGCGAGTTCGGGGTGGGGTGGGGGATCGGTGGCTCGGGAGGTGCCACCCGGGAGCAGGTCAGCGGCCTGTTTCAGTTGGCCGAATACCTGCGCAGCTCGCCCTCGGTGAAGCTGATCCTCGAATGCCTCGGTTGGGCAAAGTCGCTGGTGACCCGCGAGCGCCGCAAGAGCACCCGCGGCCGCGAGACCTTCACCCACTACCGGGTGCAGGACCTCAATCTGGAAACCCTCTCCCCTGATGAACTGGTCAGCATGATCGCCTTTGATCTGTCCTCGCCGATCTACCTCGACTTCCTGTGCCGGGCGCTCGACGGCGACCTGCTACATGCCCAGTTTGAGGGAGAGGACCATGCCGGCCGCGGCCCGATCGTCTTCCTGAGGGATGAGTCGGGGTCCATGCACGGGGCAAGACGGGCAACTGCCTGCGCCCTGCAGCTGGCGCTGATGATGGACGCCCGAAGGGAAGGGCGCCGGTTCGTCTCCATCCCGTTCTCCGACGTCGGCCAGTTCCAGATCTACGACCCGGGGGACAAGCCTGATGCACAGGGCCTGATGGAGCATCTGGACACCACCTACGGCGGAGGAACCGAACCCTACGGCGCCCTGGTAGCCGCTATCCAACTCATCCGCCAGGACCCGTCGCTCCGCGAGGGCGACATTCTGGCCATTACGGACGGCGACTTCGGAGAGCCACCGGCGGAGTTCCTCCGCGAGTTGGAGCAAGCCCGCCAGCAGCCCGGTCTGAAGCTGGTCGCCGTCGTCATCAACGGAAACCCCGGACAGGCGGACTTTGCCGACAAGGTGGTGCTGATCGGTGACATCGTCCGCGAGCGGGAGCGCCTGGCAGAAGCAATCGCACCTCTTCTGTAGCCGGAGACCCCCATGCAGTTGATCACCGCACCGCCAGGCTCCGGCAAGACGCGGCGCCTGGTGTCCAGTATCCAGGAGAGGCTCCAGCAAGGCGTCTCTCCCTACACCGTCATTGCAACCACGTTCACGCGTGAGGCTGCCCGCGAGATCGCCGAGCGGCTTGGCAATGAAGTCCCCATTCGTACCATCCACGGCCTTGGCCACTGGGTGATCCGACTGTCCCGTCAGACGCGCGGCGACAGGGTCCCCCGCGTCGTCTCGGAGGACAAGTCCCTGGCGATCATGGAGCGCGCCATCCGCGAGCTCGACGCCAAGTACATCGAGCCGCGCCAGGCGCTGGACGACATGGCCCGCGTCAGGGAGCGGGGCGGCCGTGAGGAAAGCCTGCACCCGAAGGTCCAGGAGGTCATTGCCCGCTACATGACCATCCTGCGGGCGGACAACCTGCTCGACTTCACCGGCATCTTGGACGAAGCCCGGGGCGAGCTGGAGAACGCCGACCTGCGCGAGTTCCTGCGCGGGCAGCGTGTCTTTGTCGACGAAGCCCAGGACGTCAACCCACAGACCGAGTGGCCGATCCTGGAGGTCCTGCGCCAGGGGGCAGGTGAGTTCGTCATGTTCGCCAGCCCGTCGCAGCAGATCTACGGCTTTCGCGGAGCGAGCTGGGAGAAGCTCTGCAACCAGTTTCCAGATGACCTTCAGATTGAGACCATGCGCGAGAACTACCGAAGCACGCCTGAGATCGTGCGCACCGCAGCGCGCCTGGCCGGACCTGACGCCGACACCATGCTGGCCGTTCGCGAGTCGATCGCCTCGGAGGTCGCCGGTGTCGATGCCATCAACCCCGAGGTGGAGGCCGACTACGTCAGCCGTCAGGTGTCCGAGTGGCTCGGTAGGGGTGTGAAGCTGGAAGAAGTGGCCGTGCTCGCTCGCGTCCACAGCATGCTCAACACCGTCCAGATGGCGCTCCGCGCTCGCGACATCCCCTTCCAAATCGTGGGCGGCCGCCGCAGCATCTTCCAGCGCGAGGAAACCGAGGCTGCCCTCGGCTACCTGCGCCTGGCGCTCGACCCAATGGATGATGGCGTGCTGGAGGCCATCATCGACTTCCCTCCATGCGGCATCGGCGTGCGCACCCGGCATGACCTGCGTGGAGACGGCACCCTCGGCTGGGACCACCTCCTCAAGGCCCTCGCCGAGCCCAAGACCCTTCGGCCGCAGGCCATCCGCCGCATCCTGCAGGTCCTCGACCTGCGCGAGCAGTACGACGAGATCCTCGCCGCCAAGCTGCCGCCCTTCCAGACCATCAGCCGCCTGCTTGAGCTCAGTGAAATTCCCTCCTACCTCAACGGGGAGGGAGACTTCCAGGCCTCTCGCTCGGTCAACGACCTCGTGGCGGCCAGCGTCGAGTTCGGATCCCTCAAGGCGTTCGTCGACTACCTGCAGGCCGAGGTCGCCCGGCCGCGCGAGGCCGAGGGCATCCAGCTTTCCACGCTGCATGCCGCCAAGGGCCGAGAATGGGATGCGGTCATCATCCCCGGGTTCCAGGAGGGGCTGATTCCGCTCGAAGGTGCGGCCCTGGGCGAGGAACGCAATCTGGCGTTCGTCGGAATGACCCGACCGCGCTTCCACCTCACCCTGACGCTCAACCGCAGCAAGCCGCCCAGCCAGTTCCTGGCCAGGTTGCCGGTCCAGGTATCCAGTTGGCCCGCGCTCTAGCCGCAGGCTAGAATCAGAGGCGTCCATGGACGAGAAACCCGATCTTGTCTTCACCCTGCAGAAAGCAGGCCTGGCCCTGCCTCGCAACGCGGACCGGCCGTTCTTCGTGCTGTGTCCGTTCCACAAGGACCAGCGCAACCCCAACCTGCGCGTCGATCCTCATCAGGGCGTGTTCCACTGCTTTGCCTGCGGGGTAGGGGGCGATGCCATCTCCTTCGTTGGGCTGCAGCTGTTCGGCCCGAACTTCAACCATCGCGACACCACGATGTTCAAGCAGGTGCTCGAAGCGCTCGACCGCTTCGAGGTCCCCAAGGTCGAATACCGCCCTCCCCCGCGGCCCAAGGAGCTCCGCCAGGACATTGTCCAGGTCCTCACCCTTGCCGCCCGTGTCTACCACCTCGCGCTGATGGGCAAGGCCGGTGCTCGCGCACGAACCATACTCAAGGACCGGCGCATCGACATCGAGGACATGCGCCGCTACCGTCTCGGGTACGCTCCCCCCGGTGCCCTCGTCGGGGCTCTGGCCGGATACCCTCCATCGCTGCGTAAGGCGGCCGAGGAGGCTGGGCTCTTCATCATCGGCAAAGATGAGAAACCCCGCGAGTTGCTGGCCTTGCGCATCATCTTCCCGGACGTGATGCGCAATGGGTCGGTCCAGCACATGCTCGGCCGGTCGACCGACCCCAACTCCAAGGCCGCCTACAAGTACTTCGCCCTGAGCGGCATGCCGCGAACCATCTGGGGACTAGGCCGCGCCTCGCGCACCAAGCCCGTAATCCTCACTGAAAGCACACCCGACGCTGTCAACCTCCTGCAGATGGGCTTCCAGGGTGCGGCCGTAGGCGGCACGGGAATCGCCTCGTACTTGGTACCTCAGCTCACCAAGTTCGACGTCGTCATCCTGCCGCAGAACGACGACCGGGGCAGGGAGGCCGTCCAGCGCTGGGTCGAGATCCTGCCCAAGGTGCGTGTCCTGTGGAAGTACCCATATGCTGAGGGTGAGAAGGATCTCAACGACCAGGTCAAGCGCTATGGCCTCACCGAGACCGCCGGCATCGTGCGCACCGCTCTGGCTGAGGTTGGCGTTACCTTCCAGTTCGGATAATCAAACCTGAAGTTCTGCTCCATTCCGGCCGCGCCCTCCTGGCGCGGCCGTTTCGTTTCGGAGGACAACGGCGTATGAACATCTTCACCGAAGTCTACGAGCGGCTCGATGCGTTGCCGCCCGGCGAGCGCATCCAGCTGCTACAGCAGCTCCTGCCCCCTCAGGAGCTTTTTGCTCGCATGGACGGAACCCGGTTCATCATCCGCAAACACGGCCTGCGGATCTTCGACACCTCGACCCTGCTCACGCAGGCGGGCATCCCCGAAGACGATCCCCGCACCCAGGTCTTCCGTGAGCTGAGGGGAGGATTGCTCGAAGACGAGATCCCAGACACACTGCGGGCGATCGCCAGCCGCCTTGACACCGTCTGTGCTCGCAGCGGCGCCATCCAGGTCTGGGAGGGCGGCCGCAAGGCCTGGTGGGTCCCGATCGCCGGTACCAGTCAGTTCGAGAGCTCCGTGCGCAGCGTGATCCACGAGTTTGAGCAGGCGCGCGACCGCTTGCTGCTTGAGAACTACGATACCGTCCGCGCCGGGGCCGAACAGCGCTGGAGCGACTCATGCCTGGCCGCTTGGGAGAACCTCAATAGGCTGGGCAAGGCCGTCAGCCGCGACGCCTTCCTGGCGTCCAGCTTGGCCACCTTCGCCGGCCTGTTCCCCAGCCGCTTCGACATCGGCGAGAAGATCCACATCGACCTGATCCCGGTCCAGCGGCCCCTGCCTGAGAAGATCGAGGACGTCCTGATCGACCTGCGTGAGGCCGAACGGCTGAAGATCGAGACTGAGACCGCCGCGGCACAGGCGCAGATGCGCCTGCGCTCCATCGAGGCTGACATCAAAGAGGAACAGGCGGCGAACATGAGGCGCGAGCGCCTCTTGCGCGACCAGCTCCTGCGGGAAGCTCTTGACCCCCAGATCGAGCAGGCCAGGGAGATCCTGCTGCAAGCCCAGTCCAGCCTGATGCGCGTGGCCAACGAAGTCTTCTCGGTGCTGGAGACCGGCGCCGATGCCTCACCGGCCACGATGCGTAGCTGGAACCAGCGCCTCAAGACCCTCTCGGTGTTTGCCTCGGGCAACGTCCCGCTGGAAACGGCGTTGGCCAAGCTTCAGGAGCTCAAGCAGGCCTGCCGCGATCCCGGCAGGCCTTCCGGCGACGCTCTCAAGCAAGCCAGCCGCCGGATCGAGCAAGCCTTCACCGACCTCGAGAGGCGCGCCGCGCAGGAAATGCACGCCGATCAGATCTGGCAGCTCATGCGCGCCGGACGCGGGGACGAGGCCCTTCAGCGGATTGCAGAGATCCGCAGCAAGGCCAGCAACAACCTGAGCGAGGTTGACGCACTCTGGAAGCTCATCTCGGGCGTTGCCGCCCGCAACGAGTTGCTCGAAGAGGGCCCCGGCGATCTTGATGATGAAGAGGAAGTTGCGCAGACACTGCAGCCCATCGAGGTACTTCATGGATGACACGCTGTACGCATCGAAGATCGAGTTCGTCAACCTCACCGACCATGAGGTGCGCCTGGGCAATGGGCTTCTCATTAGCCCGGGGCCCAGGCCTGCCCGGGTGCTCAACGGGCGCCGCCAGGACGGTTCCGTGGTCCTGGAGGAGTCGGAAGAGGTGATCCCCATCTACTGCTTCGAGCCGCAGGGGCAGATCGTCGGCCTGCCGGAGCCGAAGCCGGGGGTCTTCTATATCGTCAGCCCGATCGTCCGCCGCGAGCTCACGCAGCGCGGCATCCAACGGCCTGATGTGTTCTCCCCGTATGCCATCGAGTCGCGCTCGGCCCGAGGAAGGAGCGTCCCATGCGCCACCGCCCTCGCACGCTGATCACGCTGCTCATCGCTCCTGACTCACCCCTCGCCAGGGGCAGGATGCCGCGAGGGGCACTGCAGGAGCCGACTGGCATCCGCGCCTCCTTCGATGCTGTTTCCTACGGAGCGCTGCGCGCCAGCTTGGGGGAGTTCATTCCTCTGGGTGAGGTGGAGACGATGTTCGACGAGGCGCTCCGCAAGGAGGCCCGCGCCCAGTCCGCTGAACCCCGCACTTCACCCGCTGCGGAAAATGGCCGATGACCAGCGTTGTCCTGCGAGCGAGCGGCTACACATGGAATTGCCCCGAGTGCGGCCGCGAGAACTACACGGGTGCGGCGCCGGAGGCCGTTCAGTGCCAGGGCTGCAACGGCGAGTTCGAGGTCAAAGAGCTCCATCACCGGCGTGTTGAGACAGGCATGACCAAGACCAACGGAAAGGAGGCCAGGAAGACCGAGATCATGCCGCTGTTCGCCGCTGCTCCGCCCGTGCCGGCGGAGGACGATATCCCCTTCTAGTCTGTAAGCACGACCGATCCGTTCGACGAGCAGGCCGGGCTGGCCTGCTCGTTCTGATTCCACAAGGAGAAGACAACATGATTATCCCGGTCCATCACATGCAGGCGACGGGCGAGTTCTCGGTGCCGGGGACACGGCACACTGTCAACGCCCACCTTGTCCGACAGGCAGCGGGCCGCTTGCCCTTGCGCGAGCGACGCGAGGCCTTCGATTGCGTGGACAACGGTGACATGCCGTCCGAGAAGCTGGCTGAGGCGCTCCGCCAACTGATAGTTGAGTTGGCCGAGAAAGCCCAGGAGCGGAACGCCCCGTAACCAGGGCATCCCGCTCCCACTCATTCCGACTATAGCACAACAAGGGCTGTCTGCTCGCCCGACCGCGAGCGGCTCTTCGTTTCTGTCCTGACAGGTTTCTCCCTCGTGAGACCTGTCAGGACAGGCCCCAAGCGGGTGGAAGGGGACCCCGATGCCAGACACCGACACGCTTCAGACCGCAACCGTACCTGCACAGGCCGCCGAGGTGCAGGGACCGCCGAAGCATCCCATTCCCAATCTCGAAGAGGCGCGCTCCTACCGCCAGATCGACCGCATGGTGCAGCAGGCGGCTGCCTTCGGGGCGCTTGCCGTTCCGTCTGATGCCGCGATCCGCTGGCGGCGCATGCAGGTCCAGCGACTGCTCGATAAGACGCGCAAGGTCGCCTGGATATGGGCCAACGTCTACGGCTACGGGGACGACAACCTGTTCCCCCAGCCGCTGTATGGCCATGAGGCGGCTTACCTGGCCGTCGTGCAGGCGGGCGTGATCCTCGTGCTCGACGGCCAGCGCAGACGCGTGGCGTGCTTTGTCTCCGAAGACGGCTGTACCTGGACCCGTTACGCCATCCGCCGCAATGCCCCGCTCACCAACCCTTCGCTCTACGTCTGCCACGTCAAGCGCTTCCCGAGTGCCGCCGTCTAGCATCCCCATGCCAAGGAGAGACGTGGGGCGGCCATCCCGCCACCGCCACGCAGCAGGCGTACAAGGATCAAGCACGCCAGGACATGCGGGAGACGCTCGATATCTTCATCAGCGACGGCCAGGGAACCCACGACTGCGCGCTGTTCTCTGGCGGAGCACGCTTCCGAGTGGACTTCGCCGTCCGGCTGGCGCTCTCCAAGGTGCTGGCCCAGCGCGCCGGAGCCCGCCTGCATATGCTCGTCATCGATGATGGTTTCGGCAGCCAGGATGAGACCGACCGGCAGAAGCTGGTCGAGGCCGTGAACCGGGTCCAGGGGGACTTCGCATGCATCCTGGTCCTCACCCACATCGAAGCCCTGCGGGACATCTTCCCGACCAGGATTGAGATCGCCAAGACCCCGCAGGGACCGATGGCACAAGTGGTCTGAGAAAGGAGATCCGTTCGTGCCAACCTTCAGCGTCTCCGAATTCGACGGCACCACATGCGTTGTGCGCGATGAGCATGCCGAGTGGGCAGTCTGCTCGAGCTTCGAGGGCCAGACTGAACCGCACACCACCCGAGCCCACCGCATCTGCCGGCTGCTCAACAACTCCTACCAGGGTGTTGCTTTGGACGCCATCAACGGACGTTCCCCGCAGGAATGGGCCGAGGAGATGGCCTGGCGGATTGCCGACGAAGCGCACTACGACGAGGAGACTCGTGATGCTCTTGCCAGGGTCCTCGCGGCGTCCCCCGAGCTCGACCAGCTGGTCGGCTCAGGCATCATCGAGGACAGCTACTTCGAACCCGGGTAGTCCAAAGCCACATGAGAGGAGGGATGCGAGGCCCCCATCTGAGGTGGGGGCCTCGCTCTCGACCATGTTCAGCTTCCATCAGACCATCACCCCCGATGCCGAGGTGCTGGCGATCCTCGTCCACTGCACCGAGTTCGCCGGCCTGGAGGACGGCCGGGCGCAGGTTCGGGTGGACCAGCGCCTCGAGCCAGCCTTGGCCGAACGCACTGAGAAGCTCCTCAGAGACCTGGGCGCCCAGTGGGAC
>Ga0209254_10001807_pt1 | contig 19295 bp, 16 predicted proteins | sample FrelakmetDIP11DI_FD_187148 | JGI IMG/M metagenome (GOLD analysis project Ga0209254, IMG submission 187148) | Freshwater lake sediment microbial communities from the University of Notre Dame, USA, for methane emissions studies - DIP11 DI (SPAdes)... | ecosystem: Environmental > Aquatic >...
GGGCCTCCGCTTCGGTTTCCCCGACACCCTGGTATTCCTGGCGGGCGATGATGTTGATGAGGTTGGGCACGGCAACGAACCGGGCGGCCAACTGGCCGTGAATCGCTTCGTGCACGTCGATGTAGATCAACCGCTGGCTGCGGATCAGGTTGTAGCGCGTGACCCGGGTCAGGATGTCATTCGGCTGTAAATGCGGCATTTGCCATCCACCTCGTCAGTCTTCCTCGATGCTCAATCTTAGCGGGAATCCGCTGTCCCGTGCGGCCTCCGTCACCAGATTGACCTTGGTTTCAGCAACTTCCAGGGGGTAAATTCCGCACAACCCCGTCCCATGATGGTGGGTGTGCCACATGATTGCAGTGGCTTCGTCCGCGGACTTGTTGAAGACCTTCAGGAGGATCTCCACCACGAACGCCTTGGGCGTGTAATCGTCGTTGTGTATCAATACCCTGTATAACGGCGGCTCAGTGACCTCCGCGCGGATCTCGGCCAGATCGCTTTCGTGGCTGTCAGGCTGCGGCGTGCTCATCAGCGGATGAACCTCGGTTCACGGGTTTGCAAGCAAGGCAGAAAACCCTACACGGCTCCCGTCCGTGCATTGGTAACAGTAAGCGTCGGCGATTCGAAGTCAACCTGCCGGGCGCGCGACAGGCTCGCGATCGACCGCCGATGCTCCACTCGGCCCTGCCGGGCGAATGGACCGCCTCGTATTGCGCGCAGGGATGCATGCGCCAGCCCGAAGCCGCCCGGTTTCTTTGAACTCTTTGGGTTTCATGATAAACTAGTAAAAAATGCAGTCGCGAGGGCCGATTCAGCAGAGACGGCTGCCGGGGGAAAGATGACCGAGACCGTTTATGTCACCAGCAGCAACACGGCGGTATTTCGATGCCCGCACTGCCAGCGGACGAAAAACGTAGATGTATCGACTTTTGGGGAGATCAAACAACCGCTGCGCTTCAAGGTGAAGTGCCCCTGCGGCCAGACGACCGTTTCGGTCATCGAGAAGCGGCGGCGCTATCGGAAGGAGACCAACCTGTCCGGGACGTACGTGCACTACGTCGACGGCCAACCCAAAGGCAAAGGACCGGTGCAGATCAAAGACATTTCAACCACTGGCATGAAACTCCTGATTGCGACGAGAGAGACCTTTGCCGTCGGAGACCTGCTGAAGATCTCCTTCCAGCTGGACGACCCCCCGCGCAGTCAAATCCTGAAAAAGGTTCTCATCCGCAACATCAGCCACCCTCTGATCGGCACCGAATTCGCTCCCACCGAAACCCTCGACAAGGCCCTGGGGTTTTATCTGCGATCCTGAAGGCCGCCCCGATCGAAAGCCACGCAATGCAGGTAACGCGCTGTCCCTGGTGCGGGGATGACCCGCTGTACGTCCGGTACCATGATGCCGAGTGGGGCGTGCCGCTGCACGACGACCGGCGGTTGTTCGAGTTCCTGGTGCTGGAAGGCGCGCAGGCCGGTTTGAGCTGGATCACGATTTTGAGGAAACGCGAGAACTATCGCCAGGCCTTCGACGGCTTCGACCCCCAGCGCATCGTGGCTTACGGCGAGACCGAGTTGAAGGGCCTTCTGGCAGATCCCGGGATCGTGCGCAACCGGCTCAAGATCATTTCCGCCATTCGCAATGCAAGGGTTTTTCTGGACATCCAGGCGGAGTTCGGCAGTTTCGATGCCTATCTCTGGCGCTTCGTCGGCGGCCGGCCGATACAGAACCGTCGGCAGACCCTCCGGGAAATCCCGGCCGAGACCGAGCAGTCCCGTGCGCTGAGCAAAGACCTGATCCGGCGCGGATGCGCTTTCGTCGGCCCGACCATCTGTTATGCCTTCATGCAGGCCGTTGGGATGGTGAACGATCATCTGGCCCGGTGTTTCCGACACCGGCAGATCGCCGCAACGTTGCGACGGGCGTGAGGGCCTGGCGGGAGCGCGGCTCGATCAGCTCGGCCCGTCAATCCCTTCCTGGATGAGCTTCAAGAAGTTGTCCACCAATTGCGGATTATACGCGCTGCCCTTTTCCTTCTGGAGCACGGAAATGATGTCTTTAACGGCTTTCGGCTCCTTGTAGGAACGCCGGGTTCGCATGGCGTCGAACACATCGGAGATGGCGATCATCTGGCTGATGATGTTGGGCTGGTAGGCCGTCGGGATGGACGGGTAGCCGGTGCCGTCGTATTTGATGTGATGTTCCAGCGCTCCAAGCACGGCCAGCTTGGGAAACGTGTCGTGCTTCAGGATGAAACTCGCTCCCCTGAGCGAGTGGGTCTCGATGATCAAGCGCTCTTCGTTCGTCAGTTTGCCGGGCTTGTTCAGAATCTCCGACGGGATAAACAGCTTGCCCGCATCATGCAGAATGGCGGCCACACCGATCTGAAAGAGATACTCCGAAGGGAACCCCAGTGATTCCGCCTGACTCATGGTCAAGATGCAGACGTTGACCATGTGGGTGTAAGTGTATTCGTCGGCCACCTTCATCTGGACGAGAAGCCGGATGGGATTGATGTTGTGGACGAACCCCCGGACGAACGCCGTGACGACATCCTCCACGCCCTTGATTTCGAAGTTCCGATGGCGGGATATGCCGTGGGATATTTCCCTGACCTGCGGGTATTTCTCGTCGCGGAGGGAAAGAAACGCGGCCACACGCTGCTGGTCCGCTTCGCCGAGTGGACCGAGATCCGGTTCCTGGCAGCTCAGCCGGAGTCTGCCGAGCTTCACATGGGCGCTGCTGGGAAGCGAATCCGCCTGGCTCGATGCCAGGGTTTTCAGAAAACCGGTTATCTCCGAGCGCGAGACCCCTTTATGGAAGCTGATGCTTTCGATCCCGACATTCCGCAATTCCTTGACGAACGACTGCAGCTGGGAGGCTTTGCCTTTCAGCGCGGTGCCGTCCCACAGCAGCTCATCATCGACGATCATGGCCGTCGTCTTTTCCCGGCCGGCCGTGCGCTGGGCGATGCCGGTGTAGGCCTGATCCAGCAAGGCGGCGGTTTTCGGATGCGTTTCCGCGTAAAGGCGCATGCCGGCGATGGCCGCGCTCAGCCCACCCACCAGCTGACCGATCTCATTCTGCTCATTGGGCGTTTGCATCATGGCGTGCGATCGCCTCCCTGGCTCTTTCCGGCCTCGGCGCCGGCGTGCGCTTCGAAAGCATGGCGGAAACCACCGACTTCATGCGGGCCAACTGCTGTGGGTAGAAGGAGAACCGGATGCGGCTCAGCCGCTCGAGGTCGCTGTCCGCCACCCGATACCCGAAGTTTCGCAGGGCCAGCAGTATTTTTTCATTGCGGATCATGTCCGACCGATAAAGAAGAAACCGCGTCTTCAGGCGTCTGGCCATGTCCGTGGCGACGCTGGCCACCGAATACCTTTCAGCCAGATCCAGGGCCGCCAGGAAGTCGTGGTGCCTCCGCGACTCGAACAGCTTCCGCAAACAGTTGACGCCTTCCTCGTCGTTGCAGCGCAGCAGGGCCCTTAATGCTTGAAGGCGGACGGCTTCATCCGGGTGCTGCAAGAACGGCCTGACACTGGGGCTGCACGCCGGATCCCCCAGTTTTTCGAAAATCTGCAGCAGCTCAGCTGTGTGCGCGCCGGCGTACAGCTGCAGCCGCTTGGTGACCTCCTTCAGCAGGTGCTGCGGATAGCGTTCGATCAGAACTTCCAGCCATTGCTCGCGCTGCGGCTCGTCATGCTGCAGATACAGATGCAGCGCCTCGGGGACCGCGTGGGGCCCCAGCGCGAGGAGAAAGGCCGTAGCCTCAGGCTCCGCCCAGCGGCCGGTGACCTCCAGCGCCGCCCGCAGCGTACGGATAAGCCGGGGGCCGGACAGCAGGTCGAGGGACGCACGGGCTGCCGCGCATCTGCCGTCGGCCGGGTCCACCCGACTGTGGGCCAGGAGCAGCAGCTGCAGTTTTGACAGCAAACCGGTATTGGCTTTGTTCGCGAGATCGTTCGCCAGCTTGACCATCTGCTCGGCGACCTCGCGATACATCTCCACATCGAGTGGACCGGCCATCAGGGCGATCCCCACCTCGACGATGTGCGCGGCCAGATGGTCCTCGCCCAAGGTCTTCAGGTGGCGCTGAATGTCGACCTGACCCTCCTCCGTTGGTGCTTGGAGGGTCTGAGGGCGGACCAATTGCTTCAGCGTAGTTTCGTAATCGGGGGTTACATACGCGCCGAAATCTTCCTTTTTGAAAAGCGTGCCGGCCATCTCGGGCGCCGCGAGGGCGCCGATTTCATTTGCCAGCCGCCGGGCCGCCTGGTGCTCGGGCGATTGGCCCCTGGCGCCGCGAGCGTTAAGCATTTTGCCGACAAAGTTCAACAGCGACGGCGACATCTCTTTTTTACCGCTGGTTGCCGACTTCAGCATTTCGATCAGCAGCTTGAGCGGCAGGCGGCCCAGGATAGGCTCCAGGCCCTCCGGATTCGCCTGGAGAGTGCACTGGTCAAAGGTCACGGCCAGGAATTGATCCCGCAGTCCCGGTTTGAGTTCCTCGAAACACCGGCACAGGTCGACCCAGCCCGAATCGCGCTGCGGATCATTGGGCCCCGCTGCATTCAGGAGGTGGTCTTTGATCACATCTTCGTATTTCTTGAGAAGCTCTGTTTCGATTTCTTCCAGCCGGTTCAGGTGGCCGGCGATGCCGGATGGAGTCGGCCGACGGACGAACTCGGCCGGATCGGCCTCGTTGGGGTCGATCAGAATGCCGGTGGCCAAGCCGTGCACGAAATCGTTCCAGACCGAATCGCGCGGCCTTTTAGCGCCATGGGCGTCCTTCTTGCGGAAGACCTCCTCCTCCGTGTGGGAGAATTTAGAGTAATCCACGGCCTGAATGCGGATGTTATCGGTGACGGCTTCCGCAAGGGGCTCCTCGCCAGCCAGCGCCTGGGGCCCGGCGGTTTCTTCGCTGCGCGTGATCCGCAGCAGGAAGCCGGCCAGTTCCTCTCTGGAGAGCCCCTGCCGGAAGTTCAGCGCAGCGATGTTCTTGGCCTTGAAAACGGCCCGCAACTCCTGAAGCACCGAATTGGACGGGTCCAGGAGGCAGCCCCCCACAGAGATGGATTCCTTGGCAACCACCAGTGCGATTTCATCCACGGCTTCAAGGGCGAGGCTGAAACAGCCGTAGGCGAGATCGATGCTCTTCTTGACCTGGCGATGGCGCCCCGGATAGAAAAGCACATTCTTCCGGGCGATGTTCAACTCGATGAGCGCCTTGATGAGTTGATTGAGATCGAGCCCGGCTGCGGGCACGGCCTCGTTCTTCACCAGCGCTATCGTATCGTTCGGTGGCATCGAGCTTCAATCACGTTGCATTCATTCATTAATCGCAGAGCTAACGCCTCTGCATTCATCTATCGGGCGTTTCCGCTAAAGCTTTAATAGGGGGAGCGGCAGGTCGGCGATGCAAAACCCACCCCGAGCAACGGGAGGAAGGAGCGGTGGCAGGGCCTTTAGCAGACTTTGATTCGGGGCCACAGCCTGGCGGGGGCGGCCCGGCATTGCATCAAGCCGGCAGCGCCCCGCATCCGCCAAACCATGGCCCACCGAGGCAGGCGACCGAATTGAAAGAAGGTTCCGAATGCGCGGGATTCGGGCATTCAAGCAGCAAAGAAGAAGGTATCAATCCCCCATTTTGGACATGTAGTCGTCGTACATGGTTTCGAGCGACAGCTTGTGTTTGGCTTCTTCCTGGCAGAGCATCTTGAAGACTTTCTGGGCTTCTGGGGAATCCGCCTGCTTCAGAAAATCGTTGTAGAGCTTCAGCGCCTTCTCCTCGCGCTTCATCGCCAGCATCAGGATCTCGTTGTAGGCCATCCCTTTGCGGTACTCGAGCTCCACCACATAGTCGCTGCGTTTTATGTCCTTGATCCACTTCAGCTTGTAATCCTTCATGGACTGAGTGAACCCCTTGGTTTTGAAGTCGTGAAGCAGCTTCTGGTGCTTGGCCTCTTCCCTGGCGAATTCCAGGAACATGTCCTTGGAGCCGGAGAAGATCTCCTCCTTGGCGAGGTCAGAGTAGAACTGCGCGGCTTCTTTTTCTCTTTCCATGGCAAAATCAACAATGGCTTCCAGGCTGTCGAATTTCATGTAGATCTCCTTTCCCGAAAATTGGCTCCGGTGGTGAAAGCATATCGGATAGTAAGCACTCTGTTTAAGATAACCAGCCAGGGCAGGCACTTCGGTCAACGGCCTCTGCATACCAGGAATTCCGGACAAGATCAATCATTGTCTCGGCGTCTCGCTGGCCTTCGGGCGGGGTTTCCTGCTGTATGGCTTGCCGGCACTGCAGCGGGCCTGCGGCCCAGAACATTGCCTGCCCTCAAAGTGCAGGAAATTGCGACAGCGGTGCCGGGAAATCCAACGCAACTACTAACCAATTGAATTTTTTAATTTATTATTTGACGCAAGGCCGTTTCGCAACCTGACGCATTGCCTGAGTGCAGGGAATTTCGGCATGCCGCCCATGCTGCTCTGCCCGGTGTTTTGCTCATATTAATAAAAAAATGAACGACTACAACTAGTTGTAAGCGATTATCAATCGATTTCGACGTTGGTACGCGGATTGCTCTATAGCCTAATTGAAAATGATCGAACAGCAATCAACTTCCCAACAAAGGAGAGTCGCCATGACAGAGCAGAGCAAAGAGAGGCGGAGAAGCCGTATCGGATACGGCTCTACCTATGGCAAGGGCCAGGAGGGCGAGGGACCCCGCAAGGGTGTCGCCGCCGTACTGGGGGGACAGCAATGGCTGGTGAAGCCGGACCGGAAGGCCAAACCGGAGAGTCCCTGCCTGTGGATGCAGGCCGGCGCGGTGAAGTTCAAGAGCTGCACGAATTTCTACAACTGCACGGAGTGCAGCTACGATCATGCCCTGGGCGGAAAAGTGAAGGCCGGCAAACAGGTCAGCTGGCAGGAAGCCATGCGGCTCAGACCGGAGATGCATCGTGCCTGCCGGCATTCCCTGACGGGCCGCATGGAAATGCGGGCGTGCGCCTACAACTATGAATGCGCCACCTGCGACTTCGACCAGTTCTTCGAAGATGTATGGGCCGCCAAGACCGTAAAGGCGCCGACGGATATCCGGCGGGTGAAAGGTTTCGGCGTCCCCGCGGACCATTATTTCCATGACGGGCACACCTGGGCGAGAGTCGAGAGCGGCGGCGCCATCCGGATCGGGATGGACGATTTCGCCCTGAAGCTTTTCGGTTGCGCCGATGCGTTCGACCTGCCGCTGATGGGGCATGAACTGAATCCGGGCCGAGCATCCTGGGGACTCAAGCACCGGGACCATTCGGCGGACGTGCTCGCGCCGGTCGGCGGAGTGATCATGGATGTCAACCAGAAGGTGCGCGAGGCGCCGGGCACGGCCAACCGTGAACCTTACGGGGAAGGCTGGCTGTTCCTGATTCATACTCCGGATATCAAGGCCTCGATCAAACCCCTCAAGACCGATGAGAGCAGCATGGGATGGATGCAGGGCGAGGTCGGGCAGCTCGAGCACCTGATCGAGGAAGTGGCGGGCCCCCTGGCAGCCGACGGGGGCTATCTTTCCGACGGCATCTACGACCATCTGCCCGCCCTGGGGTGGGAGCGGCTGGCCAGGGCCTTTCTGCGCAGCTAGGGCGAGCAGGGAGTCGGGCAAGCCAATCGGCCGGAAGGCTGTCCCAACGGACGCGCGCGGGTCGCGCCGGAGAGGAGCAGGCCACATGGAAACCAGGTATTTCACAGATGCCGCCCGAGGCGATTCCCCTTGCATCTGGGCTCAGGCCGGAGTGGTCAAGCGCAAGGAGTGCCGCATCAACTACGAGTGCCCGGCCTGCCGGTTCGACCGGGCGCTCCGGCGGACCGCCCGCGAGAACCGCATGCTCAAGGAGCAAGGGAAGCTTCCCGGCGGCAAACGCGGGGGAATCGTTTCCTGGAAGGAGAAGCTGAGGGAACTTCAAACATGGAAGCGGCCCTGCCTGCATTCCATGAAACAGCGCATCGCCTTCCGGGCGTGCATCCACGACTATCTCTGCGGAAAATGTGATTTCGATCAGTATTTCAATGACCAGTTCACGGTTTTTGCCGTCGTTCGGCAGATCGATGTCCAGGACATAAAGGGCATCAAGTTTCCGCAGGGGTATTATCTGCACCGGGGACACTGCTGGGTGAAGCTGGAAGAGGGCTCCGACGTGCGAATCGGCCTGGACGACTTCGCGCTGCGTGTGCTGGGCCCCATGGACCACATCCGGAGTCCGCTGATGGGCAAGGAGCTGCATGCCAACCAGGCCGCCTTCGACATCGGCCGGGGCATGCACGCCGCGAAGGTTCTCGCTCCGCTCGGAGGGGTGGTCACCGATGTCAACCCCCGGCTGGCCGCCAGCGGAAGCCACGCCAGTGCGGACCCCTACGCGGAGGGATGGATTTTGAGGCTCCACGCCGACAATCTACGCGACGACCTGCGCGGCCTCATGTTCGGGGAGGAGGCGAGCCGTTTCATTGACGCGGAGGTCGAACGGATTCATGCGATGATCGAAGCGACCGCCGGTCCGCTGGCCGCGGACGGCGGGAATCTGGCCAGCGACGTCTTCGGTAAGCTGCCGGAACTGGGCTGGGAGAATCTCGTCCGCAGTTTTCTTCACACCTGAGGCGGCCGGCCGGCAGCCCGGCTGCCCCCGGAGCCGCGCGCATGGGGCCCCTTCACCATGCGGTCAGCTTCTTGATTTCATCGAGCAGCAGGATGCGGCAATAGCGGCAGAGCTCCTCCGATTTCAGGTCGACATCGGCCTCGCTGCGGCAGTAGTGCATGATGCATCTGTGATCGCGGCAGTGGCGGAGGTTGAAGGTGTGCCCCAGTTCGTGGATGGCTTCCTTGATCATCCGCTGCAGGAATTTCTCTCTGGCATTGTGCCGCCAGGATTCGTCGTTCAAACGGTAGCTGGAAACGATGCAGGCTTTGCCGCCGAGCTGTGCTTCGCCGTATACGTGAGTCAGGATGGGGATGAACAGGTCCACTTCCACCAAGGCGATGATCTTGAGCGCCCATTCCGGAGCGTCTTCGGCGAGCCGCTTGAGGATGGGCGTCGAGTGGTATTGCTCGCGGGCGGCATCGAAGGCAAAGGCGAGGTCGGTGAGCAGCGGTCCGAATGCGGTGGCAAAGCCGAAGATCTTCTGGACGGCCCCAGCGACCGCTGCGGTGAGTTCTTCGGCGAGGTCGCGGCAGGGCATGATCAAAATAGTATGTCCGGATGCGGGCGTCAAGCGTCCTTCTGGATCTGGTAGCGTTTGATCTTGTTGTAGAGCGTCGAGCGATCGATCCCCAGGATCCTGGCGGTGCGCGCGATATTCCACTGATTTTCGGTCAAGATCTGGTGGATGTGCGCTCTTTCGACCTCCTCCAGGGTGTTGCGGCGCGGGGCGGCCGCCGGCTCGTGGCATAAAATCGGCAGGTCCTCCGGCATGATCTGCCGTTCCTTGCCGACCACCACGGCGCGCTCGATGGCGTTTTCAAGCTCGCGCACGTTCCCCGGCCAGTCGTAGAGCATCATTTCATCGATGGCATCCCGGCTGATCTTGTCGATGGACCGGTGGGTCTCCTGGGCGTAGCGGCGCAGGAAGTGTTCGGCCAGCAGGGGGATGTCCTCCTTGCGCTGTTTCAAGGACGGCATGTCGAACGAAACGACGTTCAAGCGGTAGTACAAGTCCTCCCGGAACTTCCCCTCCCGGATCAATTGTTCCAGCCGGCGGTTCGTAGCGGCCAGCACGCGGAAATCCGCCTCGATCGGCTGGGTTCCGCCCACTCGATAGAAAACGCGGTCTTCCAGAACGCGGAGCAGGTCGATCTGCATCCGCACGCCGATTTCGCCGATTTCATCCAGGAAAAGCGTCCCGCCGTGGGCCAGCTCGAGGCGCCCCTTCTTGGTCTCCTTGGCATCGGTGAAGGCGCCGCGCTGATGGCCGAAAAGCTCGCTTTCCATGAGATGCTCGGGGATGGCGCCGCAGTTGACCACCACATAGGGGCCGTCGCGGCGGGGGCTGTTGCTGTGGATGGCCTTGGCGGCAAGGCCCTTACCGGTCCCGGTCTCCCCTAAAATCAGCACGGTGGCGTCCGTCGGCGCCACATCGCAGATGAGGCTGAAAATCTTCTGCATGGGCTCGGACTGGCCGATCATGCTCTCAAACCGGGTCCGCTCCTTGAACTGTTCCTTCAGATAGAGGTTTTCGCGTGCCTGTTCCTGGTGCCGAATGATCTTTTCGACCAGGACGCCCAGCTCATGGGGGTCGAAGGGTTTGAGCATGTAGTCGAAGGCGCCGTTCTTCATGGCTTCAATGGCCGTCGCAATCGACCCGTAGGCCGTGATCATGACGACGGCCACCTCGGGATCCGCCTCCTTGATCCGGCGCAGGACCTCGAGACCACTCATGCCCTCCATCTTAATATCCACGAGCAGGATGTCGAAACGGGTCTGGGCGCACTTTTTCAAAGCAGCCTCGCCGCTGGGGGCCGACTGCACCTGGTGGCCGTCCCTTTCCAGCCATCCGGCCAGGGACTCGCGCATGATCGTCTCGTCGTCAACGATGAGGATTTTCGCGGAATTCACGACGACCTCCTTCCGGAAGCACCGGGGGCGGGGGGGGCTGAAGCGGGAGCTTCACTCGGAAGGTCGAGCCTTCGCCGACCTTCGAATGGACATAAATGGAGCCGCCGTGTTCCTGGATGATCCCGTAGACCACGGACAGCCCCAGTCCCACCCCCTTCAGCTTGCGGGTGGTGAAGAACGGCTCGAAAAGCCTGGACATATCCTCTTTGGGGATGCCGATGCCGCTATCCTTGAGCTTGACCACGACGACGGACTCCTCGGGAGAAAAGCGGGTTTCAATACGCAGCACGCCGCCCTCCTTGGTCTCCATGGCCTGGGCGGCATTCGAAATGAGGTTCATGAAAACCTGCTGCAGCTGGTCTTCGGAGCCGACGATATCGGGGAGACTATGATCCAGGCGCTTGCGAACCTTGACGCTGGCAATTTTGAGAAGGTTCGAGTTGAGCACCAGGGTTCGCTCTATCAGGCGATTGACATTCACCGGCTTCATTTCCATTTTTGACTGTCGCGAGAACGCCAGCAGGTTCGATACCACTCGGCTGGTTCGCCGGGTTTCGGTTTCCATCAGGTTCAAATAGAAATTAAACTGTTCTATATCTTTGGGTTCCAACACCTTTTCTGCCATGATGCGCTTCATCAGGATGATCAAATTGAGGATTCCCGCGATCGGATTGTTGATCTCGTGCACCACCGAGGCGGAGAGCTTGCCGAGTGAGGCCATCTTGTCGTGGTGCAGGAACTTCGCGTGGGTTTCCTGCAACTGGCGGGTGCGTTCTTCCACCATCTGCTCGAGGCGCTGGGTGATCACTTCATCCTGCTGACGCTGCTGGGTTATGTCGCGGCTGATGTGGATGAACCGCGAGATTTTCCCGCTTTTTTCCCAAATGGGGTAGATGCTGACCTCGTAGTAGCGCACGTCGCCGTTCGGCATCTCACGCTTCTGGATTTGCCGGTCCTGGCGCTTGTTGCGGATCACCTTTTGAAGCGGGCACGCGTTGTTCGCGAGCTCGCAGGGCAGTTCTTTCCTGTGATAGACCTCGTGGCACTTCTGGCCGATGACCTCGGACCGCGAGTATCCCATCTTCTGGAGAAATGACTCGTTCGCCTCGACAATCGACATGTCCGGGTTGATCACCAGGATGAAATCCTGAATCCCGTTCAGGATCGTTTCCATCTCCTCGTTGCGCTGACGGAGTTTGCGCTCTTCATTGCCGATGGCCTTCCAGAAGATCTGGAAAACATGGTAGGACAGGATGCGGATGCGCTCGGGCCGGGTTTGCAGGATGTCGCGGAAAATTTCCTCATCGGGGGTGAGCATGATGAGGAGGTGGATGTTGTAGCGCGGGTTGTAAAGCTCGCGATAATCGGTGAAGGTCAGCAGGTCCAGCTGTTCGGCCATCCGCATTCCCGGGCTGGCGGCATCCGGGTCGGCGACGGCTATAAAGGGGGCGAAAATCTCTGCCTGCCCGAACCCCGAAGTGGTCCTTTTCAAGAGTTCAGCGCAGAACTCGCCGCCTCCAACAAGGCCGATGTTGATCGTGGAAAGCGGCATAATCACCATACATCCCCGTTTTGCGCCGAATGGCATTCCTCCGGAAGCATCTGTAGGATTTTTAGCACTTGTCTCAATTGCTATCAAGGCGATTTTTCACCTGGTGTTGAAAATCTCGTCAACTTTCATCCAATTCAAAGCGATTAAATCAGATTTTAATTGACAAAAAGGCAGACAGCCTCTACAAGATGTTCCTTAAACTCTTGATTTCGGTTCGATTAGGTGTACGCCGGTATTGAGCATCAAGAAAACAGCCTGAATACCTTCGAGATTCGTTTTGTCGCAGCTAAGGCCTGTTCCCCATAGCGCAGATGGTCATGTCCGCTTTCATCTTCCATATATCTGCCCTTTTTTCTCTTAGCGATCCCAATACATTATCCAAGGAGTTTTCAAATGACTGATAACGTCCGTGGTTCGGTGCTGGTTGTCGGTGGGGGTATCGCCGGAATGCAGGCATCGCTGGATCTTGCCAACTCCGGATTCCTTGTGCATCTCGTGGAAAAGTCTACCGCCATCGGCGGAATGATGTCCCAACTGGACAAGACCTTCCCCACCAACGACTGCGCGATGTGAATTATCTCCCCCAAACTGGTCGAGGTCGGCCGGCATCTGAACATAGAGCTTCTCACGAACAGCGAGCTTTTGGAACTTGAGGGGGAAGAGGGGCGCTTCAAAGCTAAGATTCTGCGTCAGCCCCGCTACATCGATCTGGCCAAGTGCACCAGCTGCGCAGAGTGCACCAAGGTCTGCCCGGTAACTCTTCCCAATGAATACGACGAGGGGCTCTCCTGCAAGAAGGCTACTTTCAAGCAGTATGCTCAAGCGATACCCGGGGCCTTTGCCATCCAGAAGGCGGACAAGGCTCCCTGTCGGCTGGCATGCCCTGGCGGGTTGAATGTTCAGGGCTATGTCCAGATGGTGAAAGAGGGCAAGTACAAGGAAGCCCTCGAGATCATCATGGAAGATCTGCCGCTGCCCGGGGTATTGGGCCGCATTTGCCCGCACGGGTGCGAAGACGCCTGCCGTCGGTGCGAGGTGGATCAGCCGGTGGCCATCCGCGACCTGAAGCGGCTGGCCGCGGACAAGAAAGACCCGCGGGAGATCGAAATCCCCTGCGCGCCGCGCAGAGCCGAGAAAGTCGCCATCATCGGCTCGGGTCCGGCTGGCCTTTCCTGCGCCTACCATCTGGCGCGCAAGGGCATTCTTTCGACCATCTTCGAGGCCCTGCCCCAGGCGGGCGGGATGCTGCGCGTCGGAATCCCCGCCCATCGCCTGCCCAGAGAAATCCTGGACCAGGAAATTGAGGTCATCACCAACCTCGGCGTGGAAATCAAGACCAACACCGCCCTGGGAAGGGACGTCACCATCGACGGCCTTCTCAAGGACGGATACAAGGCCGTTTATCTGGCCCTGGGAGCGCATAAAGGAATCGAGCTCGGCATCCCGGGCGAAAAAGCCGACGGCGTGCGCCAAGGTGTGGATTTCCTGCGCGAGGCCAACCTGACCGGCAAAACCCGGGTCGGAAAAAAGGTCGCCATCATCGGCGGCGGAAACGTGGCCATCGACGTTTCGCGTTCGGCCATCCGCCTCGGCGCGGAAGAGGTTACCATCATCTACCGTCGCACGCGCTCTGAAATGCCGGCCTGGGAGGAGGAAATCCAGGCGGCCGAATCGGAAGGGGCGAAGATCACCTATCTGGCGGCACCTCAGGAAGTGCTTACCCGCGACGGCAAGCTGGTCGGTCTGCGTTGCATTCGCATGAAGCTGACCGAAGCGGATTCCTCCGGCCGCAAGCGGCCGGTTCCCATTCCGGGCAGCGAGTTCGAATTCGAGTGCGATCAACTGGTGCCGGCCATCGGCCAGCGGCCGGACTTGTCGTCCATCGAGGACGTGACCGGTCTCACCTTCACCCGCTGGGGCACCACGGAGGTCAACGCGGTATCCTACGCCACCGAGCGCGAGGGGGTCTTTGCCGGCGGCGACCTGCAAACCGGACCCTGGGTGGCCATCGGCGCCATCGGTGCCGGAAAAGAGGCGGCCGAGTCCATTCTGCGCTATTGCGAGGGCCGCGATATGGCCGCGGGGCGTGAGCCCGTCGTCAACGAAAACCCGCTCTACCGCCCCATCCCGGAAGGCGGACCCCGGGCGGCCCGTGCCAAGATGCCCCATTTGCCGGTGGAGAAGCGCCGCGGGAACTTCGACGAGGTCGAGCTCGGCTATGACGAAGGCACCGGCCGCAGCGAGGCGGCCCGCTGCCTGAATTGCAGCTACTGCTGCGAGTGCCTACAATGTGTGAAGGCCTGCCTGGCTAACGCCGTCGATCACAGCCAGAAGCCGGAAACCCTGGAAATCGAGGTCGGCTCCGTGGTGCTTTGCCCCGGCTCCGAGCCCTACGATCCCTCCAAGCTGGAGAACGTTTACCATTACAAGGAGAGCCCCAACGTCGTCACCAGCCTGGAGTTCGAACGCATTCTATCCGCCTCCGGCCCCACCATGGGTCATCTGAAGCGTCCCTCCGACGACAAGGAGCCCAAGCGGGTGGCGTGGCTGCAGTGCGTCGGCTCGCGGGACACCAACCAATGCGGCAACGGGTACTGTTCCTCGGTGTGCTGCATGTATGCCATCAAGGACTCGATGATCGCCAAGGAGCACGCCCACGGCGATCTCGACTGCGTCGTCTTCAACATGGACATCCGCAGCTTCGGCAAGGATTACGAGAAATACTACAACCGTGCCAAGGATGCGGGCATCCGGTTCGTGAAGTGCCGGGTCCATTCCCTGGATGTGCTGCGGGAGAGCGGAGACGTCAGTATCCGCTACGTCGATGAGGCCGGCAACCTTACGGTCGAGGTGTTCGATATGGTGGTGCTTTCGGTCGGACTTCAGGTTCCGGAATCCACCGGCGAGCTCGCCAAACGGCTGGACATCGAGGTCGATAAGTCCCGGTTTGCCGTCACCCATCCTTTCACGCCGGTTGAAACCTCGCGCCGCGGAGTTTACGCCTGCGGCGTGTTTCAAGGCCCGAAGGATATCCCCAGCTCGGTCACCGAGGCGAGCGCGGCCGCCTGCGCGGCCGCCGCCCGCTTGTCGGCCGGCAGAAACACGCTTACCCGCACCGTCGAGTTGCCGGCCGAAATCGACGTCTCCCAGGAGGACCCCCGTGTCGGCGTTTTCGTCTGCAACTGCGGGGTGAACATCTCCAGTGTCGTCAATGTGAAGGAAGTGGAGGAGTACGCCAAGAGCCTGCCGGGGGTGGCCTATGCCACCCAGAACCTGTTTACCTGTTCTCAGGACTCCCAGGAGCAGATGAAAGCCATCATCCGCGACAACCGCCTGAACCGCGTGGTCGTTGCGGCCTGCAGCCCCAAGACCCACCAGCCGATTTTCCAGGACACCTTGACGGCCTGCGGGCTGAACAAACATCTCTTCGACATGGCCAACATCCGGAACCAGGACTCCTGGGTGCATTCGGGCGAACCCCAGGCAGCCACCCGCAAGGCCAAGGACCTGGTCCGGATGGCGGTGGCGCGCGCCGCAACCTTGGACGCCATAAAGGGGAAGGTGGTGCCCATCAACAAAAAGGCATTGGTGGTCGGCGGCGGAATCGCCGGCATGAATGCCGCCCTGAGCCTGGCGGACCAGGGCTTTCCGGTCGTGATGGTTGAAAAGCAGGAGGAGCTGGGCGGGTTTGCCCGCAATCTCCAGCACACCATCGAAGGCGAGGATATCCAGAAATACCTGAAGGGGTTGAGGGCCCGGGTGAAGTCCAGCGCCAACGTGGAAGTTTTAACGAACACCCAGATCACCGGGTTCTCCGGTTTCAAGGGCAACTTCATTACCGAGATGCTGGTCGGGCCGGAGAAGAAGCCGCGCTCGGTCGATCACGGGGCCGTCATTCTGGCCACCGGCGGTACCGAATACCGGCCCAAGGAATATCTATATGGCGAAGACCCGCGGGTGATGACCCAGGTGGAGCTTTCGCAGCGGCTGCACCGCCAAGACCTGGGGGATCCCAAGCAGGTGCTCATGATCCAGTGCATCGGATCGCGCAACGCGGAGAACCCCAACTGCTCGCGGATCTGCTGTCAGACGGCCATTAAAAACGCACTCGCCATCAAGGAGCGCTACCCGGAGACAGATGTCTTCATCCTGTACCGGGACATCCGCACCTACGGCCTCATGGAGCAGTACTATACCGAAGCGCGGCGGAGCGGAGTCATCTTTTTCCGTTTCGAGCCCGAGCACCCACCCAAGGTCGAAAAAACCGCCGAGGGCATCGAAGTCACCTTCACGGACCACATCCTCCAGCGGCCGCTCGTGGTGACACCGGACCTTCTGATATTGAGCGCCGGCCTGCAGGCGTCGGACACCGCCGACCTGTCCACCATTCTCAAGGCCGCTCGCACCCAGGAAGGGTTCTTCATGGAGGCCCATGTCAAGCTGCGTCCGGTGGACATGGCCGCGGACGGGTTCTACCTGTGCGGGACGGCCCACGGACCCAAGCTGATCTCCGAAACCATCGCCCAGGCCCAGGCCGCGGCCGCGCGCGCCGGTACGCTGCTGGCAATGGATTCGGTGACGCTTTCGGCCATCACCGCCAAGGTCATCACGGAATACTGTGTCAAGTGTCTGACCTGCGTGCGTTCCTGCCCCTTCAGCGTGCCGCAGTTCAATACCGAGACGAAGGAGATCGAGATCAACGAGGCGCTCTGCCGGGGATGCGGTGTCTGCACGGCCGTGTGCCCGCGGCAGACGATCAACTTGAGTTTCTACGAAGACGACCAGGTCATGTGCAAAATAGACGCGTTGCTGGCGGAGGAGGTTTGAGAATGGCTGAATTTGAACCCAACATCATCGCTTTCTGCTGCGAATACTGAGGGTATTCGGCCGCGGACCTGGCAGGTTCCATGCGACTGAACTACCCCTCCAATATCCGGATCATTCTGGTGCCCTGCACCGGCAAAGTTGACGTGATCCACATGCTGAGAGCGATCCAGAAAGGTGCCGACGGCGTGTATTGTGTCGGCTGCCTCGAAGGTTCCTGCCATTTCAACCAGGGCAACATCCGCTGCCGCGAGCGTGTCGAGCACGTGCGTTCGTTGCTCAAGGAGGTGGGGCTGGAGCCGGATCGGGTGCGTATGTATAATCTTTCTTCGAGTGAAGCGCCGACCTTTGCCGCCTATGCCACGGAGATGACCGAGGCGATTAAAAAGCTCGGACCCAACCCGCTTAAAAACAAGGCTGTCGGAAAGCCATGATGCCCTCATCCCGAAATGATTGCTTACAGAACTTCGGCAGATTCACTGGAGGTCTATAATGATTGTCGCCAAGCGGAAACCCTTTGATGAGATTATGGAATTGCTGAAGGACCACAAGAAGGTCCTGGTCGTCGGCTGCGGCACCTGTGTCGCCGTCTGCCTAACCGGGGGAGAGAAGGAGGTGGCCGTCCTGGCCGCGGAGCTCGACATGGGGCGCAAGCTCGCCAACAACCCGGTAGAGATTGGAAGCATCACGCTCGAGCGCCAGTGCGACCGCGAATACCTGGAAAAGCTGGACGGCATGGCGGATCAGTATGACGCCCTGATATCCATGGCCTGCGGTGTGGGCATTCAGTTCCTGGCCGAGCGCTTCCCGAACAAACCGGTCCTGCCTGCGGTGGACACTTGCGGACTGGCGGTCAACCAGGACGTCGGCTGGTATGAAGAGCGCTGCCGCTCCTGCGGCCACTGCCTGCTGGGGCTCACCGGCGGCATCTGCCCGGTCACCATGTGCGCCAAGGGACTCTACAACGGCCCTTGCGGCGGGACCAACAAGGGCAGCTGCGAGATCAGCATGGATCAGCCCTGTGCCTGGCACATGATCCATGAACGGCTGAAGGCTCAAGGTCGCTTGAGTGCGATCCGGCAGATCAAGCCGGCCGAGGACTGGCTGGATACCAAGCCGCGGACACTGATTCAGCCGGGGTACAAGAAACCCGAAAAGGCCAAGGCATAGACCGCATAGGTTTCCTTCAGAACTTTCTCACAGGCGCTAGAGGGTGCAGACATGAAATCAGGAAGCAATCTGGAAAAGGTGTTGACCGCAGGGCATTTTGCATTTACCGGCGAGCTGGGCCCCCCGCGGGGTGCCCATGCGGAGGAAGTCCGCAAGAAGGCGGCCTATCTCAAAGGCCAGGTCGATTCGGTGAACATCACCGACAACCAGACGGCCGTGGTGCGCATGGCGAGCTGGGCGGCATGCCTGCTGCTCATTCAGGAAGGCATCGAACCCAACTTCCAGATGGTCTGCCGCGATCGCAACCGTCTGGCGATGCAAGCCGACATCCTGGGAGCCTATGCTCTGGGGATCCGCAACATCCTATGCCTTTCGGGCGATCATTGCCAGTTCGGCGACCATCCGACCGCCAAGGGGGTTTTCGACATCGATTCCATGCAGTTGATCGGCATGGTCAAGAAGATGCGCGACGAGGGCAAATTCCTGAGCGGTGCGGAGCTCGACGGGGTACCCAAAATGTTCATCGGCGCCGCCGAAAATCCGTTTGCCGAGCCTTTCGAATGGCGAGTCCACCGGCTGGCCAAAAAGGTGGAGGCAGGGGTCGATTTCATCCAGACCCAGTGCATTTACAATATGCCCAAGTTCCGAGAGTTCATCCGCCAGGCCAACGACATGGGGCTCACCGAGAAAGCTCACATTCTCGCGGGCGTGACGCCGATGAAGAGCCTCGGAATGGCCCGGTACATGAAGACCAAGGTTCCGGGCATGGACGTACCCGACGATACCATCAAGCGGCTGCAGGGAGTCCCCAAGGACAAGCAGGGCGAGGAAGGAATCAAGATCGCGCTCGAGCAGATCGCGGAGTTCAAGGAGATGAAAGGGGTGGCCGGGGTGCACCTGATGGCCATCGAATGGGAGCATCGGGTTCCGGAGATTGCCGAGAGAGCCGGAATGCTTCCCCGGCCCCAGGTCGGTTGATCATGTAGCGCTGCCGACCAACCGATCCCGGTTCTGCGTTTTCTTTTTGCCATCATCAGGCTCCGTAAAGCTTTCATGCCCTGCGGCACGACAGGAAGGCTTTATGGGGCCGTTTTATTTTTCATCATAGGCTTTCAGCTTCCGCCGTAAGGTGTTCAGTCCCATTCCCAG
>Ga0209254_10001808_pt1 | contig 19291 bp, 20 predicted proteins | sample FrelakmetDIP11DI_FD_187148 | JGI IMG/M metagenome (GOLD analysis project Ga0209254, IMG submission 187148) | Freshwater lake sediment microbial communities from the University of Notre Dame, USA, for methane emissions studies - DIP11 DI (SPAdes)... | ecosystem: Environmental > Aquatic >...
GTCGACGCCGGGCCTGGACCCGCGGGAGACGATGCCGACCTTGCTGGTCAACGGGTGCGCCCCGCCGAGGCCGTCGATCTGGCGCTTGTCGGGCGAGCCCATCACGGCCAGCAGCACGCGATCGCGCCGGGCGACGTCGGCCGGCAGGTCGGCCGCATTGAAGAAGGGCCCCTTCGATGTACCGCCGCGCATGAACAGGCAGGGAATCGGGTGCAGCATCGAGGGCCGGCTCCGGCAGGTGGGGAGCCCGATTGTTGGCCAGGCGCGATCGTTCATCAATGAGATATCTGATCTATCAGATATATCATTTCGGCATGGACCTGAAGCAGCTCGAGTACTTCGCCCATGTCGCAGAACTGGGCAGCTTCACGCGGGCATCGAGCTTCCTGCACGTGGCGCAGCCCGCGCTCAGCCGTCAGGTGCGCTCACTGGAGGTCGAGTTGCGCCAGCCGCTGCTCGCACGCAACGGGCGCGGCGTGACGCTCACCGAAGCCGGCAAGCGATTGCTGGCACACGCACGCGGCATCCTGCAGCAGGTGGACCGCGCGCGGCAGGACCTGGAGGACCAGCGCGGTGCGGCCTCCGGCCGGCTGGCGATCGCGTTGCCGCCGAGTGTCAGCCGCACCCTCACCGGGCCGCTGGTGGCCGCATTCGCCGCGCGCCTGCCCAAGGCAACGCTCAGCGTGGTCGAAGGCCTGTCGGCCTACGCGCTGGAGTGGTTGGTCCTTGGCCGTGTCGACTGCGCCGTGGTCTACAACGTCACACCTTCGCCCGCCATCGACCTCGTTCCGGTTCTCGACGAACGGCTGTTCCTGGTGTCGGCCCGTGCCGGGCGCGCGCCGCTGATCGGCCGGCCGGCGACGCTGGCGCAAGTCGCCGACCGGGCGCTGGTGATCCCGAGCCGGCCGAACTCGGTGCGCATGTTGCTGGAATCAGCGCTGGCCGGCGCAGGCCGCCGCATCTGCGTGGCGCTGGAAATCGACAGCGTGTCCGCCATCCTGGATCTGGTGCAACAGGGCGGCGTCAGCGCAGTCCTGTCGCACAACGCGATACGCGCCAGCGGCAAGGAGGCTGCGTTCCAGCTGCGACCGATCGGGTCGCCACAGCTGACAGCCACCCTTTCGCTGGCAACGTCGGCACAGCGTCCGCGCGGCCCGCTCATCGAGCAGGGCACGGCACTGGCGCGCGAACTGCTGCTGTCGCTTTGGACTTGAGCTCGCTGCTGCAGCCGAGTCGAATGGGCGCTCCGAAGAAGCCAGTGTGTCAGGCCGCCGCCTGCTTCGGCAACCTGTCATACGCAATTGCGTTCAATCGCATAGGAACGAAGCGCGGTTTGCGGCCTGTCGTGTGAGTTCGATGTCCGCCATCGGCACGTCGTCGGTTCGAGCACGCAAGGCCGGGCCTGGGCAGCCGCCGGGCGCTTCGGTGAGGCGGTCTTCGCTTCGCTGCGACTGCACTGCGGTGCTCGGGCTCGGCGCCCCGTTGCAGAACTCCCGCCACTCGCTGCGCTCGTTGTGGTCAAACACCTGCAACGAGTCAGTTCACGAAGCGCGCTGCGCGCGCAGGCCCCGAGCCCTGGCCTTGCAGGCCGCGCCAGGCCAGCAGGCCTGGCCGTTCGCAAGGCACAAATGGTCCCCCGGGACCATTTGTGTCCCTGCTCACCTCCTCGTCGCCTCACAGGCGCGCCCGCCGGCTGCCCAGGCCCGGCCTTGCAGGCACCAGCGTGAGGTGCGACGGCTGAGGTGCACCGCCTGCCCCGCAGCCTTGCTGGCGCACAGGCCTTCGCGCAGATTGAATTGCGCACGCTGGCCAGCCCACGCAACGGCCGAGCGACGACAGTCAGATTGATACCGTTGAACGCAATTCGGTATCAGTCTTCTTCGCGCCAGAGCATGTACTTCAGCGTGGCCACCGCGCCGGCGACGATGCCCGCGACTGCGATGAACGAGCCGAGGGCCAGCGTCGAGAGGCCGGTGATGCCCTGGCCGACGGTGCAGCCCAGCGCGGTGACGCCGCCAAAGCCCATCAGCACCGCACCGATGAGTTGGTTGCGCAGGTCGGTAAACGAGTGCGCAAACCCCTCCCAGTGAAAGGTGCGCGCACTCAGCGCGTAGGCGGCAGAACCGAGCACCACGCCAATGGCGCTGGCGATGCCGAAGGTGAAGTGCAAGGACTTGTCGGTCCACAGCATCAGCAACTCCAGGCCGTAGGCCATCGGGCCGACGAAACTCATCGACTCGATCGTGCGTGAGTTGGTCGCGAAGTAGCTGAACTCTAGGGTCTCCGGGTTCTCGCCAAAGCCAAGGTGGCCGGACACGTACCAACCGGCGACGACCAGCGCACCGATGACCACGGCGCCGAAGATCTGCAGCCGGTTGGCGCGAAAGCGCTTGTCCTTGAAGACGAACACCAGCAACCCCGCTACCAGCACGGCCAGGGTGGCGCCTTGGGCCGCGGCGGGGCTCATGCCCGTCAGGCGCGCCACGGCGGTGGCCAGGCTCTGGTCCTTCCAGCCGAAGTCGGCCAGGTTGAGCGCCACCGGGTCGAGCAGACTGGCGCGCCACTGGCCGAACAGCCCCTTGAGCGTCATGTAGGCCGCGATCGCCAGAAAGACCAGCACGACCAGCGAGCGCACGCTGCCGCCGCCGACGCGGATCAGGTTCTTGTTGGCGCAGCCGCCGCTGAGCGTCATGCCGACACCGAAACACAAACCCCCGACGAGCAAGGACAACCAGGCCAGGTTCGGGCGCTGCGAGATGGACTTGGTCAGGTCGACCTGGCCGTAGTGGCTCAGCAAGCCGGCGCCGACCATGGCCACGGCAATTGCCAGCAGCCACATCCGCATGCGGCCCCAGTGGCCCATGTTGACGATGTCGGACACGGCCCCCATGACACAGAAGTTGGTCTTGTTGCCCACCGCGCCGAAAATGAAAGCGAGCACGAAGCCGCCCCAGATGACGATGGTGGCCATGTTGCCTGCGGCGGCGTTCATCGCAATCTCCTCGCGTTGCAGCCGCAGGGGGCTTCAGGGGCCGGGTACACCGGCAAGCCGTGCCATCGTCGCGTGGATCGCATCGGGTGCGCGCACGATGCCCATGAACTGGCCCATGCCCAAGGCCGGCCACGACAGGGCAATCCGGTAGCGCGCAAACAGCGCCGAGACCTTGCCGTCGACGATGTAGATCTCGTAGGGCAGGGCAGCGACGTGGTCCGGCCCGATCTTGCCGGCCCACCAGGCCTCGCCCTGCTCGGGGTCGTTGAGCGCCACGCCGATCACGGCCATGCGGCTCTGCGGCATCACGACTTCATAGACCTTGCTCGTGCCACCGACGCCTTTGGCGAGGTTGTCCTGCACCGTGCGCAGGGCCTCGTCGAAACTGGCGAAGCTGCGCAATTCGTTGCGGGTCGATTCGATGCGCTCCATGCCGAACATGTAGCGGTACTCGGCCAGCTCAGCCGCCGGCACGTCGCCACCGAAGCCGGCGCCGGCGCCCAAGGCCTTGGCCAGACGCTCCTGCGCCGAGCGCACGGCGGGCTGCGCCGCGTCGAAGCCCGCGCGCAGGTAGGCCCGGTACCAGTACTCGGGATTCATGTAGGACACGCTGCCGTCGCTCTTGACGCCCACCCGCAGGCCGGACCCGACGATCGCCACGCCGCCGATGCCGCGCACGGCGTCTAGCAAGGCGCGGTCGGTCACGATCACGCTGCCGTGTTGCGGCAATCCCCGCGGCTGATGGCGCCCGACGACGACGAAGCCCTCGGCCTGCAGCTTGCGCTCGACCAGCGCCTGCAGTGCCTTGACATCGCCCGCGGCCTGCTTGTCGCCGCTGAAGTAAGGCGTCAGCGCCAGACTGGCCTGGGCCAGTGCCAGCAACAACGTGCCTGCCAACAGGCGCCGAACGAGCTCATGCGCCATGGCGAGCTCGCGCGGTCAGATGAACAGGCAGACGTCGGTCTCGCCGGCGAAGCCCATGAACATCGCCGCACCGCCGTACTCGATGCCGTCGATGAAGTCACTCTTGTCGAACTCGAACAGGTCGACGGTCATCTGGCAGGCGATGAACTTGACGTCGGACTCGATGCACACCGCGCGCAATTCCTCGAGCGAGGCCACGCCCTTCTTCTTCATCTTGGCCTTCATCATCGTCGTGGCCATCCATTCCATGCCCGGCAGCATCTGCACGATGACGGGCATCGGCACCGGCATCGGCATCGCCGGGTTGGCCAAGGGGCTGATCGCAATGCCGCTCAGGTCCTTGCGCAGTAACTGCAAGCCATAGAAGGTGAAGAAGACCTGAACCTCCCAGCCCAGCGCCGCGGCGGTGGAGGCCAGGATCAGGGGCGGGTACGCCATGTCAAGCGCACCCTTGGTGGCGATGATCGCCATTTTCTTCGCGGCCATGTCAGGCCTTCCGGAGCAGGAACACGTACTTGCCACTCTCGGTGCCCGACGACACCAGGGCGTGGCCGGTCTGCTCGGCAAAGGCCTGCATGTCGCAGACGGAGCCCGGGTCCGTCGAGATCACGCGCAGAACCTGGCCTGAGGCCATGTCGGCGAGCGACTTCTTGGTCTTGACGATCGGCATCGGGCAGGCCAGCCCCGAGGCGTCGAATTCCTTGTCGTAGTTCATGGTCGTCTCCATCGCGCGACAAAGCTGCGCGCGCAGTTCATTGTGGCCGGCGATTCGGCCGGCGTTGCCGCAATCGTCGACTTCGGCGCATGGCAGGTATTACGTCGGAGCGGTACTTCAGCGTCTATTACCGCTATGGGTGATGGCCTATAGCCCTTGTGGGTAGTGCGGATTTGGCGCCCGCTGCACAACCATCGCGCTTGACGCGCCGACGCTGAAGACAACCGCGAGTTTCGCCAATGAAAGTTCAAGTCGCTCTATTGGTCTGTGTCCTGTGCGTGCCCGTGCGGGCACTTGCCGCGCCGGACGAGGAACGGGCCAAGGAGATCGTGCAGGCCAAGTGCTTCATCTGCCACGGTGTCGATGGCGAGAGCTCGAGCCCGGTGTTTCCGCGCCTGTCGGGTCAACACGCCAACTACGTGGCGCGGCAGTTGGCCGACTACCACTCAGGCCGGCGCAAGAGCGACACGATGCGGCCGATGGTGGAGGATCTGTCGCCCGCGGACTTTGTTGCGCTGGGCCGCTACTTCGAGTCGCGCACACCGATCGCCCACCAGCCCGACGATGCCGGGCTGGCGCAGGTCGGGCGCTTCATCTTCGACCGCGGCAATCCCTATGCCGGCATCCCGTCATGCGCCAGTTGCCACGGCCTGAATGGCCACGGCACCGACGCTCTGCCACGCCTGGCAGGTCAACATGCACAGTATCTGGAGCAGCAGCTGAAGAAGTTCAACTCGCGCGAACGCACGAACGACAACGCGGTGATGCACTCGGTGGCTTCAAAGCTGACCGAACTCGAGGCCAAGGCGGTGTCCACCTACATCAGCGGCATGAAGTAGCGCCGCGCCCCTGCGAATGGAAAAGGGCCCGCGTCGGCGGGCCCTTTGCGACGCAACTGCGTGTTGGCGTCAGCTGGCCAGCGAGTCGGCCCAGATGTTGGCGGCCCAGGCCAGTGCAGCGCGGCCCCCGACCTGACTGGCGGCAGCCGATACGCCGCCGGAGCCGGGCACGGTCTTGAAGGTCTTGTCCTTGTCGTCGTACTGGTGCACCGAAGCGACATGGATCACGTCGCGCGCCGTGACAAAGCTGAAGCAGGTGTTCATCACCACCGGTGCGGCGCTGACGGGCTGACCCTTGAGCAACTCGATGATCGCCGCCGCCGCAACCTTGGCATGCTGGTTGGCCATGTGGCCCGACTTGGGCATCATGGGCGCTGAGAAGGTGGCGTCGCCGAGGACATGAATTCCCGGCACGGCAGTGGATTCCATCGTCAGCCAGTTCACACCGACCCAGCGGCTGTTCATGTTGACCAGGCCGGCCGTGCGCGCGATATCGCCGGCGCGCTGCGGCGGCACGACGTTGAACACGTCGGCCTTGATGTCGTCGAACTCGAGCTTGCCGGTACCGGTGGCCGCATCGACCGACTTCAGCTCGTTGTTCGCGCGGTACTCGATGATGCCCTTGTAGTGGTCGGCGAAGGCCTTCTCGAACAGGCCCTTCTTCGACGTGATCTCAGGGTTGGCGTCGAGAACCAGGACCTTGGACTTCGGCTTGAACTGCTTGAAGTAGCTGGCCACCATGCACGCCCGCTCATAGGGCCCGGGCGGGCAGCGGTAGGGCGCCTTCGGGATCGCCAGGGCATACACGCCGCCGTCGCGCATGGCTTCGAGCTGCGCTCGCAGCGCCACGGTCTGCGGGCCGGCCTTCCAGCTGTGCAGGAACTTCTCTTGCGCCGCGGGCGCGGCCAGGCCGCCGATCTGGTCGAGCATGAAATCGACACCCGGCGACACGATGACGCGGTCGTAGGGCAACTTGCGGCCATCGGCCAGGCGCACCTCCTTGGCCTGCGGGTCGATCGCCACGACCTCGCCCTGGATGCGCTTGACGCCCGCGGCCTCCAGCCCGGCATAGGACACCGTGATGTCGCTCATCTGCTTGTGGCCGCCGAGCACGAGGTTGGAGATCGGGCACGACACGAAGCTGGCACTGCGCTCGACCAGCGTGACATCGACATTGCCACCCCACAGGCGCAGGTAGCGTGCGGCGGTGGCACCACCGAAGCCGCCGCCGACGATGACGACGCGGCCGATCGACGGGCCGGCACCGAGGTTGGCGCAGCCCATCATCGGCGCCGCCGCCATCGCGGCCAGACCGGCACCCAGGACGCGGCGCCGGGAAACGTTCGAGAGCTTGGAGTTCATGCTGGGTTCCTCACTGCTTGGCCGGCTGCGCGGCAAAAAACGCGGCAATCAGCTTGATCTGATCGTCGGTGTAGCCCTTGGCAATCTGGTGCATGATCATCGCGGGCTGTGCACCGCTCTTGTAGTCGGCCAGGGCCGCTGTGATCTTCTCGGCCGACACACCTGCCAGTGGCTTCGAGTCACCGCGGGCCTGGCCGTTGGTGCCATGGCAGTTCGCGCAGGTTGCGGCGAGGTTGCGGCCCAGAGTGTTCGACTGCGCCTGTGCCAGCGATGCCGCCAGCATCAGCACCACCGCAGTCAGCCGGGATATGTGGTTCATGGAGTCCTCCTGTAGTGATGGGCGTGGGTGCAGAGTCTAGAACTTTCGAGCCCAGGCCAGACCGATGCTGGACTGCTTCATGCCGATGGTCTCGCTGCCGCCGCCGCCCGGTCCGAAGAGGTTGTCGAAGAACGAGGCCCCGGTCACGGTCTGGCGCGGCGCCACCATGAAGGCACCGGTGATCTCGTTGGCCTTGTCCAGCGAATAGGTGAAGCCGGCGGTGTAATGGTCCTTCATCACCCCTGGCGCGAGGATGTTGAACGTGACATCGCGCGGGATGATCGGGTTGTCGCCCCGGTTGTAGCCGGCGCGCAGCGTCCAGGCCTCGGACATGCGCCAGGACACGCCGAGTTTGAAGACGTCGATGTCCTGCCAGCCGAAGCCGGGGCCGTCGGCGGCACCGAGTGGGGCCACTGGTGGCTGGCTCGGGTTGCTGACCGACCTGGCGTCGCTGTAGTAGATGCGCCCGTAGTCGGCCGCAATGGTCACTGCCGGTGTCGGCATGAAGGCCACGCCGATGTTGAAGTTCGACGGGATGTCGAAGCCGCCGTTTTCGGCGAACAGGCCCCTGTACTTGTCGAACTCGCCCATGCTCATCTTCGTCGAATAGGACGCGCCGATCGTCACCATGTCGCTCAGGCGCCCCTGGTAGCCCACGCGCAGGCCGAAGCCGGTGGAGCTGTCCGCGCCCTGGTTCGTGAGGTTGCTCGGATCGCCGCTCAGGGCTCCGAACGCCTGCAGGCCCGTTGCCTCGAACCGTTGGTAGCCCAACAACAGCGATGCGCCAACGGCATGCTGCGCATTGAGCTTATAGGCCACCGTCGGCGCGATGATCAGCTGCATCAGGTCGACGCCGAGCTCACCACCGCCGCACAGGATGTTGGCCGGCACAAAAGTCCCGGTCGGGGTCGGGCACTGGAAATTGCCCTGCGGGTAAGCGGTGTTCAGACCGCCGTTGCCGTAGACCGACACGCCCACTGCCAGCTCGCTGCTCAGCATGCGGTTGTAGCCGAATTCGGGCACGAGAAATGCCGTCTTGTCGCTCTCGATGTAGCCATTGATCGGCGTGATCGGCGAGCCGCTGCGTTCGGAGTCGCGCTTGGGCATGAACACATTGGCACCGAGGTCCAGGCGGTTGCCGACCCAGACCATGCTCGCCGGGTTGTTGGCTCCGCCCAGGGTGTCCTGGGCCAGCGCGGTGCTTGCACCACCCATGCCCAGGGCTTTCATGCCGTAGCCGTGGGAAAAGTAGCCGTTGGTGGCGTAGACGGATCCCGCGGCAAACAGCGCGCACAGGGGGGTCAGGGTCAAGAGTCTGCGGGATGTCTTCATGTTTATCTCCGTGGGTTGTGGTTCAGGGTGAGGTCAGCGAGAGCGACTGCGGCGGGAAATGGATCGGGTTCGGCTTGTGCACGGGCGACTGCGGGCGGATGGCTTGCTACCACTGCGCCATCAGGCGTCCCTTCACAACTTTGCTTGGCCACTGCCGCAACGGGCTGGTCCCGTTCTTGATGCAGTTGCCATTCTTGATGTCGAACTGCCACTGGTGCTTGGGACAGATCAAGGTCGTGCCTTCCAGCGCCAGGTGCGGGATATCGGTGCTCTGGTGCGGGCAGCGGCTGTCGTAGACGCGGATGCCCTTGGTATTGCGGTAGACGAACAGGCCGCGGCCGTCGCACTCGACACGCTGGACCTCGCCGGCCCTGACCGTGGCGGCGGCCAACACGTCGTGCCACTCGGCGGTGGGCTGGGCCATCGCCTCGGGCTTGAACTCCGGGAGGTCCATCGCCAGGATGATGTCCACTGCCCAGACGATCCTGGCCAGGCCCAGCGCCGGAAAGGCCATCAGCAGCGCGTCGAGCACTTCGGCCGGCGTGCAGCCGTTGCGCAATGCGCGGCCGAGGTACTGGCGAAAACCGCGCTCGGTCTGCGCGTAGACCTTGGTGATGACCGAGATCAGGTCGCGTGTCTTCGGATCGAGGTGCTTGCCGCAGTCCTTGAGGAAACTGAAGTAATGCCCCATTGCCTCGGGGCGGGCCTTGACGAGAAAGTTCAGAGCGTCGCTCATGGTGTGCCGCTTTGCTTGTGGAGGATTGGATCGGGCGTGTGCGCCGTGCGCGGCTCACCGTTGGGCAGGATCGTCTGGCATTCCTCGAACGCGCGAACCTGGCAATTGCGGCAGATGTCGCTGTCCAGCAATGGGTACAAGGCCCGCAGCGCATCGCCCTTGTGCGCCAGCAACCAGCCGGGACCGAACGCGCCTGCGACGCCGGATTGCGCCAGCGCCTGCAAGATCGCAGGCTGCGCCCCGACCAGAAACAGCCCGCCACCCAGTGCGCGCCGCCGCTGCGACTCCTGGCCCAGCCAATGCGCGCCCTCCAGGTCGACGAAATTGATGCCCTGCGCCAGCAGCAGCACCCACTTGCGTTTCGGGTCGGTTTCGTCGACTTGCTGGAGCTGCTGGCGCACATGGTCGACCGCACCGAAGTAGATCGAGCCGCGCAAGCGCAGCATCGCCACCTGCGGACAAGCCGGCGCCTGCGTGCCGACGTCGACGAACTTGCGCCGCGGGTTGCCCAGGTCGGACTGCAACGGCGCGCGCTCCTCGATGGCCGGCTGCGACGTCCGGTACAGATACAGCGCGAGCGAGCTGACGATGCCCAGGAACAGGCCCTTCTCCAGATCGACCAGGGTGCCGATGAAGGTCAACACCAGAACGGCACGCTCGCGCGGGTGGCGGCGCAGGATGTCGCCGAGTTGCCGCAAGTCGATCAACCCCCAGGCGACGATGAAGAGGATGCCGGCCATCGCAGGCACCGGCAGGTACGCCGCCAGCGGCGCGGCCAGCAACACGATCAACAGCAGGAAAAGCGCCGACAGCGCGGCCGCCAGCGGTGTACGCGCACCCGAGGCGAAGTTGACCCCGCTGCGGTTGAAGGAGCCGCTGGAGGTGTAAGCCGAGAAGAAGCTGCCCGCGATGTTCGACAGGCCCTGGCCGATGAACTCCTGGTTGTTGTCGATGCGTTGCCCTGACTTGACGGCGATCGAGCGCGCAATCGCCACGGCCTCGGTCAAGGCCAGCACGGCGACGATGATGGCCGGGAACAGCATCGCCTGCAGCGCCGGCAGAGAAAGGTCGGGCATCGACAGCGGCGGCAGCGCGTCGCCCAGCGCGCCGACGGTTTCGATGCCGGTCTGTGAAGCACCGAGCCAGTGGTTCAGCGCCGCCGCCAGCACGCTGCCAACCACCATGGCCACGATCATGTAGGGCAGGCGCGGCAACCAGCGCCGCGCCAGCAGGCCCGACAGCAAGGTGACGACGCCGACCAGCGTGACCCAGAGGTGGGTCTCGCCCAGATGGTGCGCGGCAAAGGCAACCGTCTCATGGAAGTGCAGGTTGCGCGGGACCGCCAGGCCGAAGAAGTTCTTGATCTGGCTGGCCGCGATCAGGAATGCAGCGCCGGTCGTGAAGCCCAGGATGACGGTGTGCGAGATCAGGTTGACCAGGGCGCCCAGCCGCGCCAGGCCCATCGCCAACTGGATCAGGCCGACCAGCAGGGTCAGCGTCAGCGCCAGTGCGATGTAGGGGGCGCTCGCGGGCTCGGCCAGCGGACTGAGCGCAGCGAAGACGACAATTGAAATCGCCGTCGTCGGCCCGGAAACAAGATGCCAGCTCGAACCCCACAGAGCCGCCACCAGCACCGGGACCATGCCGGCGTACAGGCCGTACTGCGGCGGCAGGCCGGCGATGCTGGCAAAGGCCACCGCCTGGGGCAACACGATCATGGCCCCGGTGAGCGCGGCGAACAGGTCGAGCCTGAAGCTCTGCGCAGTGACCCGTGGCCACCACTGCAGCAGCGGAAACCAGCGCGCCTGGATCACGGTGCCACCCATGCCACTCATGCCACCGCCTGCTCGCGCGCATGCTCGCGCATGCCCTTGATGAGCGCGCCCAGCACGATCACGGCACCGGTGACCAGCGCCGCGACCATGATCGCGAAGCTCACCTGCTTGAGCAGTGCCGACGTGTCGCGCGCCATCGGTGCGATCCAGCCCAGCTCGGACAGGTAGACCGGGATGATGAAGGCGCGCGAGAACAGCACCAGGATCATGATCGCGGCCATCACCACCTTGACCATGAACGGCTTGACATAGGTGGTGCCGATGGCGCCGAGCTGGATGCCGAACAGCGAGCCGGCCAGGATCACCATCGCCAGGCGCACGTCGACATAGCCGCTCCAGCCGAACTTGATGGTGCCGCCCAGGCCCATGCAGAAGGCAATCACCAGTTCGGTGGCCGAGGCCATCATCGATGGCAAGCCCAGCACGTAGTGCATCGCGGGCACGCCGACGAACCCGCCGACCGCGATGGTGGCTGCCAGCATGCCGGTGGCAAAGCCGATGGGCAAGGTGATGAGCCAGGGAATGTGCGCCTTGGCACCGTGCGAGTAGAAGCGCGGCCCCATCCAGCGCACCTTGTGCACCCAGCGCGCGAGGCGGGTGGTCTGCTCCTCCTGGCCGCTGGTGCCACGACGATGCAGGTTCCAGGCATCGACCATGACCCAGGTGCCCACGATTGCCAGCACGACCACGAACGCGGCCGAGACATACAGGTTGGAGCCCGCATCGCCCAGGCGCTCCTTGATGCCTTGCTGCACGCCCGCGCCATAGAGCATGCCCCCTTCGGCCGACAAGCCGAGGATCAGGCCGAGCTTCACGTCGACATGCCCGTACTTGTTGCGCTTGATCGCGCCCACCAGCGCCTTCGGGAACTTGTGGCAGATGTTGGAGGCCACGGCGACGATACCCGGCACGCCCATCGACATCATCGCCGGCGTCAGCACGAAGGCGCCGCCGGAGCCGATGAAGCCCGAGACCATGCCGCCGACAAAGCCGACGAACAGCAGGAAGGCGATATTGGCCGCGCTGAGGTCGATGAAATTAAGCGAGCTGGCGTCCATCGATCGTTCTCATTTCGACTGCTTGGCCTTGACGCCGAGCAGGTCCCAGAACATTCCGGTGAATGCGCCGTGAAAGTAGGAGATCACGAACGCCACGCTGATCGGGAACAGGACATACCAGCCGCCTTGTTTGCACAGGCGGATGACATCGACTTCGTAGGCGAATAGCAGGCCGTAGAGCAGGGCCACGACCGCCCCGAAGGCGAGGAATTTGATCCACTTCAACGTCGGTCTCCGGTTGTCATCGCTTGTCCTGTCTTTGCACGGTCTGGGCAAGGCTCATCGCCAGGGGTGCGTCTGATCGGGGCGCTACTGTGGCCGCTTGAGCGTCATCGCACCGCGGATGTCGCCGACGCGGTAGCCCACGGCCTGGTCGGCCGGGTACGACGCCTGCAGTTGCGCGCTGACTGCCGGGCTCAGGCTCGCGGCCGGGCCGTGGCAGGCCAGGCAGAGCTGTTGCGTGGGCAGGGCCCGCATGTAGCGCTGCACCGTCTGCCCGCCCTCCGTCACGACGTCGCTCTTCTCCAGCGTGGCGGGGCTTTCGCCGGTGGCGGCGCGGCGGTCGAAGTCTTCCAGCGCCGCAAGCTCCCAGGCGTCGGGCACGGCCTTCGGGTTGCGTGGCCGCAAGCTGACCCGCCTGATGCTCCAGCCGCTTTGCTCGGACGCCGCCTTGGCCAGTTTGGGCGCTTCGTCGCGACAGACTGCAATTGCGCCCTCGGGACCGCCCTTGGCGATCGCTGCGCTCAGCGTGGCGAGCAGCTTGGGTGGCACCTCGCTGGCCACCTTGCGCGCCTCGGCCGGCCAGGTGGCATCGGCAGCGAAGGCGGGCAAGCTGGCGATCAGCAGTGCGGAGAGGACGATGTGACGCATGGCGATTGTTCCTAGGTTACGGTGCATGGCATCGGTGGCATTCGCGTTCGGCCGGGTCAGGCAACGGCCTGGTAGTACAGGTTCTGCGGATGGTTCGCCTGCGCGAAGAAGAACCAGCGTTCGGCCAGCAGGCCGACGTACTGCACCACGAACGCACCCAGCAGCAGCGGCACGGAGGCCGCGTCGCGCCCGGCGATCAGCAGGATGATCGGCACGACGAACGCCAACACAACGAAGACATGCTTGACCATGCGCAGACGCGACGCGGCCACGCCGTGGAAGAACTCGCGCGTGTTGAACGAGCCACCCATGAAACCCATCGATCGCTGCACCACGGTCGGGTGCTTGATACCGATAGCCGACTGGATCGTCGAGCGCGGCTTGAGCCTGGCGTTGCGCCACAGCGAAGCCAGGCGGCCGATTGCCGCCAGCGCTGTCAGGACGATCGCCCAGCCCGACAGAAAACCGACCAGCTGCGGCGCGGCCAGTGTCGCCAGTGCCGCGGCGAGCAGGAAGCCCGAGGCCCCACCCAGCAAGGTGTAGTTGAGCGGCGTCAGCGGCGTGTGCCACTCGGCGAGGAAACGCATGCATGCGTAGACCATGCCGGTGCAGAAGAACAGCGCAAAGGCCAGCAGCGTGGCGGCGACGCCGATGACGACGCTCAGGTCGATCGTCGGCCCCTGCGGCAGGGTGACGAGCGCCGGCGTCCAGCCCAGGGCATGCACCCCGGCATACAGCGCGACGGCCGCCATGAACGCCGGCAGCACGATGACCTCGCGCGACAGCCACGAGCTGCGCCACTGCGCAGCCGAGCGCCAGGCGCGCTCCGGGCGGCCGAGGTGGAAGAACGACGCCACCAGCCCGGCGGCCAGCAGCAGCAGCGCGATGGCGCCGCCCTGGGCATACAGGGCGTGTCCTTCGACGGCCGGCAGCAGGCCCACCAGCGCATAGGTCTGCACCGTGAACAGCGCCAGGAACAGGCCCTGCCCGGCGCCGATCAGCGTGGTCAGCAGGATGACGGAAGTGGCGGGACGCATGGGGCTCTCGTGTGGCGTGCGGGTCAGAAGCTCGCGTCTTCGAGCGTCGAGGCGCCATCGGCCGGCCTGGGCAGATGGCCTTCGACACGCAGCGGGTTGTCGGAGCGCACCAGTTCGTCCTCGTGGATGCGCAACCGTGTCGTGCGCCGCGGCAGGTAGTGGTTGGCCGGCTGCGTGCCCCACTCGGGCATCAGCGCGTAGCCGCCGTTCTCGCGGATCGCCCGCGACGCGTCGGACTGCGGGTCGTGGACATCGCCGAAGATGCGTGCCGAGGTCGGGCAGGCCATGACGCAGGCCGGTTTGCGGTCGGCCTCGGGCATCGAGGTGTCGTAGATGCGGTCCACGCACAGCGTGCACTTCTTCATCACCTTCAGGTTCTCGTCGAGCTCGCGCGCGCCGTAGGGGCAGGCCCAACTGCAGTACTTGCAGCCGATGCACTTGTCGTAGTCCACCAGCACGATGCCGTCTTCGGCACGCTTGTAGGAGGCCCCGGTGGGGCACACCGGCACGCAGGGCGGGTCTTCGCAATGCAGGCAGCTCTTCGGGAAGTGCACTGTCTCGGTGTGCGGGAACTCGCCCACCTCGAAGGTCTGAACGCGGTTGAAGAAGGTGCCGCTGGGGTCGGCGCCGTACGGTTTCTGGTCGCTCATCGGCCCGGCAGCGCCGCTGCTGTTCCATTCCTTGCAGCTGGTGACGCAGGCGTGGCAGCCGACGCAGACGTTGAGGTCGATGACCAGGGCGAGTTGGCGCTGGCTCATCAGGCAAGCTCCGTGCTTCGTACTGCGCTGTTCGCCTTGGGGCGGCCCGGCGTGCTCATCACAGCTTCTTGATGATCGGCACGGTGGCGCCGAGCGCGGCCAGCTCGCGCGGCCGCTCGGCCATGCCGGGGTACAGGCGCATCGGCTGGAATTGCGGCTCGCTCACGTGCGGCTCGTCGGCCCCGGCCTTGACGACACGCACGCGCACGTCGTACCACGCCGCCTGGCCGGTGATGGGGTCGGAGTTGGACACGCGCGCGTCGCTGCCGCGCACCGGCAGTTCCTCCGAGATGACGTGGTTGAGCAGAAAACCCTCGCGCGATTCGTTGGCGTCGCTGGTCAGGTTCCAGGCGCCGGCGGCCTTGCCGATGGCGTTCCAGGTCCACACCGTGCCCGGCTCCACGGCCTGCGAATGCGCCGCCTTGCAGCGCACCCGGCCCCATTGCGATTCGACCCAGACCCAGTCGCCGTCGGCGATGCCGCCCGCGCGTGCCGTCTGCGTGTTGATGTGCAGCACGTTGTAGGTGTGGATCTGGCGCAGCCAGGCGTTCTGCGAGTCCCAGGAGTGGTACATCGCCATCGGCCGCTGCGTCACCGCCGCCAGCGGGTACTTGTGCTTGTCGGTGACGTGCGACTCGAGTGGCTCGTAGAAGAACGGCAGCGGGTCGAAGTAGGTCTCGATGCGCTTCTTCAGGTGCTCGGGCGGCTTGCGGGTCAGCCCCTTGCCCTGCGCCGCGGTGCGAAAGCGCTGCAGCACCTCGGAGTACAGGTGGATCAGGATCGGCTCGGCATAGCGCGTGATGCGGTTCGAGCGCGACCATTCCAGGTAGCCCTGGTTCCAGTTGCGCATGTACTGGTAGCTGCGCGGCAACTCGTAGTGGTAGACGCAGTTGTGCTGCTCGTACATTTCCCACTGGCGCGGGTTGGGCTCGCCGATGAGGAACTTCTCGCCGCCCTTGCCGCGCCAGCCGGCCAGGAAACCGATGCCCGAGCCGGGCTCGGTCTCCCAGTTGACGATGAAATCGCGGTAGTCACGGTACTTGCGCTGGCCCGTGGGCGTGACGAATGTCGGCAGCTTCAGCCGGCTGCCGAGTTCGATCAGCACCTCCTGGAATGGCTTGCAGTCGCCCGTCGGCGGCAGCACCGGGATGCGCACCGCGTCGACCGGGCCGTCGAACTCGGAGATCGGCCGGTCGAGCATCGACATCACGTCGTGCCGCTCGAGGTAGGTCGTGTCGGGCAGGATCAGGTCGGCAAACGCCGTCATCTCCGAATGGAAGGCGTCGGCCACGACCAGGAAGGGGATCTTGTACTCGCCGTCCTCGCGCTTGTCGTTGAGCATCTTGCGCACTTCGGCCGTGTTCATGGTGGAGTTCCACGACATGTTGGCCATGAAAATCAGGAGCGTATCGATCGGGTAGGGGTCACCGCGCCAGGCGTTGGTGATCACGTTGTGCATCAAGCCATGCACCGACAGCGGGTACTCCCAGGAAAAGGCCTTGTCGATGCGCACTGGCGAGCCGTCGTCGTTGACGAAGAGATCGTCGGGATCGGCCGGCCAGCCGAGCGCCATGCCGTCGAGCGGGCGATTCGGCTGCACCGCGCGCGCGTCGTTGGGCGTGCGCGCGCACGGCGGGATCGGTCGCGGGAACGGCGCCTTGTGGCGAAAGCCGCCTGGGCGATCGATGGTGCCGAGCAGCGACATCAGGATGGCGAGCGCGCGGATGGTCTGGAAGCCGTTGGAATGCGCGGCCAGCCCGCGCATCGCATGGAAGGCCACAGGGTTGCCGCTGACCGTGTCATGTTCGTTGCCCCAGGCGTCCGTCCACGCAATGGGCAGCTCGATGCGCTGGTCGCGCGCGGTGACGCCCATCTCGTGGGCGAGGCGGCGGATCACGTCGGCCGGGATGCCGGTGATCTGCGCGGCCCACTCGGGCGTGTAGTCCTTGACCCGGTCTTGCAGCAACTGGAACGCAGGCTTCACCGCAGTGCCGTCGGCGAGCGTGAACTCACCGAGCAGGAAGGGGTCGGCCCCCTGGGTGTGCGTGACCACGGCCTTGTTCAGGTGCCGGTCCCACCACAGCTTGTTCTGCGGGTCGTAACAGGCCTCCTCCTGCGGCACCTCGGTGCGCACGAACATGCCGAACTCGTCGTGCGCGGCGTCCAGGTTCACGAGTTCGCCGCCGTTGGTGTACTGCACGACGAAATCGCGGTCGTACAAGCCCTTGGCCAGGATCTCGTGGATCACCGCCAGCAGGAAGGCACCGTCGGTGCCCGGACGGATCGGCACCCACTCGTCGGCGATGGCGGAGTAGCCCGTGCGCACCGGGTTGATCGAGACGAAACGCCCACCGTCGCGCTTGAACTTCGACAGCGCGATCTTCATCGGGTTGGAGTGGTGGTCCTCCGCGGTGCCGATCATCACGAACAGCTTGGCGCGGTCGAGGTCTGGCCCGCCGAACTCCCAGAACGAGCCGCCGATCGTGTAGATCATGCCGGCGGCCATGTTCACCGAGCAGAAGCCACCGTGCGCCGCATAGTTGGGCGTGCCGAACTGGCGTGCAAACAGGCCGGTCAGTGCCTGCATCTGATCGCGCCCGGTGAACAGCGCGAACTTCTTCGGATCGGTGGCGCGGATGCGGCCCAGGCGTTCGCTCAGCGTGGCGAACGCCTCCTCCCATTCGATCTCCTCGAATTCGCCGTCACCCCGATCGGCACCGGCCTTGCGCTTGAGCGGCTTCGTCAGCCGGGCTGGCGAGTACTGCTTCATGATCCCCGACGACCCCTTGGCGCAGATCACGCCCTTGTTCAGTGGGTGGTCGGGGTTGCCGTCGATGTAGCGCACCTTGCCGTCGCGCAGATGCACCCGGATGCCGCAGCGGCAGGCGCACATGTAGCACGTGGTGTTGCGTGTCTCGCGCGCGGCTCCCGCATGAGGGTCGGTGAGCGGGTCGTGCAGCGGAACTTGCGCCATGGAGTTTGGAGGGCCCTGGTCGGTCGGATGGAGCGTTCCTGTCAGGGGGCGGCACGCAAGCGCGAACGCCGCCGACGCGTCCGGCAACTGACCGATTGGGCACAAGACCCGGGGGGCGAGTCTATTCCCAACAAGGTGTATGGCTACCTACCCGTCAGGGGTATGGGCTCGCTGCTGCGGCCGGCCCGGATAGGATGGCGCCGCCGGGGCCGCCGCCCCAAGGGCGAACTCCGGAGTTCGAAGCACGAAGCTACCCTGATGAACCAGAACCCGTTGCCGCCGAATCACCCTGCGGCGCCCGCGCCGACGTCCACGAACGCGGCGTGCTCGCCCGCCGACCCCTTGGTCGATGTCGCCAGGTTGCAGGCGGCGATTGCGCTGTTTGCGCGCGAGCGCGACTGGGACCCCTTCCACTCGCCGAAGAACCTGGCCATGGCGCTCACCGGCGAGGTGGGCGAGTTGGTGGAGTTGTTCCAGTGGCTGAGCGAGGGCGCCTCGCGCCGTGTGGCGCAGGACCCGGCCACCGCGCGCCGTGTGCGTGACGAGCTCGCCGACGTGCTGGTGTACCTGGTGCGGCTGGCCGCGGTGCTGGACGTGGATCTGGACGAGGCCGTGCGCAGCAAGCTCGCCGCCAACGCACTCAAGTACCCCGCCGATCGGGCTCGAGGGAATGCGAAGAAGTACTCTGACCTCTAGGCGCAGGCGCCGGTGCAGCGCCTGGCGCCTCGGGGTCTGCTAACGACCCGCCAAGGGCCCGCCGCGACTCATACCTGCCGCCACGGCAGCCCGTGCTTGCGCCAGCCGCCGAGGTTGCCACGATGATGCTCGGCATCGAGCTCACCTTCGAAGCCCTCGAGCACGTTGCTCACGTGCGTGAACCCGTGCTTTTCCAGCTCCAGCCCCGCGTCGATCGAGCGCTTGCCGCTGCGGCAGATCAGGATGACCGGCCGGTCCTTGCGGCCGGCCATGCGCAGCACCTCGTCGGCGAAATGCGGGTTCACCTCGAACTCGGGCGCCGTATTCCACTCGACATTGATGGCGTCGACCGGGTGGCCGACATAGAAGAACTCGACCTCGGTACGGCAGTCGATCAGCAGCGTATTCGGGTTCCCCGTGATGAGTTCATAGGCTTTGGTGGGGTGCAGGTTGTCCATCGCGCGCTCCGTGTGCAGCGTATTCTCATCCTCGGCTGGCGCTCGGGTTGGAATATCTGCTCATATGCATATACCGACGATGGCGAGGGTTCGCATCCCGGGTGCGCGAACCGGCTCAGCCATGTCCCGGCATGACGCCTACGGCTGCTTCGGCGTCTTGTATTCGGCTTGCTTCTGGAACGGTTCCCAGACGGTTTCGTAGCCGACGAACCCCTTTTCGTTGGGCGGCATCTGACGCGTTGTCAGGAAACGCGCATGGCCGTCAGGCACCTTGGCGGGGGGAGGCTTGTGATCGCTCATGAGTCACCTTTCTTGGAATGAATTGAGGGCTGCCGCTCAAACAGGTCGCAAGAGCGACGGGTCGATATCGGCGTCCGCATGGATCG
>Ga0209254_10001809_pt1 | contig 19290 bp, 11 predicted proteins | sample FrelakmetDIP11DI_FD_187148 | JGI IMG/M metagenome (GOLD analysis project Ga0209254, IMG submission 187148) | Freshwater lake sediment microbial communities from the University of Notre Dame, USA, for methane emissions studies - DIP11 DI (SPAdes)... | ecosystem: Environmental > Aquatic >...
GAGGGCGCGCAGGGCGTCGCTGGGCGCCAACACGGCGGCGGCCCGAAAGCGCGCCTTGTCCACTTCGACGTCGAAGTTGAGAAAGACCGTTCCCCGCCCCGCCAAGACGTGCTCCACCAGGGTCGTCTTGCCGACCTGACGGGCACCGAGGATGACGCCGACCTTGGTGTCGGTCAGGATGTCCTCAAGCGCCCGCTCTGCATGCCTTCGTAGATACATGCAGGGCAACTTAACATTGCATATTGTATAGTGCAACAATCAGGATGGTTGACCAGGACCAACCCTGTGTGAGCGTCGCGCACCCAGTCATGTCCAGGCTCACCACCCTCCCTATCGCTCGGCACGGCGCGACTGCCTGGTCCATAGGCGGCGCACCGGCGTTGTGCCCACGCCATGGGAAAAGCGTTAGGATAGGGGCCGCGGACAGGGCACTGGCCTCGGTCGTTGCGGAGCGGTTATGGCGTACGAAATCTGCCCGGAATGTGGTGCGAGCAAGCACCAACGGGTGGCCTGCCCAAGGTGTGGGTGCACGAAGCTACAACGTTCCGCAGTTCCCACGGCCGATGGAGGCATCGAGCCGGCCGCGGGACGCGCCGCACCGCCACCTCCCCCGGGGACGGGATCGCGGCAACCTGCGCGCATCACGACGAAGCGGCGTTCAAGACAGAGCGCATTTGCGATTCCGTAAGTGACAGGATCGCTGTCTTCGCGCCAAGGCCAGGGCGGTGTCGGGGACGGTGTGCATGTGTTGGAGGAAGCCCGCCGCCGCGCGCCTGGTGGCGGCGCGGGTGATGCGTGTTGGGCGCACCGACATGGTCGTATAAGGCTTTTTATGTCAAGTCGCCGAAAATGGGGGCCTCGCCATGCCATGGCGAGCGCAAGGCCGTTGGTTGAACCCCCGCGGAGCGCCTGCCCGCCTTGTTGGACCTAGTCAGTCCAGCCGTCGGCGGTCACTTCAGGCGGCCGGCCGAGCGGTCCAACCACTCCTTGGTGCTTGGGACGTCAAGCAAGAACCGCGATAAGGTTTCCCGCTCGACCCAGGGCGGCATCAAGGATTGGAACTTGCTGAGTCGGTAGGTCGGGAGGATCCCGGAGATCTCCTTCCAAAGCTCCTCATCGCCCCAGAAGCCCGAGCCGCCCAGAGCCCCGAGCGCCTCGCTGCACGTACGACCGGTGACATCCGAACCGCGCACGCGGACCACGAAGTTGTCCGCGATGATCGTCCAGTCGGGTTGGAGGTACTTCAGGGCGTAGCGCAGGGTCGAGTTGATCGCACCGCCAGCGAAGGTCCACCAGCGCACCTCCTCGTGGTCCAGTTCGATGCCGCCGATCTCAGGCGTCAGAATCTCGCGCATCTCGGCGCGTCGGGTGGTCAGGGCATCGCGGGCCGGCTGGGACAGGTAGGCGTAATCGTCGTCGCCGGTGAGGACCCCAAGCATTCTCTGGCAGAGCGTGTGGCCCAAGAACTGTGGCAAATACCCGCCCCAAGTGGGCTGCCTGCCGCGCGGAGCGGCATCGACAACCACGCGGCGATCATCGTGCTGGACGTGCAAGACGGTCCAGGCGCGCCCGCTGAGCAGGAAACAGCTCACGCCGTCCACCAGTCGGTCGACGAAATCCTGGTTCAACGAGCCCAGCGCCCGGCCCACGGCAGTCTGTACCGTATAGCTCTGGGGACTGGAAAACACCGAGTACAGATCGCGGAAATTGCGTCGCCCAAATTCCCGCTCGATCTTGGGCCCGATCACCAGGCGCCCGCCGACCAGCAAGAGGGCCTGCTCCCGCCGCATCCAGTCGATCAGCCGGTCGAATTCCTCGCGGGTGATGCCGTGGAAGTCGGGCACCCGCGAGAGCGACGCCCAAGCGGCCTCGGCGCCGATGCCCTCGCTCGCCAGGGCCATAGCGATCGATTGATGGATCAGCACCGGCCAGCAACGGTCGTTCACGGCGATCGACTCCACCCAGCGGTCGCGCGCCAGCTCGATCAGGGCGATGGCCTGAACTACGGCGTCGGTGCTGTCGCAGAGGAAGGTCGTATTGGCAACCTGCCCGGGACGGCGACCGGTACGTCCCATGCGCTGAAGAAAGGAGCCCACGGTGGAGGGGGCGTCGGCCTGAAGCACCAGGTCCAGGTCGCCCACGTCGATGCCCAACTCCAGGGTCGAGGTGCAGACGATGCAGGCGTCTGATCCGGTCTGAAATTGCTCCTCTGCCAGGTCGCGCTCCTCCCGCGAGATGGCGCTGTGGTGCACCAGCACAGAGGTCCCCAGTCGGCGCATCTGTTCGGCGACCGCTTCGGTCAAGGAGCGGGTCTGGCAGAAGAACAGGCTTTTCGATCCCTGTGCCAGCTTCGCCGCGCCCGCCGCCAGGGCCGCCAGATCGGGGCGGTAGACGATGTGAAGCTGCCGCCGGGGCCGCTCGGCCGGCGGATCCACTACCCTGCCCGGCCGCTGGGACGTACCCCGCAGCCATTCGAGGATACACGCCGGGTTGCCGACCGTGGCGCTCAACCCCACCCGCTGCGGGTCGTGCCGCGACAGTCCGGTCAGCCGCTCGACAACGCTCATCAGGTGCGCTCCCCGGTCGGTGCCGGCCAGGGCATGGATCTCGTCCACGACGACGAACCGCAGATCGCGGAAGAGCGAGCCCGCATCCACCCGAGGCGACATCAGCATCACTTCGAGCGACTCCGGCGTGGTCATGAGCAGCTCGCAGGGCTCGCGCAGGAAGCCCCGGCGCTCATGGTCGGCCGTGTCGCCGTGCCAGACGAAGCGGCGCAGCCCCACCATCTCCGTGTAGAGGTCGAGCCGATGGGACTGGTTGTTGAGCAGCGCCTTGATCGGCGCGACATAGATCGCTCCGACGCCCTGAGCGGGAGACTCCATGAGCTCGGCCAGAATGGGAAAGAGCGCCGCCTCCGTCTTGCCGCCAGCGGTCGGCGCCAGGACCACCGCATTGCACCCGTCGAGCAGCGCGGCCCCCGCCTCCTCCTGAACCGGCCGCAGGCTCGACCAGCCCAGCCGCGCCACAATGGCCTGTTGCAGGCGCGGGGGGAACCGGGCGAAGACGCTCACCAGGTGTCCTCGTTCGGCACCAAGTCGTCGTCGGCCTCCGGGATCTCGGGTCGCATGCCGGAGAGGCGACTGCGCTCCTCGTCACTCAGCTCGGAGGGCGAAAACCCATACTGGGCCGAGGGGTCGTAGTCAGGGTTTTCGTCGACCAAGTCCATCTGGGTGATGAGCTCGCGCAGGAATTGCCGGGGTACCACGCCCACGTCACCCTTGAACCCCTGGGTCACCTCGGCCACCAGCCGGTCGACGAAGGCGTCGTCGATGCATTGCTCCAGGCGCTCCGGATCGCTGGCCGGGAATAGCTCCCGCAGGCGAATCGCGACCGCCCGCAGGCGCTCCGCCGCGAACGGCGTCAGCTCCAGTTGCGCCTGGCGAAGGCTGGCGAACTGGCCCTGCTTTATGAAGCGGATGCGCTCGTGCAGGGGTGCGAGCCCCGCCACCCCCTGACGGGTATCGAAGAGCTCGGGAGTGCCCGTGAAGACCCACAACAGGCCCGGATAGGACCCGGCGGCATCGGCAATCTGGCGGATGCCGTTGAGCGACTTGTGGCGCGAGTCCCGACGCTGTCGCAGGATGGTCTCGGCCTCGTCGATAAAGATGGCCAGTCCCCTGAAGCCCGCCGCCTTCACGATCTCCAGCACGCCCCGCAGATAGTCCATGGCTGCGCGGCTCTCGATGTCGCCCTTAATACCCGCCACCTTCTTAGCCGAAGCCGCCACGTTGCCGCTGCCCGACAGCCAGGAGATCAGGGCGCCCGCCTCGCCCACTTCGCCACGCTGCTTCAGGTCGAAGATGGTCTGCACCACCCGCACGAAATCCGGGGGCGCCCTCCCCCCCGTCAGCGCCACGAGGTCCTCGTCCAGGCGCCGCCTCACCCGATCGTCGAAGTTGGGCGAGTCCTCGCTGTCCCCAGCCGCGATCAGCCCCTCCTCGACCCGCGCGATCCAACGGTCCAGGATGTCGCCCAGGGCCCCGCGCGGGCACAGGTTGGTCCCCAGTTCCGTCACTACCTTGCGGTAGACGTCGTCGAAGCGCTGGAAGCGCAGGTCGTTGTCCGAGACCACCACAAAGCTGGTCGCAAATCCCTGGGCCTGGGCATCGGCCAAGGTCAGGCGGGCCATGAAGGTCTTGCCGCACCCGTAACCGCCGCGCAGAAACTTGACGGTGCCCTCCCCATGGCGCACCAGATCGAGCTGCCGGGCCATTTCCTGGCGTTGCTTTTCGATCCCCACAGCGAAGGTGTCCAGCCCCCGCTCCGGCACCAGGCCTTTGCGCAGGGCCTCGAACAGGTGCTCCAGGTCATTGCGGGTCAATGCGGTCATCGTTCGGTACCGTCCTTCACATAACGCTTCACGCCAGCGACGACATCGATGCGGACGCCGAAGGGCGCGTTACGGGCATGCTCTTCAAAGTGCAGGGAGAACCGCCGCAGGGCCCGGGTCCCACCGAGCAAGGCCGCCGCTTCCGGCTCGGTCAGGGCGCCGTGGGCGGCCAAATGGGCAAACGCCTGCCGGACCGCGTCATCAGCGAACCGATCCAGCCAGTCCGGCTCGGACCGGCTGCCCGCTGACCGCTCCGATGCCGGAACCGAACGGGTCGGTGTCACCGCGAATCGGCCATCCAGCGTGCAGGGCGTGACGTTGGCCTCGGCCGTCGGGTGCATCAGCTCCACCAGGACGCGCGCATCCTCCGCCCCGCTCAGCCGGAAGAACAGCTCGAACCGCTGCCCCACCTGAGCCATGACCGAGCTGCGGATCAACCGCGCACCACCCCGGACTTGGCAGAGATCCACCTGAACGGCGTCCGCCCCCAGTACTCGCAGGGCCAGTTCCACCTCGGTCGTTCCGCCGAAGTCCAGGGCTCCCTGCGCCAGGGCGCTCACCTGGACCTCGATGCAATGCATTCCGGCCACCGCGTCCAGCGTCCGCGCCCCGATCCCGTACTGCATGGTGTCGACGCCCGCGGCGGCCCTATGCTCCAGGGTCAGCACCGGGATCACCCGTTCCTGCAGGCTGTTGCCGCCGTGGGCGAAACCCCGCCGCCGCCGCCCCGTGTCGAACAGCGCGGTGGTCTGCGGCATCATCAGGTGCAGGTCCGAGCCCTCGTAGCCCAGGGCGCTCAGAGCCACCCTAACCTCGTGGCGATGATCCGCGGCGAGCGGCGAGAGCACATGCCGACGGCTCGGATCGACCTTCCGCCCGTGGCTCTGCACCGCCCCGGTTGCGGAGTCCACCAGCAGAAATCCGTGGTCGGCGGTGATCGCGAAGCGGCGCACGCCCGCGTCCCGGAGCAGCTTCCAGGCCGCCCGCAGCCGCTGTATGGCCTGGTCAAAGAACGCTGGACCTATGCCCTTCTCCCCGGCATCGTCGATCTCGAGGCTCGATACCACCACCAGCCGCGCCCGGGCCACAGTCTGTTTCAGGCCCGATTCGCTGCGGGTCAGCACCTCGTCCAGGGTCAGCCAAGGGGCTGTGGCGCCGCCCACCCGTCCTTGCATGGCCTTCTTGCGGTCCTCTGGGTCGCAGACCCCAAGCTCGCCGGAGACGAAACCGCGGATCGCACCATCGGCGATGACGGGCTTGAGCCGCGATTGCATGGCCACCGGTGACAGGGCGTTCATGCCCACCGCGGTCACCGTCGGCAGCTCGGCGAGGCGCGCATCCAGGCGGATACGTGTGGCCGGGGTCTCGCCAAGCAGCCGAAACAGCTCCTCGCCCATCTCAAAACGCAGCGCATCGATCAGGAACAAGGCCGTGGTCCCCGCCGACGCCGTCAGCGGCTCCACGACCTCCCGAAAGAGCGTGCGCTGCTGTAGCTTCGGCTCGGGGAGGAAGCCCCTGGACAGGCAGAGGGCATTGAAGTCCAGCGCCCAGGCATCCGCCCAATGGCGCCACAGACCGGCCACGCCATCAAGGCGCTCCCGAATGACCTCGAACTTGGGGATCTGCGGGTAGAGGAGCGCGATGCGGCGCTGTTCCAGATGCCGGTGGGCCTGGTCGACCTTGAAGCCCGCGAGGCGATAGCGCTCGACCGCCGCCGCGAGATCCTCGGCGGGCTTCAGCGTCGGCCCGGCCCGCTCGATGGCTCCCCCTAAGGTTGCCGCGGCCTCCACCAACCGCCAGGCGGAGGTCCGCGCCGGGTCCTTTTGCAGCCAGAAGTTGTCGCCCTCCACCCGCGCCCCCGCCCAGTCGAGCACCGTACTCCAGCGACCAGCGGCCAGGGCGGCGAGGGCCGCCGTGAGGATGGTCTCCTCCTCAAAACGGAAGGTGTCGGTGCGGCCCAGGTCCTCGGCACGGGCCTGTCCGGCCTCGTCGGCCAACCAACCCGCGGTATCGTCCGAGATCCCCGAATAGAACCCGGGGTGACGGGCGCGCAGGTGGGCGCAAAGCTGCCGGCAGGCATCCACCAGGGGTGCAGGTAGGCCGATGGTCGGATTGAGGCGGGCATCGATGGGCGGTCGGTTGAGGTCGTGAACGTACTCGACGCAGAGCGCCCAGCCGGCAGAGACGAAGGCGACATCGGCCGCCTTGGCCCCGGCGACCTGTGCAAAGGTGCCCTGCCAGTCGGGAGGCATTCCGGTTGTCGCCTGGACGTGCTCCCAGAGCACCGATGCGTTGCCCGGATCGTCCAGCCGATCGGCAACCGCCCCCGCAGTCAAGAGGTCATCGATCAGGGCATTGAGGTTCAGGCTCCGCAGAATGCCGGCCAGCTCGCCGGATCGGGCGTGCAGACTCCCAGTCAGCCACGCGTCGGCCCCTGCCAGCGTGATGGCGTCGCTTCCAAGAAAGGCCGCGACCCGTTCCTGGGGGACACGGCCGACGGCCGCTTCGGTGACCAGGGTGGCGAGCGCCTTGCGGAAGCGCACCCCGGCCTCGTAGAGCTCCAGCAGCGGCGTCGTGCGCACCGACTCCTCGTTGAACCCCGGCAGATGGACCACCAGGGGCGTCTTCTCCGAGCCGCCGGCGGCGGGCTCCAGGTCCAGCAGCATCTCCAGAAAGCTGCCCCGATACGCAGAAACGGCATAGGGCAGATCGCCCTCCGCCCGCAGGTGGATCAGCTCGTCGACAAAGCCCGAATAGTCGTCGTCCAGGTCCAGCCACACCACGATGCCGTGCCTGCGCACATTGGCGCGAAGCTCGGCCTCCAGCGCCTGCGAAACCGGCCCGGTCAAGACGCCACTCCCGCAAAGGCGCGGTCTGCTTCGGCTGAGACAGGCACCACGAAAGGCATGAAGAGGGAGTTAACCATGAAGGACATGAAGATCATGAAGACGACGATCTGGGACGCCGGGGAACCGACCTTTCCATCCTTCATGATCTTCATGCCCTTCATGGTTCAATTCCGAATGACCGCGCTCAAGCCCCAGCCTCGGGCACGCCAGCGCCCTCCCCTGCTGCCGGCCCCCGGAACATGCGCACCATCAGGTAGTCGTCGGTGGCCTCGAACTGCGGTGCCACCCCGTTTTGCTGCACCAGCAGCGGGACTATCTTGGTCCGCACGCCCATCCCGCGGGCATCCACGTACCCGTAGTCCCGCAGCACATCGACGATGAGCGGATTGCGGGGCGAGCGCTGCCCGGCGAGCATCTTGGCGACGGTCATGGAATTCTGCAGGGCCCCCGGGCTCTTGACCTCCAGCCGGTCCGAGTAGCGCACCACTTCCACATCCTCAATGCGCGTCCAGTCGCGGTGGGCCAGGGCGTTCACCAGGGCCTCCCGGATGGCGGCGGGGGGATAGTGCCAACGCCGCTCACGCCGGAGCCCATCGGCCAACTCGGCCGACTCCTCCGAGACGAACGGGCGCATGCGCTCCACCAGCCCCTCGAGCAAACCGCCGCGCTCCAGTGCGCGACTGCCTTCTCGGGTGCGCCACAGCCCGACCAGCGGCTCGTCCAGCACCGAATCATCAGCGGCGGCGTAGTCCATGGAAACCCCATCGAACGCCATCCAGCGCACCCCCGCCTGACGCAGCGCCCATCGGGGGCGCCGGCCGAACAGAACTATGCCCGCAATGGTACAGACCGGCTCGCCGCCCGGGCGCCCGGTCATGAAACCCAGCGCGGTCAGGCGCTTCACCCAGGCATCCGGGCCCGAGGGGACATCCGGATCCATCAGCACCTGCCCCAGATAGTCGTGCAGCCGATCCAGGTCCAGATCCGCAATCCCGGTACCGGAGACGGGCAGCAGTTCGGCATGGAGCATGCCGCCGAGGGCAAACAGCCGTGCCTGCTGCTCCCGCGACGCCTTGCGCGAGGTGCTGCCGGCGCGCACGTAGATCTCTTCACGATCTTGATGGCGCACCACATAGGGCTTGGCGGTGCCCTGGGTCACGGAGACCACGGCCACGCGGCGCGTTTCATCTACCTGCACCGTCTCGTAAAACGGCAGGATCATCGGATGCACATAGCGACCGAAGACGGTATCCATCACCCACTCCTCCAGGTTGTCCCGCCGGATACCGGTAATGGTCCCGTCGTCCTCGACCCCGAGCAGGATCATGCCGCCCTGGAAGTTGGCGAGCGCCACGATCTCCTTGGCGAGCTGCTCCGGGCGCACATCGTCGCGCTTGAACTCCAGGCCGGAGCCCTCGCCGTTGGCGATCAATTCGAGCAATTCGGTCTTGGTCATATCGGTTCTTATGTCTCGGAAGGCGGCGCTTAACCATGATGGCCGTAAAGCCTGCGAGAAAGATGCAAGTAGGGGCATCTACCAGAATGGCAGCAGATCCTATCGGGATTCGCCGCCGGCCGGTTGATCAGGGGGTTCCGCAGGTGGCTTACACCGCGCGATCTCCTGTTCGACTGCGTTCAAGAAGTCCCCAGCCGTTTCGATGGCAATCTCCGCCTTATCCCTTGGCGTCGGCTCCAGGATGTAATCCGCGTAACTGCGAAGAGCAAACAGTTTGCCAAGCGTGGCACCGAGGCGCTGGTCGAAGGGCCCATCCTTCACAAAGTGCCTGCCAAACTCCGCAATCAACCCGCTATGGGTCCTGGGCTGGGCCAGTCCGCGAACGGCAAACATTGCCCAGGCAGCGTAAAGCACGGCGTAGTAACAACGATTGGCCGCCGCGTCCGTATCCTCATCGTCCAGATCGCGTCGCGCCGTCTGCAGGGCCTGCCGCGCTTTCTTCAGCAGCAGATCAATCACAACCGCAGACCCTCCTGACAAATCGAGCGAACCAGATGCGACGCCCGATGCTGTCCGGGATCGGCAAGGCTTGCGGATTCGAATACCCAGGGCTGAATATTGATCCCGGTTTCCAGCAGAATTCCGTAGCCCTGCTCGATAAGAGACATCTGCTCGCCGAGCGGATCGCTCACCTGATCTAGGAACACGCCGACATCGGCATCGCTGTCCGCCCTGTGGTCCCCTCGCGCACGCGACCCGAACAGGTAGACGCCCCTTAACTGATCGCCATAGCGCTCTTGTAAGAGTGCTTTGAAGGATTCGAGGGCATGTCGAGTCGCCTGATCGACCGCCTCGGATCCTGAGGCGACGTAGCTCGCCGATTCCGGGTTCTTCGCAGTCCGCTTACGCGTCGGCAACGACCGCCGTGAGTAATCGCGCATCAGAGGTCCTCCGGCTGCTCGTCAGATTCATCGTCCGACCCTGTTGCGGCCGGCTCGTCCTGGTCATCGTCCGGTTCATCGGCACTTTCGATCCGGCGTAACAGGTCACCATCCTCCCTGAGCGTAGACAACAGGGCCTCGCGCTCGGCGACCCGGTGGGGGTGGGCCTGCTCGAAGGCGGCGCGGGCCTCGGGCTCGTCGGGGGCGCGCAGGTGGAAGTCGGCGCCTTGCTTGGCGATGAGGTCCAGTTCCAGTTGCCAGCAGTCCGCCCGGTGACGGGTCCAGAGGCCAGGCTCCAGGATGCGCAGCTCGGGCTGCGGGGCCTTCTGCTTGCGGCGGCGGCGCAGGGCCTCCTTGGCGATGGCGGCCAGGGCCTCTTCGGGGTGGTCGGCCAGATAGGCGGCGCGGTGCAGCTTGTCGCCGCCGTCGCCGCGGTAGGGACCCTCCTCGATGCGGAAGTCCGGGGCTATCTCGTCTTGGAGGCGCAGTTCCCAGGCCCAGGCGCGGGCGGGATGATAGGCCCAGAAGCAGCCGTGGGCGACCCCCAGGGAGGGGTCCTGGCGACACTTGGCGTCCACGCGGGTCGGCCAATAGCGCATGGCCAGATGGGACCAGTCGTAGTCCTTCTTGCCTTGGGCCTCCGAAAGCTCCTTCCACCACTTCTGGGGGTCCTTCCACTGGGGCTCCAGCAAGGGCCAGAGGGCGGCGCTGTTGATCATGACCCCGTCGTCCAGGTCCTGCACATAGCGGGCGTCGCACTCCCGGGGCTGGGACTTGGGGTCGGCAGGCGGGGGGCCGCGCTCGGCGCATTGCTCCACCGCGGCCATGAAGTCGGCCAGCTCGTCGCGGGCGCGCAGTACCCGGTCGTAGCGCTTCTCAGCCGCCTCCAAGGCGCGGCGGTCGGCCCCCTCCCGGGCGTTGCGCAGGTCCGCCAGCTCCCCTTCGATGCGGGTGGTGGCCGGGTGGAGATGGTCCGCCAGCAGCACCCTTAGGGTCTGGGCATCCCAGCGGTGGATGTTGACCCAGGCGACGAAGGTCCGACGCTGCGAGGACAGGGGCCAGTGGATGGGGCGGTTCTCGTACATGCCCCGGTGGACATCTTTGAAGAACTTGAGCCGCAGCCAGGTCCGCAGGTCCGACTTCGGGTCGATGGCCGCGCCGTGCTCGGCCCAGGCGACGTGCAGGGGCTCGGCCGCGGGGTCTCCGAGCCCGTCATGGCGCTCGTTGGCGTCCAGGGTGCCGTCCAGGAACAGGATGCCCGCGGCGAGGGCGGTTGGCGGCGTGCCGGTTGCGAGGTCGAGGGCGCCCTCGCCGTTGCTCGGGCTTGGGGAGCGGTCAGCGGCGGCAGGGTCCAGGATACCCTCCCCTTTCGCACCGAAGCGGCCCAGGGCTACCCCCAAGGCGAAGCTCAGGTGGTCCGTGGGGGGCTCTGGGTCGTACTCCGGCTCGTAGGGCGGCAGCGGGGCGCCCTCTGGGCGGTCAACAGCGGTCTGGGCCCATGCTTGGGCGTAGCGCCAGGGAGAGGGGCCGGGGTTTTTGAATTCGACGGAGGGTTCACGACGGGCCTCGTGAATAGTAAATGCATTCTCAAGAACAGAACAAATCTTCCCTGAGTATAATGGTAGAATAATCGGGATTCTCTCAACGTCACCTATGGTAAATGTTATGGATGGATTGAAATCCGCCATGCACTTCTTGGCGGATGCCGAGTTCATGCAGGCGAGAAGACCTGCAATATCATCTGAGATCACCGACCTTCCGACTGCGTCGAAGTAACTCCTGAATCGATGCGCGCGTGCCGAAAATGCATGCCCCATTGGCGTAAACGCAATGCCACCCTTCATATAGTCATGTGGGTTACGAAATACTACGCCAGGGGCCGTCAAGAGACGAAGGCCAGATTTCCCCCAATCAAGAAGCAACTCCAATCCTGTGATCCATGAAACTCCGGCGGCCCCACTGACCAGTGGCCTCCAATTTTCGATCTCATACGAATAGCTACCAGAATGATCCTTGCTTATCTGTCCCCGGGACACCTCCCAGGAAAAGCGAATAAACCGCGGATTATCAGATGTAGATAATCCCATCTTTATTGGCGCAACCTCGTACAGCTTGTCGGAGCGAAAGTAACGGCATACTTCGTTTCCGCTCCACCAGTATACCAATGGCCATTCTTGAATAATCGAGAATGCCCAAGGAGTAAACTGGAATTTTCCAACCTGGGATACTACCCCTCCACGCTTCCGCCGTGTCCGCTCGCTGTCCCGAGACCGGTCATCCAATGGCGTTGGCTGCAATGCCGTGCTCGGCTCCAGCGTCGGTGCTGCATTGCGAAAAATGCTGACTACCACCGACACCACTTCGTCCAGCACCTCCTCGAAGGCGCCTCGGTCGAAGTCACCCAATGCCCGCAAGTCGAAACGCTCCAGCAGCCAGACCCTCAGATCCGCGTACTGCTTGATGAACATCCAATTGCGCATGGTCAGCAAAGCGGATGTCCCGCCCTCTCGCGCCAGTTGGAGCCCGCGGATCAGGAAGGCGGCATAGAGGTCGGCCTTGCCCAGGGGATAGTGCCGCTTCACATAGTCGGCATTGGCCATCTTGGAGGTGCCCTGATAGGGCGGGTTGCCGACCACCAGGTGGTAGCTCCCCTCCTTCAGCATCCGCAGGAACCGCACCCCGGCGGCGAGTTGCTCGCCGTGCAGGCGCAGCCCCAGGTCCTCGCCTCGGGTGTGGTGGGCGAGGAAGGTCTCCAGGCGGTCCAGGATGTCGGCCTTGGCCCTGTCCCGATCAGGCGCCCGGCCCGCGGGGAAGTCGCGGCGGGGCGCCGCTCCCACTGGGGTGGCCTGGGGCTCCGCTTGGGCCCCCGGTTCCAGGGACAGTTGAAGCTGGGCTGGGGGCTGGCGACTGGCCTCGGCCTCGTGGCGAGCTATGGCGTCCTCCACCGCGGCGTCGATCTTGAGCAGGGATCCTAAGTGGTCAGCGCCGGCCAGGGCGTGGATCAGGGTGTCGGTCAGCCGGGCGGGAATGCCGGTCTCGCGCTCCAGTTCCAGGCGCAGCTCGACCAGGGCCGGGTCTGTGTCCGGCAGGCCGGCCAGACGCAGGTTCGAGGCGACCAGGTTGAGCCGTGTGGGGCGCGCATCCGGGCAGGTGCGGCGGGCCTTGAGCCAGAGGGCGGCGGCGGCGATCTGCACGGCACGGGGATCGAGGTCGATGCCGTGCAGGTTGTGGGTCAGGATGCGCTCCACGATGGCCCGATCAGACCAGCGCTCCTGATCGGACTCGCCGCGATGGCGCGCCTCCTCCAGGTAGAGGGCGAAGAGCAGCTCGAACGCAACCACCAGGAAGTGGCCGGAGCCAACGGCAGGGTCGAGGATCTTGAGGTCCCGCACCGAGTCCGGGGCCTTGTCGATGGCATCCGCGGGGATGGGCTGGGGGACATAGTAGGCCCAGCGGTGCTCGGCCTCCGTGTGGAGGGGCATCAGGTCGGTGAGGGAGACCTCGCCCCGCTCCCGCTTGCCGCGCCAGTCGGCGCGACGCTCGTCCAGGGTGCGCAACAGGCCGGTCAGGACTGGGGTGGTGTTGATCGCATCGGTCGGCGGACCCGCTGTCGCGATCTGCCCCCCCTCAACCGTCCCGGCTTGGTCTTGTAGCCCGGATGGAGCGATAGCGGAATCCGGGGCGCCCGGGGTCGTGGCACCTGGATTCCGCTTCGCTTCATCCAGACTACGCGGGATGGCTGGGGAATTGGGCTCGCCGGGGAGCGGCCGCTCGCACTCGGCGGTCCAGCCGTGCTTGCGGCACAGGGCAAGCCACATCGGTCCCAGGCTGTTCTGGAGCAGCCAGTCCACCATGTAGCGCTCGGTGAACATCTGGGTTTTACTGGCGATCTCGTGGGGCTCCACCTTGCCGCCGGCATGGAGCTTGGCGTCCAGGGCCTCGCGCTCGGGGTCGTTCCAGTACTGATAGACCCAGCCCAGGGTCATGTCGTCGGTCCAGCAGGTGGCGAGCTCCGGGGCGTCCAGTGCCTCCACCGCGTGGCGCAGAGTGGCGGCGCCCACCGGGATCAGGTCCGCCACGTCCACCGATCCGTAGAGCCCCGGCAGGTCCAAGGCCAACTCATCGAAGACCAGTTGGAGCAGGAAGGCGTAGCCCTCGCTCTCGTCGCCGCGCACCAGGGCAGGGGCGATCTCGCGAAACTGCCGGTAGCCCGCGCTTTCCCATGCACCGGTCAGCACCGGGACCGGGCGCAAGCCCATGCCCTCCATCAGGCGCAGGAGCACCAGGCGGTTCAACAAGGTGTACGCAGCACGCTTCTCCGCCTCGCGGCGGAACTGGTCCCGGTCCCGTCCGTGCCGCCCGCGGTCGGCCTCCCCACGTACCTGCTCGTCCAGCCAAGTTTCGAGCCGCGCCCGTCGCGCCCGCGCCGCCTCGGCAAGCCCTGAGTCCCGCGCCCGCACCGCCAGACGATAGACCGCCTCGGTGGAGCCATGGAGATCGTCCAGGAGCCGGGTGCGCAGCCGGCGGATGGTGCCGGACAGGGCCGACTTGGCCTCGGGGGTCATGGGCATGGGCTGGCGCTCCTATCCATCTGGGAAGAGCGGCGCCGGGTCGGACGTCCGAGTGGGGCCTTGAAGGACATTGCGCCGGCTAGCTCCGCTTCAGGGAAAGCACCAGGGTCAATGGCTGCGTCGGCGATGCGACGAAGCCATGACGCGCGTAGAAGGCCGCCGCCGCGGGCGTCAGGGCATGCACGAGCAGCCCACGGATGCCGAGGATGGCGCTGGCGGCCTGCGTGCGCTCGACGGCATCGCGCAGCAAGGCGACGCCAAGCCCCCGCCCCTGCCAGGCCTGATCGACGGCCAGCCGCCCCAGGACGGCCATCGGCACCGGGTCCGGCATGTTACGGCGTAGGCCGCCGGGCGCCTCCCCCAGGGCAAGCGCACCGGAGGCCAGGCAGTAATAGCCCGCCACATGCCCGGCCGAGCTCACCGCAGGGGCGACCACATAGGTGCGTGAGGCGCCGGTCCTTTGATTGTTCCAGGCGCGCCGGATCAACCACTCGTCCAAGGCCGCGACGCCACAACAGAAGCCTTCGACACGGTGCCCGGCGGACAGGGGGGCTGGGGCTTCGAGGTCTAGGTCTTCCATGGGCGCGGGGCCGCCATCAACCGGTCGAAGCCTTCGCCCTCGGGCGGGTGGTCCAGAACGGCCAGAAAGTGCTCGTAGGTCGCCTGATCGACCCGCACCAGGGTCTGGTCGAGCAGGGCCTCCTCGGCCGCGCGCCGGGCCGCATCGATCATGAAATCGGAGCGCGAGCGACCCTGGCCCTTGGCGGCCTGGTCGATCAGATCGCGAATGTCTTCCCGCACCCGGAGGCTGACGGCGCGGGTGGCCGGGTCGGGGGTTGCAGCGCTCGGCAGGGGAGTGGACATGGGGCACCTCGGTTCGGGCTGGACATGCGGCCAAATATACAATGTATATCGCTCGGGGGCGCGTCTGCCGTCAGAGGATGCGCACCCGGGCCCCGGCGGCGATCTGCTCCAGGAGGCGTTTGCGGATCTCCTCTAGCAGGGTGTCCACCTCCGCCGCGGTGGCGATCTCGCGGTTGTGCAGGGACAGGTCGACCTTGACGATGAGCGGGCGCTGACCCGCGCTCAGGATCTCGTCCAAGAGCTCGTTGGCGGTCTCCTCGGCCTGGTGGAGGGCGAGCAGGAAGGGGGCGTCGAGGGCGACCAGGGTGGGGGCGACGGCCTCGGCGGTGGTGTCGGTCAGCGCCAGCGCCATGGGCCTCAGCACCTTGTGGGATTGGTCCGCGGTGAGGGTGGAGAAGCCGTCGCGCGACTTGACCCGACCGCGGGCCTGCTCGGCCTGCTGCTCCTGCCGGGCGAGGCGGCGCTCGCGCTCGGCGGTGTAGGCGTCGCGGATGGCGGCCAAGTCGGGGTCGAGGGTGGCGATGTCCCGCCAGGGGCGCTCGGCGGCGAGATGGGCCTCGACCCGCTGACAGGCCTCCTCCAACTCGGAGTCGAGTGCGCCCACCTCCCGCAGTTGGGTAGCCCGGTGGTCGCGGACATTGGCGGCGGCATTCACCTGGACCACGGCCGACTCGGTCAGCTCGGCCTCGAACAGATTCACCAGCTCGATACCGTCGTTTAGGGCGTCCAGGTGGCGCTTGACCTGCTGCACCGTGGGGCGAGTCTGGCGCACCTGGCGGGTGCTCTGCTCCAGGGCGTCCTGGAGACGCGCCAGGGTCGTCGGGGTCGCCTTGGCGCCGGGCAGCCGGTTCAGTTGCGTGAGCACCCCGCGCAGACGTTGGGCCTGGCTTGGGAACTGGTTGGCCACGGTGTCGGCGATGGCGTCGTCCTCGCGGTTGACGTCCAGCCCCAGGTGCTGCTTGAAGAATTTGCAGATGCGCGCCCGAGACTGATAGCCGATGTCGTCCTGGCCGGCGGGGAAGAAGTTGGCGCGGCGGAAGCCGCGGTCTTTGTCGAAGAGGTCACGCACCCCGGCATCGCGCACGGCGGTAATCTCTGGGGTGCCCTCGGGTTGGATGCGCACCTTGTTGGCCCGCAGGAGCCCCGCCACGCACGCCTTGACCACATTGGGGGTATAGCCATAGGGCGGCTGGCCGAAGTGGGCGAGGAGCGCGGTGCCACCGAGCCCGCCCTCGGTCTCGATGTATTCCTGCACGCGCTTGGGGACCATACCGCCGCAGGTGGGCTCGTAGCGGCCGTGGTCCAGATCAAGGATGCCGAGTTCCCCGGTCATGAGCTTGGGCGAGGGGCCAGTCAGATCCGTGTCCAGGAGCTGCATCAGCTCGCCGGGGAGCAGATCGGTGACGACGAAGTGCGGATAGAGCTCCGGCAGCAGGCGGGTCCCGGTGGCCTCCAGGGCGCTGGCGAAGCCGGCGCCCAGATCGCCGGGGGCGAGTGAGCGGCCACGGAAGTAGACCCGGCCGGCCATCCAGGCGGCAGAGACCTGGGTCTGGACATCCTTCTCCAAGTCCTCGGCGCGGATCTCTTCCTGTTGCAGCAGGAGCTTGCGGGCAGCGTTGAGCGATTCCTTGCGCGGCTTGAACTTGCTGACCATGCCGCGGGACCGGGCTAACTCCCTGGCCAGGTCGACCATGGCCTCGGTGTCGTCGCAGACCCAGACGATGCGGGTCTCGAATGCCGACTCGGCACTGCGCTTGACCCAGGCGCTCTCGGCGCGGTCCTCGACGGGAGGAAAGCGAAAATCGATCTGCACCACGGCGTCCGAGCGCTGATCGCCGAAGGCAACGTCGGCGAAGGTGCGGCTGTCGGTGAAGAGCCCCGCCCAGGGAAAGGGGCGCCCCTGGAGGCGCGGCCGTTCCGGCTTGGCCAGAAGCAGGTCCAGGCCGTCCTTAACGACGGTGCCGATCATCTCCCGCGGGACCGGGATGTCGCGGCGCTCGCGCTCCCACTCCTCGCCGGCGGTAGACTGGATCTTGTAGCCGGTCTTCTCCGAGTAGCCGAGCAGGTTGCGGCGGCGCAGCGTCTCCAGGGCTTGCGTGACCTCGGTCACCTGGCTGCCGCGGTCCAGCCGGTCGTAAAGACATTGGGCAACGAGGCGGGCGTCGGTGGGTTGAACATCCTGAATCAGTTCGAGCAGGGCAACCGCCTTGGCGGCCCGTACCAACAGGCCCTCGGTGTCGTCGGCGCACTGGTTCAGGATGCGCGCCATGCTGGCCTGGACATCCGAGTCCAGGGCGCTGTGCTGGACCTCGAAAATGCGGTCAAGGGTGACCAGATGGCCCTGGGGCATATCCGCCAGGCGTTGGGCGCGGAACAGCTCGCCCAGCATTTGCAGCAGACCGCGAATGGCCTGGTCGTCGCCCTGCACGCGCCGGGAACGGCTGCGCATAGCGGTCGTGATCTGAAGCAGCAGGTCGATGTGACCCGGCAGCAAGGGATAAACCTCCACCAGGTCCTCGACGGTGACCGACTCGCAGCCGTAGGCAAAGAGCTTGAGGTCGGTGCGATGCAGGACGAACAGGCGACGCAGCTCGGCGTCGGCCTGAGGCGTCTTCTGCAGCAAGCGCTTGTGCACAACGTCGCGGATGTTGGTCGCGGCCAAGTGGACCCGCAGCTTGGGCGGGAAGCGGTCCTTGGCCCAGATCAGGAAGGACTGGTCCGCCTCCTCGTCCAGCTTTTGTTGGCCCAGGGCCAGGAGCCAGGCGCGGCCTTTGAGCGAGGCCCCGAGCGCGGTGGCGAAGGCGCGCAGCCGGTCGACCCGGTCCTTGCTGGAGAGGACGTACTGGGATACCTCGTCCACCACCAAGAAGAGGGTCGCGTTGGGGCGGCGGAAGCGCAGCATGTCGCCGATGGCGCGCACCGCCTCTTCGGGGGATTCGTTGCGGGCATGGGTGCCCGCACGACTGGAAAACCAGCTCATCGGGTCCGTGTAGTGACTCGGGAAGAGCCTGGACATCACCAGGGAGAAGTCCTCTTCGGCAAAGGACCGGTCCTTGACCGCCTCCCAGGGCTCGCCGAGCGTTTCCAGGGCGGTGTGCTCGAAACGGGCCCACTCGCCATCCCGCTCCAAGGTCAGCTCGAAGTCCGCGACCAGGGCATCGGTCGGGCAGTAGCCCAGGCGCCGCTGAAGCTGGCGGACGACGGTCGAGTGGACCTGTTCGTTGTCCCCGGCCACGCTGCCCACGTCGAACACGACAGCGATGGGGTCGATCTTGCGCCGCAGGGCGGCCCAGGCCTCGCGCAGCTCGGGGGCCCGGGGGGAGGTGTCGCGGCGCAGCCAGGCCTCGGCCAGCGAGGTACCGTCAGGCAGGGCCACACCGTCAAACGCGAGGCCGAGCAGCTTGGCGAAGCTGGATTTGCCCGAACCGTAAAAGCCGGAGATCCAGATGTTGGGCAGGTCCGACCCCCCGGGCCGATCCAGCTCGGCCGCGATGGCGGTGAGCAGGTGGACGTACTGCTCGTGGATGCCGTTGGGCACGCGGCGATGGTTGGGGTGAGTCTCCGGCCAGCCGCCGGTGACGATGTACTCGCCGACCTCGGCGGCGAGCTTCTCGGGGCTCTGCTCGTGGAAATAGACGACGGGCGGGATGTCGCGGGTGACGTCGGAGACGAAGAGATCGCGGATCGGGGGTGCGTCCGTCATGCGTAAATCCTCGGCCGGTAATCGTTGTCCGCGTTGATCTGGCCCATGAACGAGAGCCCGGTCTGCCCGACCCGGTTGCCGGGGTAGAGGAGCACCACGGGCACGTTGCCGGTCTTGCCGTCCAGGTGACGGAGCAATGCGGAGGAGCGGAAAAAGGGATAGAGGGCGCCCGCACGGCCGATCAGCGCCAGGGTGCGCTCGGTGCGGTCCGGGTTGGCCGCGGTAAAGTCCAGGATGACCTTGCTGCAATCCGCCGAGATGCCGGTCGGCCCTTCGATCAGGGGTGCGAGCTTGGTCTTGAGGTAAGCAAGCCCCCGCTCGCGGCTTTGGCCAGCGGTGGACCGCTCCCGCTCGATCACGCGCTCGATCCAGTCACCGCCCTGGGCGCGGACGCGGTCGAAGAGCAGCCGTTGTAGGCTGATGGACAACACCACCCAGCCGTTGGCGATCAGATCGGTAGAGAGCCGACGCACCTCGCCGCGGAGCTTGAACTCGTCGGCGGGCGCATAGCGC
>Ga0209254_10001810_pt1 | contig 19287 bp, 15 predicted proteins | sample FrelakmetDIP11DI_FD_187148 | JGI IMG/M metagenome (GOLD analysis project Ga0209254, IMG submission 187148) | Freshwater lake sediment microbial communities from the University of Notre Dame, USA, for methane emissions studies - DIP11 DI (SPAdes)... | ecosystem: Environmental > Aquatic >...
GGTGCGGCGCCTGCTGCTGGCCGGCGACGCCCCGGTGGTGCTGGACGATCTCTGGCTGCCCGGCACGGCGTTCAAGGGTCTGACGATGGAGCGGCTCGAGGCCTGGCGCGGGCCGCTGTACCGGCTTTTCGAAGCCGAATTCGCGGTGCGCATGATCCGTGCCGAAGAGAAGATCCGCGCCGTGGCCGCCGGGCCAGAAGAGGCCGCGCTGCTCGGCGTGGCCGTCGGCGCGCCGCTGTTGTCGGTGGAGCGGCTGTCCTACACGTACGGCGACCGGCCCGTCGAATTGCGGCGCGGCCTGTACTCCACGGCGTCGCATCACTACCGCAACGAGCTGAGCTGAGCACGGGCGCCCACAGGTCGGCGTAAGGCGAATGCGTTGCAATAAACTCACTCGGTTTCACCCGGATTGACGAAAGTACCGACATGCCCGAGATGACAAGAGCCAGACCCGGCACGATGCGCCTGTTGGACGCGGTGAAGTACAGGCTGCCGCTGGCCGGGGTCGTTTCGATCCTGCACCGCGCGAGCGGCCTGTTGATGTTCGCGCTGCTGCCGTTCGTCATCTGGCTCTTCGACACCAGCATCAGTTCCGAGATCTCCTACGAGACCTTCGCCAGCGCCTTCGTGGTCGGCCTCGGCGTGGTGCCGGGCTGGGGGATCAAGCTCGTGGTGCTGGCGCTGATCTGGGCCTTCCTGCACCACCTCATCGCCGGCGTGCGCCACGTGTGGATGGACGCCACGCACAGCGTCAGCAAGGCGCAGGGCCACAGCTCGGCCGTGTTCACGCTGGTCGCCAGCGTGCTGCTCACCGTGGCACTCGGCGCCAAGCTCTTCGGCCTGTACTGAGCGGGAGCGGATATGACTGTCAACCATGGTTCCAAGCGCGTCGTCGTCGGCGCGCACTACGGCCTGCGCGACTGGCTCAGCCAGCGCGTGACGGCCGTGCTGATGGCCCTGTTCACGCTGGTGCTCGTCGTGCAGGTGTTGATGCCCGGCCCCATGGGCTACGACAAGTGGGCCGGCATCTTTGCCGCACAGTGGATGAAGGTGCTGACCTTCGTTGTCTTCGTTTCGCTGGCTTGGCACGCCTGGGTCGGCATGCGCGACATCTGGATGGACTACGTCAAGCCGGTGGGCACGCGGCTGGCGCTGCAGGTGGCCACGCTGGTGTGGCTGGTGGGTTGCACCGGCTGGGCTGTGCAGGTGCTCTGGCGCCTGTAAACAAGGTTACTCAAATGGCACTCGGTTCGATTCCCCGCCGCAAGTTCGACGTCGTCATCGTCGGCGCCGGCGGTTCCGGCATGCAGGCTTCGCTGCGCCTGGCGCAGGCCGGCCTCAACGTGGCGGTGCTGTCCAAGGTCTTCCCCACGCGCTCGCACACCGTGGCCGCGCAGGGCGGCATCGGCGCCAGCCTGGGCAACATGTCCGAGGACAACTGGCACTACCACTTCTACGACACCATCAAGGGCTCCGACTGGCTGGGTGACCAGGATGCCATCGAGTTCATGTGCCGCGAGGCACCCAAGGTGGTCTACGAGCTCGAGCACTTCGGGATGCCCTTCGACCGCAACCCCGACGGCACGATCTACCAGCGCCCCTTCGGCGGCCACACCGCCAACTACGGCGAAAAGCCGGTCCAGCGCGCCTGCGCCGCGGCCGACCGCACCGGCCACGCGATGCTGCACACGCTGTACCAGCAGAACGTCAAGGCACGTACCAACTTCTTCGTCGAGTGGATGGCACTGGACCTCATCCGCAGCGCGCAGGGCGACGTGCTCGGCGTGGTCGCGCTGGAGATGGAAACCGGCGACGTGCACATCTTCGAGGCCAAGACCACGCTGCTGGCCACCGGTGGCGCAGGGCGCATCTACGCTGCCAGCACCAACGCCTTCATCAACACCGGCGACGGCCTGGGCATGGCGGCACGCGCCGGCATCCCGCTGGAGGACATGGAGTTCTGGCAGTTCCACCCCACCGGCGTGGCCGGTGCCGGCGTGCTGCTCACCGAAGGCTGCCGCGGCGAGGGTGCGATCCTGCGCAACAGCGACGGCGAGCGCTTCATGGAGCGCTACGCGCCGACGCTGAAGGATCTGGCGCCGCGCGACTTCGTCAGTCGCTGCATGGACCAGGAGATCAAGGAAGGGCGCGGCTGCGGGCCGGCCAAGGATTGCGTCGTGCTCGACATGACGCACCTGGGGGTCGAGACCATCATGAAGCGCCTGCCCTCGATCTTCGAGATCGGGCACAACTTCGCCAACGTCGACATCACCAAGGAGCCGATCCCGGTGGTGCCGACGATCCACTACCAGATGGGCGGCATCCCGACCAACATCCACGGCCAGGTGGTCGTGCCGAAGAACGGCAACCCGAACACGGTCGTCAACGGCCTGTATGCCGTGGGCGAGTGCGCCTGCGTCAGCGTGCACGGCGCCAACCGCCTGGGCACCAATTCGCTGCTCGATCTGCTGGTGTTCGGCCGCGCGGCCGGCCTGCACATCGTGCAGACCGTGGCCGGGCAGAAGGAACACCAGCCGCTGCCGGCCGACGTCGCCGACGCGCCGCTGGCGCGCCTGGCGCGGTTGGACGCCAGCACCTCGGGGGAGTACGCGCAGGACGTGGCCAACGACATCCGCAACACGATGCAGGCGCATGCCGCGGTGTTCCGCACCCAGGAACTTCTCGACGCCGGCACCGTGAAGATTGCCGCCATGCGGGCGCGGGTCGAGAACATCGCCCTCAAGGACAAGAGCAAGGTCTTCAACACTGCGCGCATCGAGGCGCTGGAGGTCGAGAACCTGATGGAGGTGGCGCAGGCCACGATCGAGTCGGCCGCGGCGCGCCGCGAGTGCCGCGGCGCCCATACCGTCAAGGACTACGAACGCCTGGCCGACGACCCGCAGTTCCCGCTCGGCCGCAACGACGCCGAGTGGCTGAAGCACACGCTGTGGTTCAAGGACGGCAACCGGCTCGACTACAAGCCGGTGCAACTCAAGCCGCTGACGGTGGAATCGGTGCCGCCCAAGGTGCGGACCTTCTAGCCCGCACCCGCCCGAGACACACGCACCCTCTACAGAGCCGCACCCCCATGACGCTACGCACCTTCCAGATCTACCGCTACGACCCCGAGAGCGAAGAGAGGCCGCGCATGCAGACGCTGCAGGTCGAACTCGACGGCTCGGAGCGCATGCTGCTCGACGCGCTGATGAAGCTGAAGGCGGTGGACCCCACCCTGAGCTTTCGCCGCAGCTGCCGCGAAGGCGTCTGCGGGTCGGACGCGATGAATATCAACGGCAAGAACGGCCTCGCCTGCCTGACCAACATGCGCACGCTGCCGGGAGCCATCGTGCTCAAGCCGCTGCCCGGGCTGCCCGTGATTCGCGACCTGATCGTCGACATGACGCTGTTCTTCAAGCAGTACAACTCGATCAAGCCCTACCTGGTGAACGACACGCAGCCGCCCGAGAAGGAGCGCCTGCAGTCGCCGGAGGAGCGCGACGAGCTCAACGGCCTGTACGAGTGCATCCTGTGCGCCAGCTGCTCCACCGCCTGCCCGAGCTTCTGGTGGAACCCCGACAAGTTCGTCGGCCCGGCCGGGCTGCTGCAGGCCTATCGCTTCATCGCCGACAGCCGCGACCAGGACACCGAGGCGCGCCTGGACAACCTCGAGGACCCGTACCGGCTTTTCCGGTGCCACACGATCATGAATTGCGTGGATGTTTGTCCTAAAGCATTGAACCCGACCAAGGCTATTGGCAAGATCAAGGAAATGATGGTACGCCGAGCCATTTGAACTTTCATGGATACGCGACTCGACGAACGCTCCCTCAGCAGGCTCAGGTGGCGCTGCCGCCGTGGGCTGCTCGAGAACGATCTGTTCGTCGCACGCTTTTTCCACCACCACGAGGAGACGATCACGACAAGGCAGGCTGCGGGGCTGCAAGCCCTGATGGACCTGGCCGACAACGACCTGCTGGACCTGCTGCTTGGCCGCAAGGAGCTGCAAGGCGAGGTCGATACCCCTGAAGTGCGTGAAGTACTGGCCCTGATGAGAACGACGCCTGCGGGTGCAGGCGGCGACCGGCCCCTGAAACCGAACTGAAGAAAGGCCCCGTGTCATGACCCCCTCCGACGTGAAAGCCACGCTGTCGTTTTCCGATGGCAGCCCGAGCATGGACCTGCCGATCTACAAGGGATCGCTCGGCCCGGATGTGATCGATATCCGCAAGCTCTACGGGCAAACGGGCAAGTTCACCTACGACCCGGGTTTCCTGTCGACCGCAGCCTGCCAGTCCGCCATCACCTACATCGACGGTGACAAGGGCGAATTGCTGTACCGCGGCTACCCGATCGAGCAGTTGGCGCAAAAGTGCGACTTCCTCGATACCTGCCACCTGCTGCTGTACGGGGAACTGCCCAACGAGAAGCAGCAATTCGACTTCCGCAAGCTCGTCACCAACCACACGATGGTCAACGAGCAGATGCAGTACTTCCTGCGCGGCTTCCGGCGTGACGCGCACCCGATGGCGGTGTTGACTGGCCTGGTGGGCGCGCTCGCGGCCTTCTATCACGACAGCACCGACATCGGCAATCCGCGCCACCGCGACATCGCTGCCATCCGCCTGATCGCGAAGATGCCGACGCTGGTTTCCATGGCCTACAAATACGCCATCGGCCAGCCTTACATCTACCCGAAGAACGACCTCACGTACTCAGCCAATTTCATGCGCATGATGTTCGCCACGCCGTGCGCGGACTACGAGTCCAACGACGTGCTGGTGCGTGCGATCGACCGTATCTTCATCCTGCACGCCGACCACGAGCAGAACGCCAGCACCTCCACGGTGCGGCTGTGCGGCAGCTCGGGCACCAACCCGTTCGCGGCCATTGCCGCGGGCGTGGCCTGCCTGTGGGGCCCGGCGCACGGCGGTGCCAACGAGGCAGCACTGAACATGCTGAAGGACATCCAGCGCAACGGCGGCGTGGAGAAAATCGGCGAGTTCATCAAGCAGGTCAAGGACAAGAACTCCAGTGTCAAGCTGATGGGCTTCGGTCACCGCGTCTACAAGAACTACGACCCGCGTGCCAAGCTCATGCGCGAGACCTGCCACGAGGTGCTGGATGCCACCGGCCTGCACGACGACCCGCTGTTCAAGCTGGCGATGGCGCTGGAGAAGATCGCGCTGGAGGATGACTACTTCGTCTCGCGCAAGCTGTACCCGAACGTCGATTTCTATTCGGGCATCGTGCAGAGCGCTCTCGGCATCCCGGTGAGCCTGTTCACCGCGATCTTCGCTTTGGCGCGCACGGTGGGCTGGATCGCACAACTCAACGAGATGATCGGCGACCCCGAATACAAGATCGGCCGCCCGCGCCAATTGTTCGTGGGTTCGGCGCACCGCGACGTCAAGCCGATCTCGGCGCGTTGAGGCCGTGCCCGGCGCCCTGGGCGCGCTGGGATGAGCAGCGGTTGACATGCGTGCCGCATGTCAACCGTTGGTATTCGCGCAACGTTGACGGGGTGCGGGGCTTCACGGTGGAGAAGCGCTAAGTTAATATGCGTCTTGAACCGAGCATCGACTGCGGAGCTTCGGCATTTCGACATGGCCCAAGCGGGTTTATTTCATCCAAGAGGACACAATCATGAAGACATCACTCACCTCCCTGGCCGTGGCGGTTCTTGCCTTGGTCGGTGCATCGTCGGTATTCGCGCAAGCGGCTTCGTCGCCCACTCGCGAACAGGTCAAGAAAGAAGCTGCCGCCGCCAACAAGGCGACTCAAGGGAGCTTGCCCCAGACCGAAGGTGTCAAGCCGGCCAAGCCCGCGCCGTCGGCCAAGCCCCGTGCCGATGTGAAGGCGGACACCGCTGCCGCCACCAAGGCCGGCAAGACCGCCGTTCCGGAAGGCCAAGTCGGCGTGCCGACCAAGGCTGCGTCGTCGGCGGACCGCGCCGCAGTGAAGAAGGAAGCTGCTGCCGCCGTCAAGGCCGGCACCACGCCGTCGGGCCAGATGTCTGCGCCGCAGAAGGTCGACGAAGGCGCGGTCAAGAAGAAGTAAGGTCATCTCCGACCGGCCCGGCAAGATCGCCGGGCCCAGAAACCGGCGCCCGCACTGTTGGGAGGCCGGTTTTTCTTTGTTTCAGGGCAGCGATTTGCGTTGAGCCGGAGTGACCCTCAGGCGCTGGTCTGCGTTGCCGCCTCGAAGCCATTGCGAAAGTGCTCCAGCATGCGGGCCGTGGCCAACGTGCGGTCGTGTGCGTGCAGCGCCGCCATCAGCGCGCGGTGCTCGGCCAGCGATCCAGCCAGCCGCCCCTGACGCTGCAGCGAATGGTGGCGGTTCAGCTTCATGACCTTGCGCAGATCGGCGACGATCTGGATGCGCCAGCGATTGCCGGCAATCTGCAGCAGGGCGATGTGGAAGGCCTCGTTGGCGGTGAAAAAGGCTTCGCGCTGTCGCACCAGCCTCTCCAGCTTGTCGTGCGCGGCCTGCAGGTGGTCGAGGTCGGCGTCGCTGGCGTGCTCGGCCACGTCACCGGCGGCGTCGCTCTCCAGCAGCGCCAGCAGGTGGTAGACCTGCGCCACGTCGTCGCGTGACATCTCGGTGACGTAGGCGCCGCGCCGCACCTTCATCGTCACCAGGCCTTCCACCGCGAGCACCTTCAACGCCTCGCGCAGCGGGGTGCGGCTGATGCCGAACTCGGCCGCAAGCTTCATCTCGTCGATCCAGCTGCCGGGTTCGAGCCGGCGCGTGTAGATCTGCTGGCGCAGGCGCTCGGCCACGTCCTGGTAGAGGGCGCGGGGCGAAAGGGGGGTGGGGGGGGCGAGGGCGGCCACGGGCCTGGTGGAGGATGTCGTCAGCTTGTGGTGGGTATTCTGAATTCATAATTATGCATAATCCAACGCGCCGGCCGGGGCCCTGGGCCCTGAGCCGCCGGGGGGGTCTATAACCGCCACTCCGGCCGGTGCGGCCCAGGAGACCCTTCATGAACAGCACGCGACCCGACTTCACCCCCGCCACGCTGGAGCAATGGGCCCGCGCCGCTGCCAGGTCCGCGCCCGGGGGCGACACGGCCGCGCTGGACTGGCTCACGCCCGATGGCATTCGCATCAAGCCGCTGTACACCGCGGCCGACGCTGCGGTGCTGCCACACGCCGATACGCTGCCGGGCTTCGAGCCCTTCGTGCGCGGCCCGCAGGCCACAATGTATGCGGTGCGGCCGTGGACCATCCGCCAGTACGCGGGTTTCTCCAGCGCGGAGGAAAGCAACGCCTTCTACCGCCAGGCACTGGCCGCCGGCGGCCAGGGCGTTAGCGTGGCCTTCGACCTCGCCACCCACCGCGGCTACGACAGCGACCACCCGCGCGTTACCGGCGACGTCGGCAAGGCCGGCGTGGCCATCGACAGCGTCGAGGACATGAAGGTCCTGTTCGACGGCATCCCGCTCGACAAGGTGAGCGTGAGCATGACGATGAACGGTGCCGTGCTGCCGGTGCTGGCGGGCTACGTGGTGGCCGCAGAGGAGCAGGGTGTGGCCCAGGACCAGCTGTCCGGGACCATCCAGAACGACATCCTCAAGGAGTTCATGGTCCGCAACACCTACATCTACCCGCCCGAGCCGAGCATGCGCATCGTCGGCGACATCATCGAGTACACGGCGCAGCACATGCCGAAGTTCAACTCGATCAGCATCTCCGGCTATCACATGCAGGAGGCGGGCGCGAACCAGGCGCTGGAGTTGGCCTTCACGCTGGCCGACGGCCAGGAGTACGTGAAGACCGCGCTGGCCAAGGGGCTGGACGTGGACGCCTTCGCCGGGCGCCTGAGCTTCTTCTGGGCGATCGGGATGAACTTCTACCTCGAGATCGCCAAGATGCGTGCGGCGCGGCTGCTGTGGGCGCGCATCATGAAGGGCGTCGGGGCCAGGAACCCGAAGAGCCTGATGCTGCGCACGCATTGCCAGACCAGCGGCTGGAGCCTGACCGAGCAGGACCCGTACAACAACATCGTGCGCACCACCATCGAGGCCATGGCGGCCGTGTTCGGCGGCACGCAGAGCCTGCACACCAACAGCTTCGACGAAGCGATCGCCCTGCCTACGGAATTCAGCGCCCGCATCGCGCGCAACACGCAGCTCATCATCCAGGAAGAGACGCACATCACGAACGTCGTCGACCCCTGGGCCGGCAGCTACATGATGGAGACGCTGACGCAGCAGATGGCCGACAGCGCCTGGGCCATCATCGAGGAGGTGCAGGCCATGGGAGGCATGACCAAGGCGGTGGACAGCGGCTGGGCCAAGCTGAAGATCGAGGCAAGCGCGGCCGAGAAGCAGGCGCGCATCGACAGCGGGCGCGACGTCATCGTCGGCGTCAACAAGTACAAGCTGGCCACGCAGGACGCCGTGCAGGCGCGCGAGGTCGACGACGTCAAGGTGCGCGAGGGGCAGATCGGGCGGCTGGCGCAGATCCGCGCCACGCGCGACGGCGCGGCCGTGCAGGCGGCGCTGGGGGCGTTGACCGACGCGGCGCGCACCGGCGAGGGCAACCTGCTGGCGCTGAGCATCGCCGCGGTGCGCCTGCGCGCGACGGTGGGCGAGGTGAGCGATGCCTTGGAGCAGGTCTACGGGCGCCACCGCGCCGACATCCAGAAGGTGACCGGTGTGTATGCAGCCGCCTACGACAGTGCCGAGGGTTGGGACCGGCTCAAGGCCGAGATCGCCGCCTTCGGCGACGAGCACGGGCGCCGCCCGCGCGTGATGATCGCCAAGCTCGGCCAGGACGGCCACGACCGCGGCGCCAAGGTGGTGGCCACGGCCTTTGCCGACCTCGGCTTCGACGTCGACATCGGCCCGCTGTTCCAGACCCCCGAGGAATGCGCCCGCCAGGCGATCGAGAACGACGTGCACGCGGTGGGCGTGAGCACGCTGGCCGCCGGCCACAAGACGCTGGTGCCGGCGATCATCGACGCGCTGAAGCAGCAAGGCGCCGACGACATCATCGTCTTCGTGGGCGGCGTGGTGCCGCAGCAGGATTACGACTTCCTGTACGGCGCAGGCGTGAAGGGCATCTACGGCCCGGGCACGCCGATCCCGGTCAGCGCCAAGGACGTGCTCGAGCACATCAGGGCGGCACAGCGCTGAGCGGCCCATGCTGCAAGCCGCCGACCAGGTGCTGATGTCGCTCTTGCGCGGGCCGCCCGGCCCGGCGCAGCGCCGCAGCCTGGCCAAGGCGATCACGCTGCTCGAATCCACGCGGGCCGACCACCGCGGCCGCGCCGACGAACTGCTGAATGCGCTGTTGCCCCACAGCGGCCGCTCCTTTCGCCTCGGTGTCAGCGGCGTGCCGGGGGTGGGCAAGAGCACCTTCATCGAGTCGCTGGGCCTGTTCCTCATCGAACGCGGCCACCGCGTCGCGGTGCTGGCGGTGGACCCGTCCTCCAGCATCAGCGGGGGCTCGATACTGGGCGACAAGACGCGCATGGAGCGGCTGTCGGTCGACGAGCGCGCCTACATCCGCCCCAGCCCCGCCAGCGGCACGCTCGGTGGCGTGGCCGAGAAGACCCGCGAGACGATGCTGGTGAGCGAGGCCGCCGGCTTCGATGTCGTCATCGTCGAAACGGTGGGGGTGGGCCAGAGCGAGACCGCCGTCTCGGGCATGACCGACATGTTCGTGCTGATGCAGTTGCCCAACGCCGGCGACGACCTGCAGGCCATCAAGAAGGGCGTGATGGAGCTCGCCGACCTGGTCGTCATCAACAAAGTCGATCTCGACGAAGCCGCCGCGACACGCGCGCGGGCGCAGATCACCAGCGCGCTGCGGCTGTTCGGGCAGCACGGCCATCCCGATCACGCACACCACGACACGCAGCAGTGGCAGCCGCAGGTCCTGCAACTGAGCGCGCTCAAGGGCACCGGCCTGGCGGAGTTCTGGCAGGCCGTGACGCGCTTTCGCGAGTTGCAGTCCGCCGGCGGGCGCCTGCTGCAGCGTCGCCACGCGCAGGACCAGGCCTGGATGTGGGAGCGCATCGAAGCCGGCCTGCGCCAGCGTTTCCGCCAGCACCCCGCGGTGCGCGCCGCGCTGCCGTCGATCACCGAAGACGTTCAAGCCGGCCGCCTGGCCGCTTCAGTGGCGGCACGCCGCCTGCTCGATCTGGATCATTGAAAACGAACGAGGACACCGCTCATGCACGACATCATCGAACAGCTCGAACACAAGCGCGCCGCGGCGCGACTGGGCGGCGGCACCAAGCGCATCGACGGCCAGCACGCCAAGGGCAAGCTCACCGCCCGCGAGCGCATCGAACTGCTGCTGGACCAGGGCACGTTCGAGGAATGGGACATGTTCGTCGAGCATCGATGCGGCGACTTCGGCATGGCCGACAACAAGATCCCAGGCGACGGCGTCGTCACCGGCTACGGCATGATCAACGGCCGCCTGGTCTTCGTCTTCAGCCAGGATTTCACCGTGTTCGGCGGCGCGCTCAGCGAAGCGCACGCCGAGAAGATCTGCAAGGTGATGGACCAGGCGATGAAGGTCGGCGCGCCGGTCATCGGCCTCAACGACAGCGGCGGCGCGCGCATCCAGGAAGGTGTGGCCTCGCTCGGCGGCTATGCCGAGGTGTTCCAGCGCAACGTCATGGCCAGCGGCGTGGTGCCGCAGATCAGCCTGATCATGGGGCCTTGTGCGGGTGGAGCCGTCTATTCGCCGGCCATGACCGATTTCATCTTCATGGTCAAGGACAGTTCCTACATGTTCGTCACTGGCCCCGAGGTCGTGAAGACGGTGACGCACGAGGAAGTGACGGCCGAGGAACTGGGCGGCGCCACCACGCACAACACGCGCAGCGGTGTCGCCGACCTGGCTTTCGAGAACGACGTCGAAGCGCTGCTGATGCTGCGCCGCTTCTTCAACTACCTGCCGCTGAGCAACCGCGAGAAGCCCCCCGTGCGGCCCGGCGGCGACCCCCCGGAACGGCTGGACCAGACGCTGGACACGCTGGTGCCGGACAACCCGAACAAGCCCTACGACATGAAGGAGCTGATCCTCAAGGTGGCCGACGACGGCGACTTCTTCGAGTTGCAACCGGAGCACGCCAAGAACATCGTCATCGGCTTCGCGCGGCTGGCCGGCCAGACGGTCGGCATCGTGGCCAACAACCCGCGCGTGCTGGCCGGCTGCCTGGACATCAAGAGCAGCATCAAGGCGGCGCGCTTCGTGCGTTTCTGCGACGCCTTCAACATCCCGGTCGTGACCTTCGTCGACGTGCCGGGCTTCATGCCGGGCACGGCGCAGGAGTACGGCGGCATCATCAAGCACGGCGCCAAGCTGCTCTATGCCTATGCCGAGTGCACGGTGCCGAAGGTCACGGTGATCACGCGCAAGGCCTACGGCGGCGCCTACGACGTCATGAGCTCCAAGCACCTGCGCGGCGATGTCAATTTCGCCTGGCCCAACGCCGAGATCGCGGTGATGGGCGCCAAGGGCGCGGTGGAGATCATCTTCCGCGAGGACAAGGGCGATCCGGCCAAGCTGGCCGCGCGCGAGGCCGAATACAAGACACGTTTCGCCAACCCGTTCGTCGCCGGCGCCCGCGGCTATATCGACGACGTGATCCAGCCCCACGAGACGCGCAAGCGCATCTGCCGCAGCCTGGCGATGCTGAAGGACAAGAAGCTCGAGAACCCGTGGCGCAAGCACGGCAACATTCCGCTTTGAATGGCTCCCTCTCCCGCGTAGCGGTAGAGGGAGCAAGACAGGAGAGTCGCTCATGTTCAAGAAGATATTGATTGCCAATCGCGGGGAGATCGCCTGCCGCATCATCAAGACGGCACGCAAGATGGGCATTGCCACGGTGGCCGTCTATTCCGAAGCCGACCGCGACGCACGCCATGTCGGGCTGGCCGACGAAGCCGTCTTCATCGGCCCGGCGCCCAGCCGCGAGAGCTACCTCGTCGCCGACAAGATCATCCGGGCCTGCAAGGACACCGGGGCCGAGGCCGTGCATCCGGGCTACGGCTTCCTGTCCGAGAACGAGAACTTCGCGCGCCGCGTCGAGGAAGAAGGCATCGTCTTCATCGGCCCCAAGCATTACAGCATCGCGGCCATGGGCGACAAGATCGCGTCCAAGAAGCTGGCGCTGGAAGCCAAGGTCAACACCATTCCTGGATGGAACGCCGCCATCGACGCCCCGGATCAGGCGGTGCAGATCGCGCGCGACATCGGTTACCCGGTGATGATCAAGGCCAGCGCCGGCGGCGGCGGCAAGGGCCTGCGCGTGGCCTGGAACGACAAGGACGCGCATGAAGGCTTCACCTCGTGCCGCAACGAAGCGAAGAGCAGCTTCGGCGACGACCGCGTCTTCATCGAGAAATACGTCGAAGAGCCGCGCCACATCGAGATCCAGGTGCTGGGCGATTCGTTCGGCAACGTCGTGTACCTGCACGAACGCGAGTGCAGCATCCAGCGCCGTCACCAGAAGGTCATCGAGGAAGCGCCCTCGCCCTTCATCAGCAATGCCACGCGCCGCGCCATGGGCGAGCAGGCCGTGCAGCTGGCCAAGGCCGTGAAGTACCAGAGCGCTGGCACGGTGGAGTTCGTGGTCGGCAAGGACCAGAGCTTCTATTTCCTCGAGATGAACACCCGGCTGCAGGTGGAGCATCCGGTCACCGAGAGCATCACCGGCATCGATATTGTCGAGCAGATGCTGCGGGTCGCCGCCGGTGAGCGGCTGCCCTTCCGGCAGCAGGACATCCCGCGCCACGGTTGGGCCATTGAGTGCCGCATCAACGCCGAAGACCCGTTTCGGGGCTTCCTGCCCTCCACGGGTCGTCTGGTGCGCTACCAGCCGCCACCGCAGACCATGGAGGCGGCAGCGCCCGTGCCGCACGGCGGTGGCGTGCGCGTGGACACCGGTGTCTACGAAGGCGGCGAGATCCCGATGTACTACGACTCGATGATCGCCAAGCTCATCGTGCACGGCCTCGACCGCGACGATGCGATCACGAAGATGCGCGAGGCGCTCAACGGCTTCGTGATCCGCGGCGTGTCCAGCAACATCCCGTTCCAGGCGGCGCTGCTGGCGCACCCGAAATTCGTGGCTGGCGACTTCAACACCGGTTTCATCGCCGAACACTACGGCCGTGGCTTCCGCGCCGAGGACGTGCCGCACGACGACGCCGACTTCCTGGTGGCGCTGGCGGCCGTGATCTACCGGCGCTACCGTGAACGCGCCGTCGGCATCAGCGGCCAGCTCGCCGGGCACGGCGCGGTGATCGGCAGCGAATTCGTCGTCGTCGTCAAGGGCGAGGGAGGCGAACACCGCCACGTGCCGGTGACGATCAAGGTCGACGGCGCCACCACGGTCACGGTCGACGGCAACCCCTATGCCGTTGCCATCGACTGGACCTACGGCCACATCCGTGCCACCGGCACCTGCAATGGACGCCCCTTCACCGCGCAGGTGGAGCGTGACGGCATGTGGTACCGGGTGGCCCACAACGGCCGCCGCATCGACGCGCAGGTCATGAGCGCGCGTGCCGCGGAGCTGTTGCGCGTGATGCCGTTCAAGGCGCCTGTCGACATGAGCAAGTTCCTCCTCTCGCCGATGCCGGGGCTGCTGGTGGACATCGTCGTCCAGCCGGGGCAGGTGGTGCAGGCCGGCGAACGCCTGGCCGTGATCGAGGCCATGAAGATGGAAAACATCCTCACCGCGACGCAGGTCGGCACGGTGCGCGAATTGCTGGCCAGCAAGGGCGAGAGCCTGGCCGTCGATCAACCCATCCTGAGCTTCGCCTGATGGACAAGCCCTTTCGCATCCTCGGCATCCAGCAGATCGCCATCGGCGGGCCCGACAAGCAGCGGCTCAGGTCGCTGTGGGTGGATATGCTGGGTCTCACGGTGAAGTCCACTTTCGTCAGCGAGCGCGAGAACGTCGACGAAGACATCTGCGCGCTGGGGCAGGGCGTGCACGCGGTGGAAGTCGACTTGATGCAGCCATTGGACCCCGGCAAGAAGCCGGCCGTGCACACGACGCCGCTGAATCACGTGGGCCTGTGGGTGGACGACCTGCCCAAGGCCGTCGAGTGGATGGCCACGAACGGTGTGCGCTTCGCGCCGGGGGGCATCCGCAAGGGCGCCGCCGGCCACGACATCTGCTTCATCCACCCCAAGGGCAACGAGGAATTCCCGCTCGGCGGCGAGGGCGTGCTGATCGAGCTGGTGCAGGCGCCGCCGGAGGTGATCGCGGCGCTGGGCTGACCGGCAGGCGTGGGTCGGTCGAGGTTGGCGGCGGGGTCAGGACGGCGGGGCGTGAGCTCCATCGCTCAGCCGCGGTCGGCGGACTGGGTGTTGTCCACCGCGACGCCGAGCTGGAAGAGCCGGATGATCAGATTTCGCATCCAGCGGTTCGAACGGTCGCGCTGACACTTCGGCGACGAGGAGGACGACATGATCGAAGGATTCACCCCTTGGCCCCCCGATGTCGCGGCGCGCTACCGCGCCGCCGGGCTGTGGGAAGGTCGAACGATCACTGAAGTCGTCGCCGCCAGCGCGCTCGTGCGACACGACAAGGCCGCGGTGGTCGACGGTGAACGGAAGGTGACCTATGCGCAGCTCGTCACCCTGGTCGACCGGCTGGCCGTGCGGCTGAAGCGCGAAGGGCTCGGCGTCGGCGACCGCGTCGTGATGCAGCTGCCGAATTCGCTGGAGTTCGTCGTCGCGTACCTTGCGCTGACGAGGATCGGTGCGATCCCCGTGATGGCGCTGCGCGCGCACCGCGAGACCGAGATCACGCACTTTGTCCGCACCTCAGGCGCGACCGCATGCATGGTGCCCGACGTGCTGCAGCGCTTCGACCACCGGGTGATGGCGCAGGCGGTCGCCGCGCAGTGCCCGACGCTGAGGGCGATCTTCGTGCTCGGCGACCCGCTGGACGGACAACACGCGCTGCAAGCGCTGATCGATGCGCCCCTGGCCCCGCAGACTGTCGCCGTGGAGCTCGCCGACATTCGCGTCGACCCGGGCGATGTCGCGACAATGTTGCTGTCCGGCGGCACGACCTCGCTGTCGAAACTGATCCCGCGCACGCACGACGACTATGTGCTCAACGCGAAGGCCTGCGCCCAGGCCGCCGGTTTCGACGAGCACACCGTGCTGCTGGCGGTGCTGCCACTCGGCCACAACTACAACCTGGCGTCGCCGGGAATGCTCGGCGCCTTCTTCTACGGCGGCACGGTCGTGATCGCTCCGGCGATGGATGCCGACACGGTGTTCCCCCTCGTCGAGCGGTACCGCGTCACGGTGATCCCGGCGGCCGTGCCGCTTGTCACCGCCTGGCTGGAGTCCGGCGTGCCGGCCCATTGCGACCTGTCCTCGCTGAAGGTCATGCAGAACGGCGGGGCGCGGCTGGCGCCGGAACTGCGGCGGCGCATCCGCGAGCGATTCGGCTGCGTTCCGCAGGAGGTCTACGGTACCGCCGAAGGCCTGATCAACATGACGCGCCTCGACGATCCGGACGAGCTGCTGCTCGACAGCTCGGGCGCACCGGTGTGCGACGCCGACGAGATCAAGGTACTCGACGACGAGGGCCACGAGCTGCCCGACGGCGAGCCGGGTGAACTGGTCACGCGGGGGCCATACACAATCCGCGGTTACTTCCGCGCTCCGGAGAAGAACCGCGAGGCGTTCACGCCCGACGGCTTCTACCGCATGGGCGATGTGGTGCGCAAGCGCGGCCGCCATGTCTGGGCCGAGGGGCGCAAGAACGACCTGATCAACCGTGGCGGCGAGAAGATCTCCTGCGAGGAGGTCGAGAACCTGATCTTCATGCATCCGGCGGTGCAACACGTCGCGCTCGTCGCGATGCCCGATCCGACGTTCGGCGAGAAGGCCTGCGCTTTCGTCGCCACGAAGCCCGGGTCGACGCTGACCTTCGACGAGCTGATCACGTTCCTGAAGCAGCAGCGGATCGCGAGCTTCAAGCTGCCCGAGCGGCTCGAGTTGGTCGACAGGCTGCCAACAAGCCTGGTCGGCAAGGTACTGAAGCGGCAATTGCGCGAGTCGATCGTCGCGAAGATCGCGAGCGAGAGCGGCGGTGCGCCGTGCGCATGACCGGCACCGCGATCGAGCCAGAGGAAAACCCGCCCCGATGAAGATCCGCATCGTCGGCGCCGGCCCTGCCGGCCTGTACTTCGCGGCGCTGATGAAGCGCGCCGACCCGTCGCACGACATCGCCCTGGTCGAACGCAGCCCGCGCGACGCGACCTGGGGCTTCGGCGTCGTGTTCTCCGACCGCGCGCTCGAGTTCCTGCGCGCGGACGACGAAGACCTGTGCCGGTACCTGACGCCGCACTTCGAGAGCTGGCCCGAGATCGCGATCGTCCACAACGACACGCGCGTGCCGGTCGCCGGCAACGGCTTCTCGTCGATCGGCCGGCTCGAACTGCTGACGCTGCTGTACGCGTATGTCGAGCGACTGGGCGTGCCGATCCGATTCGAGACCGAGGTGACGTCACTCGACGAACTCGCCGATGCCGATCTCGTCGTCGGGGCGAACGGCGCGTTCTCGTGGATCCGCAGCGAGAACGAAGCCAGGTTCGGCGCGACCGTCGACTGGCGGCCGAACCGCTTCATCTGGTACGGCACGACCCAGGCGTTCAACAGCCTGACACTGACATTCCGCGAAACCGCGCTCGGCGTGTTTTGCGCGCACCACTACCGCTACCACCCCGACCGCAGCACCTTCCTGGTCGAGGTGACCGACGCAACGTGGCGGCGCGCCGGCTTCGACCGCCTGAGCGCCGCCGAGACCGTCGCTGCGTGCGAGCGTGTCTTCGCCCCCGACCTCGACGGCCACCCGATCCTGTCGAACAACTCGATCTGGCGCCAGTTTCCGGCGCTGTGGAACGAATGCTGGAGCTTCGGCAACGTCGTGCTGATCGGCGACGCGCTGCGCACCGCGCACTTCTCGATCGGCTCGGGCACCCGGCTGGCGATGGAGGACGCCATGGCGTTGCACAAGGCATTCAACGCCTGCGGTCCCGACGTGCCGGCGGCGCTGGAGCAATTCCAGGCCCAGCGCCTGCCGCCCATGAAGAAGGTCTGGGATGCGGCCAACGCCAGCCTGCGCTGGTACGAACGCATGGATGAGCTCGTGCCGACGCTCACACCGGTCGAGCTGGCGTACAGCTACATGACGCGCACGGGCCGCGTTGACCATGCCGAAGTACGGCGGCGCGACCCGGGACTGGCGCGCGCATTCGAGGCGTTGCATCCAGAACTCGGCGGCCGCCCCATCGCATAGCGTCGTTCTCGCTCGCAAGACAACCAGGAGACAAACACATGCAACCAGGCACGCCCAAGCTTCCGCACTTGTTCCAGCCCGGCCGCTTCGGCCGCTTCGAGATCAAGAACCGCATCAAGTACGGTGCCTGCTGCGTGTCGAACTACAACACGCGCGACGGCTTCATCACCGAGCGCGAGATCGCCCGCATGCGCGTCATCGCGCGCACCGGCTGCGGAATCATCACGAACCAGGGCGCGTATCCCGATCCGCTCGGCGAGGGCAAGGCCTACTTCCGCCAGGTCGCGATCTTCGACGACAGGTTCCTGCCGCAGTTCGAGCGCATTGCCGAGGACATCAAGGCGCAGGGCGCGATGGCGATCCAGCAGATCCTGCATGCCGGGCGCTACGGCGGCATCGACCTGGGCTACTGCATCCAGCCGTCCGACGTGCCGCAGACGCTGCCGCACTTCCGCCCGCCGAAGGTGATGACCAAGGATGAGATCCGTGACTGCATCCGCCAGCACGCCGACGCAGCACAGCGCGCGATCCGCGCCGGCTTCGACGGCACCGAGGTGACCAGCTTCATGGGCTACCTGCTCGCGAATTTCAACTCGCGCTTCACCAACCAGCGCAGCGACGAGTACGGCGGCTCGGTCAAAAACCGCGGCCGCTTCATGCGTGAGCTGATCGATGGCATCAAGCAGGCGACGCCGGAGTACCCGCTCGTCGTGCGCCTGAATGGCGCGGAGCTGATGGACAAGTGGGGCGGCAACACCGAGGACGAGTGCTTCGAGCTGATGCAGCAGGCGGTCGACGTCGGCGTCGACATGATCAGCGTGACCGTCGGCTGGCAGGAGGCGCCCGAGTCGTCGATCGGCCGCGACATCCCTCCCGGCTACTGGAACTACCTGTCCGAACGCGCGAAGAAGATGTTCCCGGACACGCTGATCACCTTCGGCAACCGGTTGCCCGACCCGCGCATGGCCGACGACTGCCTGCGCGACGGCATCTTCGACTACTGGGAGGTCTGCCGCCCGCTGCTGGCCGACCCGGAGCTCATCCACAAGGCCGCCGAAGACCGGCTCGACGAGGTGCGGCGCTGCATCGGCTCGCTGAACTGCCTGTCGCGCCTGTTCCGCGACCTGCCGTACACCTGCACGATGAACCCCGCGCTCGGCCACGAGGTCGAGCCGGAGTACCAGGTGACGCCCGCGGCGGTGAAGAAGAAGGTGATGGTCATCGGCGCCGGGCCGGCCGGCATGGAGTGCGCCATCACCGCCGCGAAGCGAGGCCACGACGTCACCGTCTTCGACAAGGCGGACCGGATCGGTGGCAACCTCTATGCGTACGCGGTGAACGACCTTGCACGCCCTGAAGACCTGCTGTCGGTGATCTCGCACTACGAGGCGGTCTCGCGAAAGCTCGGTATCGAGGTCCGGCTGCAGACCGAGGTGCACGCGAAGTTCATGCGCAGCGTGCTGCACCAGTACGACGTCTGCGTTGTCGCCGCCGGCGCCAACTTCGACCACAGCCGCATGGCCCACATCGAAGGATCGGACAAGATGGTCGACGCGCTCGACGTCGCGCATGGCCGCGTCAAGGTCGGTCAGCGCGTCGTCGTCGTCGGTGGCGGCAAGGTCGGGTTGACGCTCGCGGAGTCGCTGCGCAAGCGCAACAGCGCCACAGTCACCGTCGTCGAGTCCGACAAGCGGATCGCCGGCGACGTCAAGCCGTCTTTCAAGTGGCGCCATGCGTCGTGGGTCGAGGAGCTCGGCATCACCTGCCTGACCTCGACGACGCTGGTCAAGGTGGCTGACGACGGCGTCACGGTGCGCAACGCGAAGGGCGTCGAGCGCTTCATCGAGGCCGACAGCGTCGTCCTGGCGGCGGGCGCGGCGCCCGCGCACGCGCTGTTCCACGAGTTCGAGTGGATGGTCGACGAGCTGCACGGCGTCGGCGACGCGCTGATTCCGCGCGGGCTCGAGCAGGCCATCCTGGAGGGCTTCC
>Ga0209254_10001811_pt1 | contig 19281 bp, 14 predicted proteins | sample FrelakmetDIP11DI_FD_187148 | JGI IMG/M metagenome (GOLD analysis project Ga0209254, IMG submission 187148) | Freshwater lake sediment microbial communities from the University of Notre Dame, USA, for methane emissions studies - DIP11 DI (SPAdes)... | ecosystem: Environmental > Aquatic >...
CCCGTCCTGGGCAAGCTGCCCCGAGAGCAGGACACGCTGGACCTCGCGGGCGTCTTCCTCGTCGATGAAGGGTCGGGAATGGGGGATCATGCTGCCTCCCTTCGACGCGAGCACACCAGCGGCGCAGCCGCGCGTAAGGCCTCAAGCCGCAATCCCACGAAGATCGGAAGAGCGGAAGCGAGGAAGAGCGGAAATATAAATAATGGATTGGACATCCACTCCGATCTTCCGCTCTTCATAACTTCCTCACTTCATAAGCGAATGAGGCGTCCCCGCAGTCGGTCATCACTGAACAGCAGGAACAAGGCCTCACATATTGACAAACAACCGCAGGGGGACAAACCCCTCGGCATACTGGACACGGCCCTGGATGCCGCGAAAGACGGCCGTCGACTTCACCACATCCGCAATGGAGAGGCCTTCGATGTTGGTCTTCATGACCTGCGAGTGGTGGGCCAGCAGCGAATCGATCTTCTTCTCCAGCGTGTCCCTGATGTCGACGAAGACAAGCGGGCTGAAGTTCACCGTCGTGGGAACCTCGTAGAACAGGACGTTCCTCACATAGCGCGTGGCCGAGACGGTGGCCTTGCTGAGCGAACGATGGTCCTGGTGGGTGTCGTTGCCGCAGTTGACGAAGATGAAATCGGGGCAGATCTTCCGGATCAGAACCTCGATCTCGCTCACCATCCGGTTCATGTGCGGCGAGAGCTCCGTATCGTCGTAGCCGCCCCAGATGAGGTCTTTTGCCCTCAGGATGGCTGCCGAGCGCTCCTGCTCCTCCCTGCGCACCGCCTCCTCCCCGCCCCGGGCGCCGTTTGTCATAACAAGCAGGTAGATGTCGTGGTGGCAGCCCGCCGTCGCGTACTTCAGGAGATTGCCGGCGCAGCCGACCTCGATATCATCGGGATGGGCACCGATGGCCAGTATTTTCACGACAGACCTCTCAGGATGGAAAGACTTTTTTCAGCATGGTTGTAGATCAGGTCGATGACGCTCATATTGGGCTCGAACTCCCCGAAGAGCTGGCTGTACCGGGGGTGCCGGTAGTCCTGGAAGAGGACCTCGACCCCTGCCCGCTCGTATTTCGCCAGGTCCATGTAATCGCGGCCGCCGCCGCCCGCGAGGTACGTGCCGGCCCCGAAATGCTTCGTCAGCGCGATGAGGCGCTCGTCGGGGTCCTCGGGGAACGACCCCAGCTCGGAGGCGACGTGGATGGGTGTCGCGATGCCCAGGAGTGCGGCCAGGCGCTTCACCACGTGGATGTTGAGCTCCGAGACTGTCTCCCACGTCCGGCAGAAGATCTCCTCAAAGTGCCCCTCCAGGCAACGCCAGTGGGGCGCCTTGCGGTAATTCGTGGCAAGGGCCTGCTGATGCCGGTGCTGCCAGCGTTCGCGGCCGTTGACCCCCACCTCGCAGATGCGCTGCGGGTAGCGGTACGTGACGGGCACCGTGAGCCACTGAGGGCCCTGTGCGGTCTTGATCCGGTTGCGGTTCTGCCACTCGTTTTTCTTGTACTGCACCGTGTCGAGCAGCACGAAGGCGTCGGCCCGGTCGATCTTGTCGAAGTAGCCCAGCCACGGCAGATACTGCGGCTGGTGAACGGAAACAATCATCGTGCCTCTCCGGCCCCCCTTGACCCCTCAGCCGCCCGTTGCCTGTCTGGTCTCGAGATTCATGCGGTAATCGACGAAGATGGGGTTCGAGACCAGAATCCCGTATTCCTGCATGTCCATCCGGTAGAACGCGCGCTCGCCCGGTTTGAAATACTCGTCCTCGTAGGTGATCTCCAGGGGCAGCGCCCCCTCGAAAACCTTCACGAGCTCGCCCGAGCGGATCAGCCGGACCCGTACGTTCGCCTCGGTTGGAGCGTCCCCCGAAATGCGGATCCGGATTACGGGGTTTCCCTTCAGGACGACCTGCTCGCCCGATACGGCCCGTTTGTCGCCGTCCGTCGAGGAGACGGAGAACTCGTCCAGGCGGGCGTATTTCGGGTACGAGCCCCGGTAGGCGTAGGTCTTGCCGGTCCGGAGGGCCTCCAGGACGTCTTTCCGGGAGAGCTTCTCCACGAAGAAGCCCGTCTGGAAGTTGCCGAGCCGCTCGCCTGCCTCGCCCTCCTTGTGGTAGTGGGCCGTGGCGATCCCCCAGGCGGGGTATTCGCGGTATCCCCTGCAGTAGTCCGACAGCACGCGGTCCCACAGACCGCCCGGCTCCGTGATCGTGATGGTATCCCCGTACAGGACGGCAAAGCCTGTATAGCCTGTCGACTCGTCCAGGACTTCCGGGTGAGGGGACGTGTGGACCTTGATGGGCCCCATGTCCCGCACGCCGGATTGCGTTTCCACGTGATTCCAGAAGGTGAGGCCGCCCTTGCCGCGCACGTCGTCGATGAGCATCTGCCACGGGGCAATCCCCTGATCGCCGCTGTAGGGGTTGAAGGGCGAGCTGCGGAAGGGGTCGCTGTTGGCGATGAAGGCCACACTCAGGATGACGATGGCAATGCCTGCGATGCGGTAGAACCCTTTCCAGCGGATCATGAAGCCGGCCACGACGAGGGCCGCCAGAAAGGCGAGGATGCCCGGCACGGCCAGGTTCATCCAGCGCGTCGTAAACCCGTTATGGAGAACCGGGAGCGTCTGGTAATCCTCGGGGCTCTCCAGCCCGACCGTCAGGACACGGCGTTCGTGGTTCCAGGCGGTGAGATCGCCCGTGACGGGGTGTCCGGTCCAGTGATAAAAAGGCGCCGTCTCCGTGCCCGGGATGACGATCATCTCGGGGTATTTCTTTTCCACTTCGCGGATGGCGTGCAGGTACGACGATGCGCCCCAGCGGTTGATGGAGCCCCTCTCCTCGCGCTGCTTGATCACGTTGCGAAGCGGCGGCAGGCCGTACTCCATGGCCACGCGGTCGTGGTCGTTGATCACGACGACGGTGAATCCCCGCTCTTTGGCCATCCGGACCAGGGTCTCCACGTCGTAGGCCCCGTCGCTGAAATTGGAGCGAACGTCGATCAGGCCGAGTACCGGTCTGGTGTCCGGCCGGGTATCGGCCGCATGGGCGGGCCATGACGCAATGATCGCCGTGAGGACGATCGCGCAGATCAGCAGGATGCTATTTTTCTTGAGGCCCATTTGGCGTACCCCGAAGAGGATTTTTCTCCTTCGCTCCTGAATGAGCAAAACCCTTGCCAGATTCACGCTTTAAGGCAAAAAAAATGAGGGGATCTTCGAAGGGGATGATGGGCCTCCCGGGGACTCACCTCTCGGCAAGGCAGCGCTCCGGAGCCCCGCGTCGTGCCCTGCGGCAATTGAGGTCGGCGTAGAGGGTCTCGAGCTTCAGCACCATGGCCGCAGAGCCATATGCGGCGGCCGTTTCGGCGGCTTTTGCCGCCATGCGGCGGCCCGTTTCCGGGTTTTCCACGAGAAAGAGGATTCGCTCGGCCAGTGCCTGCGGGTCGGCCGGCGGGACGAGAAAGCCGCTGGCCCCGTCGCTGACGAGGTCGATGATGCCGCCGATCCGGCTGGCAACGACGGGCTTTCCCAATGCCATGGCCTCGACGAGGGCCTTGCCCATCCCCTCGTTGATCGACGGGAAGGCAAAGCAGTCAAAGGCGCTCATGATGCCCGCCGCGTCGGGCTGCCACCCGGCAAAGCGCACGTTCGCCTCGATCCCCAGCGCCGCCGCCTGTTCCTGCAGCTCCTCCAGCAGCTCGCCCGCACCCAGGAAAACGAAAACGGTTTCGGGGTAGCGGTCAATCACCCGCTTGGCCGCATCGAGCAGATGCCGGTGGCCCTTGACGGCCGTGAGCCGCCCCACGGCACCGACGACGAAGGCCCCGTCCGGGATTCCGAGGCTTGCCCGCGCCCCGTCCCTCTCGCCCTGTGCCGTCGCAAACCGCCCCAGGTCGACGCCGCTGTGGATCGTGATAAACATCTCCTCCGGCGCAACGCCTGCGCGCAGGTGATCGAGCCGCTCCTGGTCCGTCAGCATGACGAGCCGGTCCGTGACGAGGGCCGAAAGCCTCTCGAGGAGGACGAAAAAACGGGTTTTCGCGGGGCCGAAGTATCCCCAGAAGACGTGGCCGTGGGGCGTGTGGACGATGACCGGGACCCCCGCGAGCCGGGCCGCCCAGCGGCCGACAATCCCCGCCTTGGAGGTGTGGGTGTGGACGATGCGGGGGCGCTCTTTGCGAAAAAGCCGCCACAGGGCAAAAAGGGCCTTCAGATCGTTGACGGGGCTTACCCGCCTCACCAGTTCCGCGAGAGTCAAGATTTTGACCCCCCGAGCCCGCAGCCGGTCGAGGTTCTCCTCGACACATGCCCTCTCCCGGGGCCCCATCCCGGATTCGTCCGACACACCGATGACCAGCTGAACCTCGTAGGCCTCCCGGTCGAGACCCGCGGCGGTGAGATAGGTGTTCTCGGCGGATCCCCCCTTGTCGAAGCGCGTGATGACGTGGATGACGCGGGTCTTGCTCATGGGTTGCCTGTCATGTATTTCTCGTGCCAGACTTGGAAGACGATGAGGTTCCAGAGCTGCCACGAGGGATCGGAGCGGCGCTCCCGGAAAGACCGCACGAGCCGCGAGACCGCCCCCGCATCGAAGATCCCCTGGCGGCGAAGCCGCTCCGGATCGAGGTGCTCGTTGATCAGGCCGCCCAGATCGCCGTGCAGCCAGGCGGAGAGCGGCATCTCGAAGCCCCACTTGGGGCGGTTGTGCAGCGAGGGCGGCAGCAGGTCCTTGAAGGTCTCCACGAGGATGAACTTGCCCTTGCCGTTGCGCAGCTTCCGGCCCCCGCTGATGGAGAAGGCCAGTTCGCAGACCCGGTGGTCCAGGAAGGGCACCCGGACCTCCAGCGAGCTCAACATGCTCATGTGATCGACCTTTTTGAGCATGTCGCCGGGCAGCGACTCCTTCACGTCGGCGTAGAGCATCCGGTTGACGGGGTCGTCCTCGCGCTCCCGGAGCCGCTCGCGGAAAATCTCCTCGCCCAGGGCGAAGTTCACCTCGGGGTGCATCCGCAGCAACTCTTCCCGCGCGGCGCGGCCGAAGATCTCGTTCCAGGCAAGAAAGCGCCTCTCGAAGGGCTGCCCCGCCCCCCGGACGAATTTCTTCACCCGGCGGGCGTAATCGGTGAGCAGGGTCTCCCGGGAATCGGGGAGCATTCCGGCCAGAGGCTCGATGACACCTCGGCGAACGGCACCCGGGATGAGGTTGTAGAGCGTTGCCCAGCGCTCGCCCGCGTACATGCGGTATCCGGCGAAGAGCTCGTCGCCGCCGTCGCCGGAAAGGGCGACCTTGACGCTTTTCGCCGTCTCCCGGGAGACGATGTAGGTGGGCAGTGCCGAGGAGTCGGCGAAGGGCTCGTCGAAGGAGTCCAGTACCCCGGGGATGGCTTCGAGCACGTCGCGGGCGCTGAGGGCAAACTCCCGGTGCTCGGTGCCGTGAAAGCGGGCCACCTCGCGGGCATAGGATCGCTCGTCGAAGAGCGGCATGTCCGCAAAGCCGATGGTGTAGGTCTGCACGGGTCTCGAGGAATGCCTCGCCATGAGGCCCACGATGATGCTCGAGTCGATGCCGCCGCTGAGAAAGGCCCCCACGGGGACATCGGCGATCATGTGGCTTTGGACGGCTTCATCCATCGTCTCGAAAAGTCGCGTCTTCTGTTCGTTGAACCCAAGCTCCGCGCGGTCCGCAAGTCCCGCGTGATCGATGTTCCAGTATTCGCCGGTGCTGACCGTTCCGCCGCAAAAGCAGAGGGTCTGCCCCGGCAGGAGCTTCCGGATGTTCTCGAAGATGCTGAAGGGGGCCGGGATGTAGTTGAAGGTGAGGTATAGCCCGAGTGCCTGCCAGTCGATCCGCCTCTCCACGGCGGGGTGCTGCAGGATCGACTTGATTTCCGAGGCAAAAAGGAAGGTGCTGCCGTCATGCCACCAGACGAGGGGCTTGATGCCGATGCGGTCGCGGCACAGGATGAGCGCGCCCATCCGCTCGTCCCAGACGGCGAAGGCAAACATGCCCGCAAGCCTGCGAGCGCACTGGATCCCCTCCTCCTCGTAGAGGTGGACGATGACCTCGCTGTCCGTGTTCGAGCGGAAACGGTGGCCGCGGCTCTCCAGCTCCCTGCGAAGTTCCGGGTAGTTGTAGATCTCGCCGTTGAAAACGAGCCAGATCGTCCCGTCCTCGTTCGACATGGGCTGGCGGCCCGCCTCGGTGAGATCGATGATGGAGAGTCGGCGATGTCCGAGCCCGACGGAGACGTCCGCACCATGCTTGAGGTGGACGCCGGCCCCGTCGGGCCCCCGGTGGGCCATGACGTCGGTCATGCGCCGCAGGGCCGACTCGTCGAGCCGTCTGCCGTTTGTCGTCACCGCTCCGCAGATTCCGCACATACTGATTCATTACCAAATATCTTTATGATATTAAGGAAACATGCTGCTCCGTTTGATTCTTCCACCGGGCTCAGCGGTTATCTGATCAAAATGATGCAGGAGTTCCGCAGCAACCTCATACACCTCGTCCGGTGTCACTAAATCAAGACATTTCATCGTATCGCACACCGATTTTTCGCAAGGACAGCAGGGCACCGCACTTCGAATCACTCGATAACGGTCAGAACTCATATAGGGATGGAACATATTGGGGTCAGAGGGGCCGAAGATGGCGACCACGGGCGTTCCGGTCGCTGCAGCAATATGCATTGGACCGCTGTCATTCGTAATCAATAGACGGAAACGGCTTATCAAGTATGCAAGGTCATTCAGGGTCAATTTACCTGCAAGATTAATCGGCTTGATCCGCATGTTATCTGCTATTCTCCTCGTGATACGTACATCGGAAGGCCCCCCCAGCAAGACTATGTTTGCGCCCCAGTTGTCGATGAGCCTTTCCGCCACGCTAGAAAAACGATCTGGGTTCCAGCGCTTGAGTTCACTGTCCCCTCCTGGATTGATTCCTATGAGAGGTCTATTTTTCGAGACAAGACGGATCCAATCATTCCAAAGCTCCTCAACATGCCTGCTCCAGAATATTTCCGTTTTTTCGTTGTCCCCGATACCGCCACCCTGAAGGGCGATTTCTCCCATGACATCCGCCATGTGCCGGTTCAAAAATACATCTGCATCGATCCGCCTTGTCAGAAAGCATCCGAAACCGAAACGATCGTGGCCGATCTTCTCTTCCGCTCCAAGAAGATAAAAAAGAAGACCCATCTTCACTGCGCCCAGTCTGGACTCGACTTTGTAGAGATTGATTACAACTGCAAACCGGTTCTTCCTCAACCGATTAATCATCTTCAGGACATCAACCAAGACCCATTTGCTCTTCTTCATCTCACGAATCGGAAAAGCCCATACGCGGTCGACGTAGATGTAATTTTGGGCCAGCAGCGCAGCATCGGAACTCGTTAGCAGGTGAATCTGTGCGTAAGGATAACCACGTCGGATCGACCGTATGGCTTTCGAGGCCAGTACAAAATCCCCGATCCCTGCGATCAGGACAATCAGTATCTTTTGGAGCGGCTGATTCACGAAGGTCCGATCCCGTTTGATAGCCGGCCAAGGGGCAGACGTATTCCTGAAAGAAATCAGCAAGAAACATACCAGCACGCCACGAACCGCGCATACTGCCGTGTGCGACTGTCGGTTGTTCAACAGACATCCGCGACAGGAAAGATCGCTGTTACCGGGGACGAGATGTGCGGGCCGCCGGGAAACGCAGCGGGCACCGTCGACAGAAATCCATATCAGACCGCCTTGGCATGAGATTCGCACACTTGTTTATCCCTGACGGGCGACTGCAGACAGCCGTCGCCTGCCGTAAGCGGAAGTTAATCACCGAGAGGCATTGCATGGAATCCGTGACCTGCGATCAGTGCGGAGGCAGGGGACAACGCCCTTACCTGACGATGGAAGATCACTTCTTTCATTTGCCCGGTACATTCTCGGTCGTGAAATGCACGTCTTGTGGGTTGCTTTATACCAATCCAAGACCCACCGGCGATGAACTCCGCGGATTGTATGCAACGTACTACGACGGCAATGGCCTTCAACGCTCATCCACGGGATTTGCTGCCTTCATTCGGCAGCACCCCGGGATATTGTCCCTGTGGCATACGCTGTGCGGTCAATATTCGAGCGCTGCCATTCGCAAATTGCGGGGAAATGTGCTGGACATTGGATGCGGGACAGGCGATCTTCTCGATCAGATTCGGACAAAGGGATGCCGCACTTTCGGTGTGGAGCCCAATGAATTCTCAGCGGAAATATGCCGCCGCAAAGGTTTCGAAGTATACACGGGCAGCTTCGAGGATATCCCTTTTCCACAGAATTTTTTCGATGCCGTGGTCCTCTGGCACTCCATCGAGCATCTGTCGTCACCTCGGAATGCCCTGGCAAAGATCAAGAGAATCCTGAAACCGGGCGGACATGTCCTGATATGGTGCCCCAATGCGGACAGCTCTCCGGCGGCTCTTTTTCGTCAATTCTGGCGCGGCTGGCATCTCCCTTTTCACTTCTACCATTTCACCCCGAAGACCATTACAGCACTGGCTGAAACGGCGGGATTCCGGGTCGAGAAGCTACGGGCCGTGACACCGGAATTCATTTTCGCCCACTCCCTTCAGGCCTGGATGAAGCATCAAAAGGGCAGCGTTTCCCAGAGCACAGGGGTGATTCGCTTATTTCGCACGTTTGTTGCGCGAGCCATGATCGCCCTGGTGTTTCGAATTCACGACCATGCTCTCACGGGGAAGGGCGAGTTTCTTCAGGTGGAACTGGTTCCGGTGACAGAATGAATACTGTCGTTGCAGTCATCGTGACATACAACAACTCGGCCATGCTGCAGAGCCTCCTTGCTGATATTGCCTCCCAGAGCCGCCCCCCCGAGCGCGTCATCGTAGTCGACAACGCCAGCAGCGACGGGACACAGGAAGCCATCAAAACGAAGTTTCCCGCCATTGACTATATCCGGATGCCCGAAAATACGGGAAGCGGCGGGGGATACCATTACGGGATGAAGGCCGCTCTCGAGAAGAGTCACTTCATCTGGACACTCGACGATGACGTGCGTCTTTACCCCGACACGCTGGAAGAGCTTCTCAAAGGGTTCGACTCGCTTAAACGAGGGTGCAAGCTCGGGGCAGTCAGAAGCGTGGGGGAAAATCATTCCGAACACCGCCCGACAAGGCTTCACATCATTCCATGGAGGGGCGCACTATTCAGCAGTGAAGCGGTCTCGGAGGTCTCCATGCCCCTTTCCGAATACTTTCTCTACGGGGAAGATCTCGATTTTTCTCTTCGCCTGGCCCAAAAGGGTTACCTGTGTTTCTGGATACCTACCAGCCACTGCGTCGAGAATCGCAACAAGGGGAAAATCGAGGTTCGCCTGTTTTCCCATGTGAACAAATTTTACAATTCACCGTTCCGGCTGTATTACGCATTCAGAAATGAAACGGCTATCTACTTGAAATTCGAAGCCTTCGTCCCCTTCTGCAGAACCATGTTATACGGTCTCAAGGTCATTTTATTCTTCCTGATTTTCGGAGGCGAAGGGAAAAGGGAGAAGATACGGGCTATTCTGAAGGGAATCTCGGATGGACTGGGCGGCCGCCTCGGAAAGAATCCCCATTACGACTCGGAGCAAGAACAGGAAGTGCCGGGCCCGAAAATCGCTTGATCACCGACTCATGTCCCGTGCCTATGACCCTGGCTTCTTTACCGGTCCGACGGGACTGCATAAAGAGTAATCTCTCTGGTATGGTCGAGGTGTTTTGTTATGCTGTAAGGCAGTTTCCTGAGAAACTGCTTTTCGTCACAGATGTTTCAATCGAAGAGGTCATTGGGGGGCCGAGCTGGTTCTCTTCGAACAGTGCACTCGACTCGCAAAGAAGGGACACAAGGTGCATGTCCTGACCCGCAGGCTGACTTCGCATGACAGTGATTCGGAAACGATCGTCGGAGCGTATCCTCGACAACGGTTCAGCCAATCACCGGATTGCATGGATGGAATCTTCGGTTCGCTGCCTTCCCGGCGAGCGGCTCCCATCAAACTAATCCCCGGGGGAATCGCTGCGCGATCGTTATCCGGGAATGATCATGATGATTTCGGACTCAGCTTACCCCTTCATTTCGAGCGCATTGGACCGTCTGGCCGCGATTAATCTTTCTTCTATGCTGTCGGTCTGAAATGCCTTACATCCTTGACTATTTCAGCAAGGATCGTACCACGGCACGTCATTTTTAATCGACGGCTGGTGGGATTTCGATACCGGAGGCAACCCCTGCGGGTGATTTCACACGGTCATGGTAGGCTTTATACCATTGGACAAAGTGTTTGATACCTTCGTCAACAGACGTCCGCGGAGTATGTCCGATCTCCCTTTCCGTATCCTTCATATCGGCATGCGTCCCGATCACATCACCGGGCTGAAGCGGCAGGAAATGCACAACGGCCTTTTTGCACAGGTATTTTTCAAGCGTTTCGATGAGGTACATCAGGTCGACAGGACCACCGTGACCCAGATTATAGATCCGATACGGGGCAAAACTGCTCGCAGGGTCGGGCTGTTCGGCTTGCCAGTTCGAATCCCCCATCGGGACGCGTTTCGCGATACGCAAGATCATCTCGACGATATCATCGATGTAGGTGAAGTCCCGGATCATTTTTCCGTTGTTATATACTTCGATCGGTCGAGCCTCCAGGATATTCTTCGTGAAGGAAAAAATGGCCATATCGGGACGGCCCCAGGGACCGTAAACGGTAAACAGACGCAGCCCGCTGCAGGGAAGCGCATAGAGACTGGCATAGGCATGGGCCATCAGCTCATTGGTTTTTTTCGTCGCAGCATAGAGGCTGACGGGATGATCGACGTTGTCGTGCACGGAAAAAGGAATCCGGCCGTTTGCACCATAGACCGAGCTCGAGGATGCAAACACGAGATGTCGAATGCCGACCATCCTGCACCCTTCCAGAATATTCAGAAAGCCCTGGACGTTGCTCTCGGCATACGCGTGGGGGTTTGCCAACGAGTACCTGACCCCAGCCTGGGCCGCCATGTGGAGAACGACGGTAAATTCCTGCCGACAAAACAGCTCGAACAGCGGCTCTCTGTCGGTAATATCTAATTTGCGGAACAAGAAACGATCGTGGCTCTCCAAAACGGCCAGCCTGGATAATTTCAGACTGACATCATAATAATCGTTCAAGTTATCAACCCCGATGACGGAGCAGCCGCAATCCAGGAGCTTTCTGGCCAGATGAAACCCGATGAATCCTGCAGCGCCTGTGACCAGGATGGGTCCCGCGCCGAGTGGCTTTCCAATTTGTATTTCCTGCCGGTTTTTCATGACACTGCCCGCTGTGATGATTCGGAAACAACAAAAATATTCATCGTTCGTTTCTATTTTTTCCTCGCCCGGACCTCGAGGGAGGGCCCTGCAAAATACTGACCGAGACTTGCGAATTCAACGGATCGGGCCGCAAGCCCGATCATGCGCCTGAACGCTTCATTGGCCATGGCAGGCCAGTGCGGGGATATCCGGACACTGTCGGACAGATGGGCATTCTTGAGTCGGATATCATCGAACCCTGTACTGGAAAGCAGTTGCCTGATAAACACGGGAACAAAACTGTGCTGGTGGAAAATGGTCAGCTGTTTTGCCAGCCGCTCGCGCCTCACACGCTGAAGCAACAGGAAAACAGAGGCATGGAACAGTCCGTTGGGAAAGCGAAGGTAAAGCAACCCCCCCGTCTTGAGGTATGTTGACAGCCGTTCGATCTCTCGCCAGGGTTCCAGCATGTGGTCGAGTACATTGATCAGAGTGATGACGTCGAATCCTTCTTGCGGCTCAATCTGATCGAGTTTGGCCACAACGCTGATGTCACCCTGCACGCTTTGCAAGTGGGAAACGGATTTGGGGGAGGGTTCCACTCCCTGAACCTTCCATCCTCGATCGCGGGCTTTTCCAAGGAAGAACCCGCAGCCGCACCCCACGTCCAGAAGCGAACCGGTCGGCATGTTCCTTTCGATTTCGTCAAGAATATTACTGAAAAGCCGGTCTCGATTGCCCGACACTTGGTCCCCGGCCAGTTTGTCGAAATAAATATTTTCGTAATAGTCGGCCACCGATACTCTCTCCTCCTGATACCAGTGCCCTTTTCTTGTGATCAGGCCGCAACCGCTGCACCGGAAATACTCCTCCCCCGATCTCCTGAAGTAGCATGTGGCCGGTTCCCGGCAGAAGGCGCAGCGATACGGTTCGTCCATGCCGCTATTCCCTCTTCGTGTGCCAGCGCAGGTCACCCTCTACCATCTCCTGAACGAGTCCTTCAAACGAAACGGTGGGCGCCCAGTTCAGTTTTTTCAGGGCCTTCGAGGCATCGCCCTGCAGAATGTGAACCTCTGCGGGCCGGTAAAGCTGCTCGTCAATGACCACATGGTTGCGATAATCCAGGCCGAGGTAGTCAAAAGCCTTTTCCAGGAATTCTCTCACGGTGTGGGTCTCGCCCGTTGCGATGACATAGTCTTCCGGTTCGTCCTGCTGCAACATGAGCCACATGGCCCGGATATAATCCTTTGAATGGCCCCAGTCGCGCTTTGCATCGAGATTTCCCAAGCGGATTTCCCGGTCTAGTCCCAGCTTGATCCGGGCTGCGCCCGACGTGATTTTTCTCGTCACGAATTCCCCGCCGCGCCTTGGGGATTCATGGTTAAACAGGATCCCGGAAAGAGCGAAGAGGCCGTAGGCCTCACGGTAGTTCCGTGTCAGTTCGAAACCGGCCAGCTTCGAGATTCCATAGGGCGAACGGGGGTGAAAGGGCGTGTCCTCGTTCTGCGGCGTTTCCTTCACGTGTCCGAACATCTCGCTCGAAGCGGCGAAATAAAACCGGCAGTCCGGCGCTTGCCTCTTGAAGGCCGACAGCACATAGTGGGTCCCGTTCAGATTCGTGTTGATCGTCGAAAATTCGTCCTCGAAGGAGTAGGAGACATAGCTCTGCGCGGCGAGATGGTAGCACTCATCCGGGCGCACGTCCGCTATGATATTGAAGAGGCTGGCATAGCTCTCCATGGAGGCGCGGTGAATGCGAACGCGATCGAGAAGGTGCCTGATGCGCCACATTCGGGCCTGGGGGTGCTCCAAGGCGACATGCCGGACAATCCCATGTACTTCGTAACCCTTTTCGAGCAGGAATTCGGCAAGGTAACTGCCATCCTGACCCGTGATCCCGGTGATAAGGGCTTTTTTCATTTTATCCTCCATTCGACAGCACTTCGGCGACATCGCCGATATAGGGTTCCCAGGAATGAGGCCCTCTCAGAGGCGCGATCCACCTCAGACCCTCTTCTGCAATACACCGATACACCTCAGGGTCCTCCAACCTGTCAAAGGCCTTTTTCCACTCCCCGGGATCGGCGGGATCAGCAGTCAGTGCCATTCCGCCTGTCGTCTCCATCAGCACCGGTATCCGGCTCACGACCGCCGGAATCCCGCAGGCCATCGCCTCCAGGGGAGGATACCCATATCCCTCCGCGAGGGAGGGTTGTGCCAGGCAGAACGCATTCCTCAGAAGACCCGGCAGATCACGGTCTGCCACGCCACTAACCCACCTCACGGATCCGGTGTCGTATTGGCTCTCCCAGTACGTTCGGTTTTCCTCCGGAACACCGATGAATAGAAACGTTCGACGAATCTGCGAAGCGATTCGCAGGAGAATGCCTAGATTCTTGTGAGGGAGTCCGTTGCCGATGACGACGACATACCCGGGTGCGAGATCGTTGTCATGAAGCACGGTTGCATTCTCACCCGACCGGAAGGGTGTAAACTTGCCGTCAACTCCCGGGTAGCGAACCCTCGGCTTTCTGCCTGCGAAGCCGGAGAGATGAACCGTTTCCCGAAGGCTCCATTCCGAGTCGTACCAGGTCATCGACGCGTTCCGAAGAGCACGCTGCAACCGGTAGCGATCGAAGAGGGTCCGGACCCGACGACGGTAAGGTTCGTATGTGAGGTCAAGCACATCGTGTACGATGTGGATGCTCCTGCAAAAGCATCCGAAGAGAGGCAGCTTGGGGTAGGGGCTGATGAACAGGTCAAACCCCTGCCGGGTCAGATCCGAGAGAGCCTTCTCAGACGGGAAAAGCGCCTTCGGCAGAGGATGCATTGAAAGGTTCCCCTCAATCTTCAGCCCTTCCGGTATGTCTCGCCCCTCTTCCATGCCCAGAACGACCCTAAAGGGCGGCTCTCTCCGGCTGAGGGCGTCGATGAGCCCCTCCAAAACACGGCCAATCCCGGTTGGCCGCCCGTTGTTAAACTCGCGGGCATCGATCAAAATTCGCTTCTTCATTCAAGACACTCAAAATAAGCTTTTGATAACAGATACTTATGAGATCGTCAGGAGCGCCAAAAGTTCAACACAATCCTATTCAAGGTTCGTACCAATACTTCCAGTGACGTGCACCCGTGGGGCGTTCCCGTAATAAGGTACCTCGCCGCAAATGACAGGGGGAGTTTATCGGGAGATCATCCGGGGGCGTCATCAAGGAACAAGGTTATCCCGGAATCTCCGGGATGCCATACCGGGTTCTCCCTCGGGACGGGTTGGTCACCACTCCACGTGCGCGATGATCAGTGTCCGCGCGATATTTGGCAGGTGCTTTCGTTCGATTTCAGAATACCGCGCAGGAAACTGCGGCAAGTCCGACGGTTCACCCACGAAAAGCGTGGCTTTTCCAATCGCGCCCGGCACCCAAGCCATGTAGGAATCATCTTTTGTGAGCAGAGTGATGTGACTTCCGAGCATTCCGCACGCCAGGATGTTCCCGGGATACTTTTGTGAGATTTCCCGTGCCGTATCCCTGAGGTCATGGGTCACCTGACGCTCGCCAGCCTGCCACTGGACCGCAGCACCAGCCAGGAGGACGCAGGCCAGCACAGCCGCAAGCCGCTTCTGGGGCAGCCGCTCAAAGCAAAACCAGAGGAAGGGGGCACTCAGCACAGTACAGCCGATAACGGCTGCAGCCATGAGCAGGCCATCCCTGATCAGATCCCGGTTGAAATGACCGAGAGCGCCGTAAACCAGGGCATAGCTCACGACGAAAGCGGATGCCGGGTAAACAAACAGGCTTTGACGGGCACCCAGTGCGGTCATCTTTCCGGCAGCCAGCTCGGCCCAGAGCTGCGCCGCCAGTGCAATGACCGGCAGCAAGAAGAGTATCCGATAACGCAGTGGCTCAAAATGCATGCAGGCCAGCGCGACCACGCCGACAGTCAGCCACGTGCAAGCCAGCAAGGCAGGCCAGCTCAACCGCCTTCTGCCGATGCAGCGAAAGAATGCGACACCGGCCAGGATGGTCTCCACGGGATGACGGTAGAACAGATTGGACTCCAGGAACCTTCCAGGCACAAATGCCTTGCTTGCCGCCGCATCATTAGAAGATGTGGGCAGGAATGAGACGGTGGCCCCGGCAAATTTTTGGACTGTTCGCACCACGAACTGGAACGCGTCCATGTTGACCAACCAAAGCGCCCATGCCAGCCACACCAGCCCGGAAAGGGCAACTCCCAGCCCGACAAAAGGCGTGGCCCTTCGCCAGACCGCGATCCACTCCTCATCGAGCAGAAAATAGCTGGCAATCCATGCGGTCAGGACTGCGGCGGAAAAGAGCCCCGCGAACAGCTTGACAAAGGGCGCCAGCCCCAGGCCAAATCCGCCCAGAATCGCCAGGCATATTAACCATCGATCACGTCCCTGTCGCCCGGCCTGAGGCAGATAGACAAACGCGAGCGCGGTCAGTGAGCAGACGGCCATGTACTCCATATCCCCCTTGGGAACTCGCTGTCGCGCGAACATGACATAAGAAAACAGCAGAGACACCAGAACGGCAAGGGCCGGCAAATATTCCCAACGGGACCGTCCGCCTTCCGGAGAAAGCGCCCTGGCGAACAACGCTGTGGCCCCAATCGCAAGGAATCCGGCCATAGTCGACAGAAGTACTGCCTGCCAAAGCCCGAATCCCCAAAGCTTGAACCACCCCGCTGACAGCCAAACATATCCCGGGGCCACGAACAGGCTGTGCCCCTCATCAGGCCGCCACTGACCGAACAGCGAATATGAACGAACATTGTACAGATAGTAAGCGGGGTCCAGCCAGGCGTCTGCAGACCATGATATGATGGCAGGATCACGATCAAGATCCACAAAGCGCCAGACGGTGGACGCCAACAGGAGTGCCAGGAGGACGAAAAGCAAAACCGGCCTCGCCCTGTTTTCCCCTGTCATGGACATGACTTCTCTTTCCGTCCTGTAACCTGATGTTTTAAATCTCTCGCGAATTCTCTCATCCAAAGCTCCCGTGAAGCTTTCCTGATATCTGACCATTTCATCCCATCTCGAACCGTGAAGCGGGGGATCTGCCACCGATTCATCCCTGGTGAAAGGTTACCGGGCAGATTTGTAAAGGCCGCCGCGTAACCGGCTTCGCTCACCATTCGAATGAGGTGTTGATCATGCCGCCCATAGGGATAGGAAAACAGCAAGTCATCGTTTTGCTGCAGCATGAAATTATTCCTCAGGTCATCAAGCGATCCTTCAATTTCAAATCGAGCCTGAGGTTCCGGGATGGACAGCAAGTCGGCGTGAGATCTCGTATGGGACCCTATCGTGACCCCCATGCGGATCAGTTCTTGCGCATCCTCATGGCCCATGATCTCTCTCGGTGTCGATCCCCGGCGAACATCCCACTCATTCACCTTGCCGATCATCTCCGTTGGCATAAATACAGCGACCGCAGGGTCTCCGTTTGAAAGGTTTCTTTTCAGAAAACCATGGACAGACCGGTACCCGTCATCGAAGGTCACGGCAACGACCCGCTCGAAGGAAAGCGAGGCCGGTGACGTTCGAAGACGCCGTGTGATTTCCGTCAGGGGAACAACCCAACGCCCCTCCCGCCGCGCATCGTCGATCATCTGCAGAAACTGCTGCCCGCTGCAGGTGTATTCGTCCGGCTCGGCCGAATCGGCGGTCTCGGAGACCCGGACATCATGAAAAGTAAGGATGACGGGTCTTGTGAAGAACCGGTTCCGCACGTAGATACCGAAGGCCTGAATCCTGCCCACCTCCGAGCCGATGTCCATCACGAGCCTGGTGACCGGCAGCAGCCAGCGGACGCCGTCCTTCAGCAGTTCGTCCCTGATTCGACGGATATGGGCCGGGAGCGACTGGAACCCTTTCTCAAGATCGGGGCGAAAACGCCGCCACAAGATCAGCAACCAGGCCCCGAAGAGCAACGAAGCGGCAAGGAAAGCGGCCGCGGGGAGGTAAGCACACAAAGAAAGAAACACGGATATCAGCAGAAGCGCCTTGAGCAAAAAGTTGCTTCGCAGGGGCAGGACGAGGGCCCGAAGGGGTCCTCGGCTCTTGCAGACGCGGAAAAAATCCGCCTTTCCCCGTCGGACAAACCACGAGAAGACGGACCGGAAGGAGTCGCGCTGTCTGTGAGACACATAGGCCTGCGGGACAAACAGCGTCCTTGACCGTGAACGGACACGCCGGAAAAAGTCCTGGTCCTCACCTCCCCAACGAAGGAAGAGATCGAATCGCCCGACATCGCGGGCGAGTTTCGCCCGAACCGCGCAGTTTCCCGTTGACAGAAGTTCCGTGTCCTGGGATCGCCCGTCTGCCCGGAGATAACGGATGAGACCCCCTGCCGGGAATCCGAGAAGGGAGACGCACCGGCCGATTCCGTTGAGCCTGTCGATCTCGGGCAGGATCGCCCCCCCCACGGCACCCACTTCAGGGTCAGTGAAGGGCTTGACGATTTCATCGAACCATCCCTCGGGGACCGACACGTCATCGTCGAGAAAGATCAGGAGGTCCCCGCTCGCCTGCTCCAGAGCCAGGTTGCGGGCATGGGCAAACCCCATGTTCCTGACGGGATGGGGCACGTAACGGGCTCCGTCGATCGGGGCGGGGGTGTCCGTCTCCTCGACGACGACGATTTCCGTCTTCTCCGCAGGGACAAGGGCCTTCAATCGTCCGACAAGCGTTTCGAGACTGTTCCGACGGTCCTTCGAACAGATCAGTATGGATATGTCCGGCCTCATGCGATCACTCTTCATCCTGCGGGAGTCCGGGAAACGTGAACATGGGCCTCTCCCCGGGACTGATCCTTCCTTTGTGGTCCCAGAAACCCCAGTTCCTGGAGGATTCTGCGGAGGATATCCTCCACGTTTCCCTGGGAGTAAGTATTGAACGCGAGGTCGCGAACGGCCCCCCCGAGGCGCTCACACTCCTGTCGGTCTCCGAGCAGCCTGACGCAAGCCTCCGAAAACGCCCCGGCCGTATCGGCTATGAGGCAGTTGACGCCGTCGTGAAGCTCGAGGCCCTCGGCGCCGATGGAGGTCGTGACGATCGGCTTGCCCAAGGGGAAGACTTCAAAGAGCTTTGACCGGATTCCCGAACCGAGGCGCATGGGAAGGATGTAGAGGCTGGCCTCCCGGATGACATCCATCAGGTCGGGCACGAACCCTTCGACGCGGACTCCCGGCATGCCCGACAGCGCAAGGACCTCGGGAAGGGGGTTTCTCCCCACGAAATGTACGGTGGCCGTCGGAATCCTCATCCGGATTCCGGGGAGGATCTCCCGTGCAAAAAAGATCGCTGCATCGACATTCGGAGCATAGGAAAGATCGCCCGTAAAGATCATCGATGGGGCCTCCGGCTCTCGGGGCTGCAAGGCAGCGGGATTCGACGGGGTCCGGGCGCCGATCGGGACGGCCCATACACAGGCGTGGGGGGAGATGCTCCGGAAATAGCGGCCGTCGAGTTCGGAGACGGCGACGATGTGACGGATTTTTCGCGCGAAGCGCTCCTCGGTCCGCTTCGCCATATCCCATTGCAGCCATTTGACTGCTTTTCTTAATCCTGTGGATGCCTTAAAAAGGCGACCGTTGCCTTCGGACGTTCCCCAATAATCAACGACGAGGGGAACTGTGCCTTGCCACTTGAGCGCGTATCGAAGCAGATAGGGGGTTTCGAGCCAGACCAGATCGGGCTCGAAAGTCGAGAACATTTTTTTGAAAAACGAATACTCCCGGCGTCTGTATCGGAGACTGCACCAGGTCGCAATCTTCTTGCCCCGCTCCCAGCAACGCTGCATGAAGCCGGCGGGCGGTTCATCCATGAAGCTGATGGTGACACCCGTTTCTCTTGCCCACTGCCCGGTGGACTCGGGAAGGCCCGGTGCGATGCAGGCAATATGGACGTCGGCGTATCTCGACAATCCGCGAA
>Ga0209254_10001812_pt1 | contig 19277 bp, 12 predicted proteins | sample FrelakmetDIP11DI_FD_187148 | JGI IMG/M metagenome (GOLD analysis project Ga0209254, IMG submission 187148) | Freshwater lake sediment microbial communities from the University of Notre Dame, USA, for methane emissions studies - DIP11 DI (SPAdes)... | ecosystem: Environmental > Aquatic >...
CCGCGCGCGCCGCGGCGAGCCTCCCGGAGGCCTCCAGTCGGGCGGACTCGACAACCTCGGCGCGCACTTCGTCGAGCGGGCGCGCACGGGCCGGCTGGTGGGCCTTTACGCCGAGCGCGACCACTCTGCCCGGCGCGACCTCGACGACCCGCAGCTCTCGGCCCGCAATCACTTCCGGCGAAAACACGGCTGCGGTAATCGCTGGCGTCGCGCCAAGTTCGGCGCTGCCCGCGCGCGTGAAGCGCTCAATGCGCTTCACCGGCAAATTGAATCGGGTGGCAACCGAATCCAGGTCGCCCGACGCTTCGAATGCCAGCGTGTCGAGTTCCTCCTGTGCATCGCCGAAGGCTTTCTCGACCTGCGACCGCCGGAACTCCGGCTCGAGCTCCGCGCGCACTTCCTCGAAGCTGCGGATGATCTCTGGCGAGGCACTCTCGAGCTTGATCACGTGCCAGCCGAACTCGGTCCTGACCGGTCCGCGGATCTCGCCGGGCTCCATGCTCCAGACCGCGTCCGCGAATGGCCCGACGAAGTCCGCACGCTCAGCCTCCCCGAGGTCTCCGCCGGCCTGCTTCGAAACCGTGTCATCGGACAGCTCGCGGGCGAGCGTCGCGAAATCCTCGCCGGCCATTGCACGCTGGAACGCCTGCGTCGCTCTTGCCTCGGTGGCGGCGTCGTCACCGGTGACCAGGATGTGTCGTGCGCGCCGGCGGCCCGGCGTCGTGTAGCTCGCCTTGCTCTCCTCGTAGTGCGCGCGCAGCGCCTGCTCGGAAACGTCTGCCTGCGCGGCAAATGACTCGATGTCGAGTTCGATGAAATCGACGGTTGCCTGCTCCTCGGTCATGTATCGCGCCTGGTTCGCCCCGTGGAACTTCGCGATCGCGTCTTCATCGAGCACGACGGCGGATTCGAAGCTGGCTGCGGAAACCTGAACCCAGCCGACCGTGCGGACCGCATCCCGGAGCGCTACCGACCGCGCCAGCTCTCCCGGCAATACGAATGCCGAGCTGTTAAGGCCACGGTCGAGCTGCCGCGCGAGCACGAACTGGCGCTGCTCGGCTTCGAAGCCGTCGGGCGACAGCCCGTTCGAGCGCAGTGTCGCGTGGTAGGCATCCGGCGAGAAACGGCCTTCGACCTGGAAGGCCGGAACCTGCCGGATCGCATCCAGCACTTCTGAATCGGTCGCCTGGAAGCCGAGTTCCTCGGTCCGTTGGCGCAGGAGTTCCGTGCGCACCGCCTGGTCGAGAACGCTCTGCTGGATCAGTTTGCGCAGCTCGTCCGGCACACCGGTATCGCCCATCGTTGCCTGCATGCGCGACAGCTCGTTCTGGTAATTGCTCTGGACGTCCGCAACCGGGAGATCGCGGCCATTCACCTCGACGCCCCGGGCGCGCGTGAGCCCGCCATCCGAGTTGAAGCTGACGCCCCAGAACACGAAGACGATACCGAGCGCGACCAGGATCGTGACCGCGAAGATGCCTTTCAGCTTGTCATGGATGGTCTGCAGCATTTTTTTTGAAGGGGACGCACCCCTTCATATTCACCTTTGATCAGTTTGCACGTACCCAGAAGCCACGTACGTGAATATGAAGGGGTGCGTCCCCTTCAAAAAAACCAAAAAACGGGGCGCTAGGGTAGCATGACTGGATGCCATACCGTGCCGTCGTCCTGATCGTTGCCGCACTCGTCGCATCGCCCGCCGCCCGCGCCGCTGCCGCAAAACCTGTGTTCTCACCGCTCGACGTCTTTTCGCTCGAGTGGGCAAGCGACCCGGAAATCTCTCCGGACGGGACACGCATCGCCTACGTGCGCCGCTCGTTCGACCTGAAGACGGACACGCGCCGCGGCGCGATCTGGCTCATCGACCGGGATGGCGGCAATCACCGCCCGCTCTCGGGCGGCACTGGCAGCCAGGGCAGCCCGCGCTGGTCCCCGGACGGGGCGCGCCTCGCCTTCGTCGCTGCAGACGGCGATGGCGCGCAGATCCACCTGCACTGGTTCAAGGACGGCGTCACCGCCCGCGTCACGAACCTGCTGCAAGCGCCGGCCAACCTGTCCTGGTCGCCGGACGGTCGCCAGCTGGCTTTCGTGATGCGCGTGCCGGCGAAGCACGAAGCCCTGGCGGTAAAGCTGCCGGAGAAGCCGGCGGACGCCAAGTGGGCTGAGCCGCTCAAGGCCATCGACCGTATGGTCTACCGGGCCGACGGCGAAGGCTACCTGCCCGACGCCTTCGGCCAGGTGTTCGTCGTACCGGCCGACGGCGGCACGCCGCGCCAGCTCACGGATGGCGCCTTCAACCACGACGACCTCGCCTGGTCCGCCGACGGCAACGAGGTCCTGGTCTCCGCAAACCGCCACGAGAATGTCGACCTCGAGCCGAACGACAGCGAGGTCTACACCATCGATGTCGCGACCGGCAGCATCCGGGCGCTGACGCAGCGCTTTGGCCCGGATGCGCAGCCCGCGGCGTCCCCTGACGGCAGGTACATCGCGTACATCGGCTACGACGACCGCTACCAGGGCTACCAGCGCACGCGCCTGTACGTGCTGCGCCGCGACAACGGCGAGGTCCGCGAGCTCGCCGCCGACCTCGACCGCGACATCGAGCGGCCGACCTGGGGCCGAGACAGCCGGCGCATTTATTTCCAGTACGACGACCAGGGCACGACCCGCATCGCGGAGGCCGACCTTACCGGCCGCATCACCAATCTCGTCGACGACCTCGGCGGCGAGGGCTGGTCTCGCCCCTACGGCGGCGGCTCGTTCTCCGTCGCCCGCGACGGCACGATCGCCTACAGCGCGAACGACAGTCACGACCTTGCGTCGGTGGCGGTTCACGACGGCGGCAAGTCGCGCCGCCTGACGACGCTCAACGAGGACCTCCTCCCCCTGCGCGAGCTCGGCCAGGTCGAGGAGATCTGGAGCACGACGCCGGTGGACGGGCGCCGCGTGCAGAGCTGGCTGATCCGGCCGCCAGGCTTTGATCCCGCGAAGAAGTATCCGCTGATCCTCGAGATCCACGGCGGGCCGCATACCAACTACGGCCCGCGGTTCACGGCCGAGCTGCAGCTCTACGCCGCCGCCGGGTACAACGTCCTGTTCTCGAATCCGCGCGGCAGCACGAGCTACGGCGAAGACTTCGGCAACGCGATCCACCACGCCTACCCGGGCCGCGACTTCGACGACCTGATGGCGGCAGTGGATGCGGCAATCGCACGCGGCGGCGTGGATCCGGATCGCCTGTTCGTGACGGGCGGCAGCGGCGGCGGCGTGCTCACCGCCTGGATCGTCGGCACGACCGACCGCTTTCGCGCCGCGGCGGTGCAGAAGCCGGTCATCAACTGGGCAAGCTTCGCGCTGACCGCGGACCTGCCAAATTTCTTCTACAAGTACTGGTTCCCGGCGCCGCCCTGGGAGGACTACGAGGCCTACTGGCAGCGCTCACCGCTCTCGCGTGTCGGCAACGTCAAGACGCCGACCATGGTAGTCACCGGCGAGCTCGACTACCGCACGCCGATTTCGGAATCCGAACAGTACTACCAGGCGCTGCGCATCCGCGGCATCGACACCCTGCTGGTCCGCGTCCCGGGCGCGCCGCACGCGCTCGACCAGCGCCCGAGCCAACTCGCCGCCCGCATCGCCTACATCCTCGCCTGGTTCGCCAAGCACGACCCCGCCACGACTGCGCCGGCCGCGGCGGAGTCTGGAGCGGCGACTTTGCCTGCGAGCGATTGACACTTCTCGCCGGCTCGCCAGGAGGCGTCCAGCTTTTTGGCCTTTTGAGCGTAACGCGTGACACGAATTGGTACGGATTGTCCGTACGGCGGATGCCCTGCCGCCGCCGCACACCAATCGACGGCGTGGTTGCGAGTCGGTCGTCATGCACGTAACGCGTTACGCCCAAAACGCTCGAAAAGCGCCTCCGCTCCTCGAGCGAGAGCTGAAACAAAAGAGGGTCGTCATTGCTGACGACCCTCTTCGAGAAGATTGGCGGAGCGGACGGGACTCGAACCCGCGACCCCCGGCGTGACAGGCCGGTATTCTAACCAACTGAACTACCGCTCCAGGTCACTGGTGGGTGCTGCAGGGTTCGAACCTGCGACATTCGCCTTGTAAGGGCGACGCTCTACCAGCTGAGCTAAGCACCCCGGTGGACCGAAATCCGGCCCCCTGGGAGGCGCGGAACTATACGGCATCGGCCGGGCAAGGCCAAGCCGCGGAAAAATGAAGGGGACGCACCCCTTCAATTTTCGCTCAGTGAGACTGGATCGGCTTGACCGCGCGCCGGCCAGAGCGCCGCTCCGGCTCCTTCGGCGTCTCCGCCGGTGCCGCCGCCGGCTGTGCCGTCGTCGTCGTGACCTGCGGGCTCTTCTCGAGCGCGATCTCGAGCACCTCGTCGATCCACTTCACCGGGCGGATGTCGAGCTTGTCCTTGATGTTGGCCGGGATCTCCACGAGGTCCTTCTCGTTCTCGCTCGGGATCAACACGGTCTCGATGCCGCCGCGCTGGGCCGCGAGCAGCTTCTCCTTGAGGCCGCCGATCGGCAGCACCTCGCCGCGCAGCGTGATCTCACCGGTCATGGCGACGCTCGCGCGCACCGCGATCTTCGTGAGCGCCGAGACCAGCGCCGTGCACATCCCGATGCCCGCGCTCGGGCCGTCCTTCGGCGTCGCTCCCTCCGGGACGTGCACGTGCACGTCCGCCTTCTGGTGGTAGTCCGGCTCGAGGCCGAAGACATCCGCGCGGCTGCGCACGACCGTCATCGCCGCCTGGATCGACTCCTGCATCACCTCGCCGAGCTGTCCGGTGTAGAGCAGTTTGCCCTTGCCCGGGACCACGGCGGCCTCGATCGTCAGCAGCTCGCCGCCGACCTCGGTCCAGGCGAGTCCCGTGACGAGCCCGACGCGGTTCGACTCCTCGGCGCGGCCGAAGCGGAATCGGCGCACACCGAGAAAGTCGTTCAGGTTGTCCGCCGTCACCTCGATCTTCTTCTTGTCCGGCTCGAGCAGCAGCTGCTTGACCGCCTTGCGGCAGATCTTCGCCGTCTCGCGCTCGAGGTTGCGCACGCCCGACTCACGGGTGTAGTGGCGGATGATGTCGAGAATCGCGGGATCATCGACCGTGAGCTCGCCGTCCTTGAGCCCGTTCTGCTTGACCTGCTTCGGCAGCAGGAAGCGGCGGCCGATGACCTGCTTCTCGTCCTCGGTGTAGCCGGGAAGCCGGATCACTTCCATGCGGTCGAGGAGCGGCGCGGGGATGTTGAGGGTATTCGCGGTGCACACGAACATGACCTCGGACAGGTCGAAATCGACCTCGAGGTAGTGGTCGGAGAACGACGTGTTCTGCTCCGGGTCGAGCACTTCGAGCAGCGCCGACGAAGGATCGCCGCGGAAGTCCATCGACATCTTGTCGACTTCGTCGAACAGGAACAGCGGGTTCCTGACGCCAGTGCGCGCCATGTTCTGCAGCACCTTGCCCGGCAGCGAGCCGATGTAGGTGCGGCGGTGGCCGCGGATCTCGGCCTCGTCGCGCACCCCGCCGAGCGACATGCGCACGAACTTGCGGTTCGTCGCGCGCGCAATCGACTGGCCGAGCGAAGTCTTGCCGACGCCGGGCGGCCCGACGAGGCAGAGGATCGGCCCCTTGAGCCGCTTCACGCGCTGCGTGACTGCGAGGTACTCGACGATTCGCTCCTTGACCTTTTCGAGGCCGAAATGGTCCTCGTCCAGCACCTGCTGCGCGGCCGCGATGTCGTGGTGCACCTTGGTACGCTTCTTCCACGGCACTTTGACCAGCCAGTCGACGTAGTTGCGGACGACCGTGGCCTCCGCGGACATCGGCGACATCAGCTTCAGCTTGTTGATCTCGGCGGTCGCCTTCTCGCGGGCTTCCTTGGGCATGCCCGCCTTGGTGACCCGCTTCTCGAGGTCCCCGATCTCGTTCGGCGCGTCCTCGAGGTCCCCGAGCTCCTTCTGGATCGCCTTCATCTGCTCGTTGAGGTAGTACTCGCGCTGGCTCTTCTCCATCTGCGACTTCACGCGGCCGCGGATCTTCTTCTCGATCTGCAGCACTTCCATCTCGCCTTCGATCAGGGACATCACCTGCTCGAGGCGGACGCGGACGTCCTGGGATTCCAGGACCTTCTGTTTTTCGGAAAGCTTCAGCGCCATGTGCGCCGCGACGGTGTCGGCGAGCCGGCCCGGCTGCTCGATGCCGGCGAGCGAGGTCAGGATCTCCGGCGGCACCTTCTTGTTGAGCTTCACGTACTGCTCGAAGTGCGATACGACCGAGCGCGTCAGCACGTCGATCTCGCGCTCGTCGTACTGCTCGATGTCCGGCAGCGGCGTCATGTCGGCCATGAAGTAGCCGTCGACGTCGATGTTTTCGACCATTGCGCGCGCGACGCCTTCGACCAGCACCTTGACGGTGCCGTCGGGCAACTTGAGGAGTTGGAGGATCGTCGCGACCGTGCCGACCGTATAGAGGTCCCGCCCCCTGGGCTCGTCGACGTCGGACTGCTTCTGGGCGACCAGCAGGATCTGCTTGTCGCGGCGCATGGCCTCGTCGAGGGCCAGGATCGACTTGTCGCGGCCCACGAAAAGCGGGATCACCATGTGCGGGTAGACCACGACGTCGCGCAGCGGCAGGACCGGCACGCGGGTGGCCTCGGGGGCACTCGGAGACTGGCTTTTTTCTTCGGGCACTGTCGGATCCTCCTGGCTTCAGGAAGGATACGTTATGGAGGCACTACTCGTGAGTAACAAGTCGCGGATCGGAGGGGTCAGTCCCCTTTGAATGTGCAGGTCGTCACGGCTTCGCAGCAGCGGCATCCAAAGGGGACTGACCCCTTCGTGCCTCCGCTGGCACCGCAGCGCCTCAGTGCGAGTCGGAGCCGGCGGCCCGGCGGATCTCGGGCGCGGTGACCTGGGATTCGTCGCTGCGGTAGACGAGGTAGGGCTTGCTGTCGCCCAGGATCACGGTCTCGTCCACAACGACCTTCGCCACGTTCTTGAGCGACGGCAGGTCATACATGATATCGAGCAAAACGTTCTCGAGGATGGTCCTGAGGCCACGGGCGCCGGTCTTGCGGTCCATGGCCTTGCGTGCGACTGCCCGCAGACCGTCTTCGCGCACCTCGAGCTCCACGTTCTCCATCTCGAACAGGCGCGCGTACTGCTTGGACAGGGCATTACGCGGCTGGGTCAGGATGGTCACCAGGGCGTCTTCGTCGAGCTCCTCGAGCGTCGCGACCACCGGCAGGCGGCCGACGAACTCCGGGATCAGGCCAAACTTGATGAGATCCTCGGGCTCGACGTCCTTGAACAGGTCGGCGCCCTGCGGCCGCTCCGAGGGTGCCTTGACCTCGGCCACGAAGCCAATGCCGCCCCGGGAGCTGCGTTTCTCGATGATCTTCTCGAGGCCCGCGAACGCGCCGCCGCAGACGAACAGGATGTTGGTCGTGTCGACCTGGAGGAACTCCTGCTGCGGGTGCTTGCGGCCACCCTGCGGCGGGACCGAAGCGACCGTGCCCTCGATCAGCTTGAGGAGCGCCTGCTGGACACCCTCGCCGGACACGTCGCGCGTAATGGAGGGGTTGTCCGACTTCCGGGAAATCTTGTCGATCTCGTCGATGTAGACGATGCCGGTCTGCGCCTTCTCCACGTCGTAATCGCACTTCTGGAGAAGCTTCTGGATGATGTTCTCGACGTCCTCGCCGACGTAACCGGCCTCGGTCAGCGTGGTCGCATCGGCGATGGTGAACGGGACGTTCAACAGCCGCGCCAGCGTCTCGGCGAGCAGCGTCTTGCCGCAACCGGTCGGGCCGATCAGCAGGATGTTGCTCTTGGCGAGCTCGACTTCGTCCTTTTCATTGCGATGCCGCTTGTCGCCGGGCCGGGCCTGGAGACGCTTGTAGTGGTTGTAGACCGCGACCGCGAGGATCTTCTTGGCGCGATCTTGCCCGATCACGTATTCGTCGAGGACCTTGCGGATCTCGTGGGGCTTGGGCAGCCGGTCGCGCGACCGCTCCTGCTTCTCCTCGAGTTCCTCGCGGATGATGTCGTTGCAGAGCTCTACGCACTCGTCACAGACGAAAACCGACGGGCCGGCGATCAGCTTGCGCACCTCGTGCTGGCTCTTGCCGCAAAAGGAGCAGTAAAGCAGCTTGCCGTCGTCGTGCTTGCCGCGCGTGTCGTCGACCATCAAGCGTCCCTCGTCCTGCCGGGTAGCCGGCACGCTGTTTATAGCATGCCGATTTCTGCCGGTAAAATCCTATTCCGAGTCAACCAGTTACCGCATCTATCTCCCGCGGAGTCTCACGCGTCCTTGCCAAGCTGCGGCAGCTGACCCCGCTTGTCGAGCACGCCATCCACGATTCCATAATCTCGGGCCTGCTCGCCGCTCATGAAATTGTCGCGGTCCGTGTCCTTGCCGATCTTCTCGAGCGATTGGCCGGTGTGCCGCGAAAGGATCTCATTGAGGCGCCGGCGCGCGTCCAGGATCTCGCGCGCGTGGATCTCCACGTCGGTTGCCTGGCCGTGGAAGCCGCCGAGCGGCTGGTGGACCATGATTCGCGAATGCGGCAGCGCGAAGCGCTTGCCCTTTGCTCCCGCCGCCAGCAGGACCGCGCCCATCGACGCCGCCTGCCCGACGCAGATCGTGCTGACGTCCGGCTTGATGAACTGCATCGTGTCGTAGATCGCGAGCCCCGCCGTGACCGCGCCGCCCGGCGAGTTGATGTACAGGTGAATGTCCTTGTCCGGGTTCTCCGACTCGAGGAACAGCAGTTGGGCGACTACGAGGTTCGCCATGTGGTCCTCGACTTCGCCGACGATGAACACCACCCGCTCCTTCAGGAGCCGGGAGTAGATGTCGTAAGCGCGTTCCCCGCGGGCGGTCTGCTCGACCACCATCGGGACCAGGTTGAGGGCCTTGGTTTCGATACTGCCACCCATTGCGTTACCCCACAGCTTCGGACGCCGCCTCGGCACCGAAGTTCATGATGTCTTTGAAAGTTGCCGGCTCGTCCGTGACCTGGGCGGCCGCCACCACCCAGGCGACGGCCTGATCCTCGAGTACGGACATCTGCAGCTGGCGCGTCGCCGACTCGTTCTGCAGGTACTGCCGGCGCGCCTCGTCCGGGTCCGCGTAGGTCGCAACCAGTTCGTCCAGTCGGACCTGCAGCTTTGCCGCATCCGGCTGGATACCCGCCCTGCGGATCACCTCGTTGAGGATCAGGCCCAGCGCAACGCGGCGCTTCGCGGCGGGCTCGAATCTGTCGCGCGGCGGAAGCTGGCGCGCGTCCCGCTGGCCTGAGCGGCGCAGCAGCTCAACCTGCATGTCGCGGATCTCGGCCTCCATCAGCGCCTTCGGCACCTCGATCGGATTGGCCGCCAGCAGCTGGTCCATGACCTGCGTCTTGAGCCGCGCCTGCACCGCCTGGGCGAGCTCGCGCTCCATGTTGTCGCGCACCTCGGTGCGCAGCGCCTCGAAGCCGCCCTCGCTGACGCCGAAGGCCTCGCAGAATGCCGCGTCAATCTCAGGCAGGCTGCTTTCCTCGACCTTGCGCACGCTTGCCTCGAAGCGCGCCGTCTTGCCCGCCAGGTGCTTGGCCGGGTACTCGTCCGGGAAGCGCAGGTCGAATTCGCGCTTCTCGCCGCCAGCCGCCCCGCGCAGCCCCAGCTCGAAATCCGGCAGCAAGCGCCCGGCCCCGAGCACCACCGTGAGGTTTTCGCTCTTGCCGCCCTCGAAAGGCTCGCCGCCGATCCGGCCCTCGAAGTCGATCGTGACGCGGTCACCGTCGCCGCAGCCACGCACAACGTCCGTCCAGACCGGGCGCTGGCGACGCAGGCTCTCGATCATGGTGTCGATGTCGCCATCCGCAACCGATGCAGTGGGACGCGAGAGTCGGATCCTGGCCGGATCGACCAGTTCAATCTGCGGGTAAACCTCGAAGGTCGCCGTGTAGCGCAGTCCGTCGGGTTCGCCGGTCTTCTGCGGCTCGATGCGCGGCCCCCCGGCGGGCTGCAGTTTTTCCTGTCTGAGGGCTTCCGCGAAAGTTTCGCGGATCAGGTCGGAAACCACCTCTTGCTGCACATCGCGGCCGTAGTGCTTGCGCACCACGTGTATCGGGGCCTTGCCCGGGCGGAAGCCCTTGATGCGCGCCGTGCGGCTCACCTTGAGGAGCCGTGCGTCGACCTGCTGGCGCACGCGGGTTGCCGGCACCGAAACTTCGAGACGCCGTTCGAGACCCGGTAGCTTTTCCACTGAGACCATCATCGATCGCTCAACCTCGTGGTGCGAAAGGAGAGACTCGAACTCTCAAGGGTTTCCCCACCGGATCCTAAATCCGGCGCGTCTACCAGTTCCGCCACTTTCGCATCTGGAACCGGCCGGCAACCGCGGCAACCCCTGCCGCGTTTACAGCCAGTAATTATAGCGTATGGGGCTCAGCCATCCCGGGATCGCCGGCGCCGGCGCACCACGGCCGTCCTAAGGTACGCGAGCAGGCTCGGCAGGACAAAGGCCGCGAGCACGACCAGGCTCGTCCGGGACCGCGGAGCCACAAACCCTGAATAAGTCGCGAGGTAGAAGAAAACGATCGTCATCCCCGCGGCCAGAATCGCCCCGAACTTGAGCGCTGCAAGCGCTGATTCCAGGGGCGTCGGGTCGTCATCGGCCGAAGGGCCGCCCGGCCAGTTGTAAGTCGGTTCCGGGATGTCGCGGCGCGTCTCGGGCATGTCACTCGCAGGAAAGTGGTGGGCCATGTAGGACTCGAACCTACAACCTACGGATTAAGAGTCCGGAGCTCTACCAATTGAGCTAATGGCCCATGAGTTGATGGGGCGAGCGACGGGATTCGAACCCGCGACGGCCGGAATCACAATCCGGGGCTCTACCAGCTGAGCTACGCCCGCCACCGCGGTCCGGCGAAATTATAGCGAATGACGCCTGCGGGCGCGTGGTTTGGTGCGCCCGGAGGGACTCGAACCCCCGACCGGCGGATTAGAAATCCGCTGCTCTATCCAGCTGAGCTACGGGCGCCCCGTGTCGAGTGGTCGGGGCAGAGGGATTTGAACCCCCGACCCTCTGCTCCCAAAGCAGATGCGCTACCAGACTGCGCCATGCCCCGACGCGGGGGCGATTCTGGGGCGAGGCGGGCCGGCGGTCAATTTGCCCAAGCCTTTGCGGTTGACTGGAACACTCTCTGGGAACTTGTAAGAATAAAGCAACAAAATAGACACCTGTCGTCGCGTAGTAGCAAATCTCGTTGGAAATAGTGTAGATTCGCGACTATGCAGCGTTCGACCGACTGTTGTAACCACACAAATAAGGGTCCGCACATGATCAATCGCAAACCACTCGCTCGCGCGATCCGCATCGCGATTGGCGGCTTCGCCGGCCTTTCAGCGGCGCTGGCCGCGCCGGCCGCCATGTCTCAGGCAAGCGAAGAAATCGTCGTCACGGGCTCGCGCATCCCGCGCAGTCAGGATTTTGAAGGGCCATCGCCGATCCTCACGGTAGACCGCGAGGCAATCGAGAACTCGGGATTCCAGAACCTGCAGCAGCTCCTGGAAAAGCTTCCGGTCAATGGCAACGGCGCGTTTTCGACCCGTGGCAATAACCAGGACTCCACGGCGAACGGTGCGGCCTCGATCAGCCTGCGCGGCCTCGGCGCCGACGCGACGCTGGTTCTCGTCAACGGCCGGCGCGTTGCGATCAGCTCGTTCGCCGAGAGCGTTACCACCAACTTCGTCGACATCAACACCATCCCGGTCTCGGCCATCGAGCGGGTCGAAGTCCTCAAGGACGGCGCGTCGGCGCTGTACGGCACGGACGCGGTCGCGGGTGTGATCAACATTGTCTTGCGCCAGGACTTTGAGGGCATGGAGGTAGCCGCCGGTTACGGCGACGTGACGAGCGGCAGCGCTGCGGAAACCACGGCCTCGGCGATGTGGGGCTCTGGCGACGAAGACTCGAATGTCACGATGGTCATCGATTACTTCAAGAACCAGACTCTATTCAACAGCGAGCGCGGCCCCCTTGGCAGTGCCGACCAGTCGTCGCGCGGCGGCCTGGACCAGCGTTCGTCACGCGGCTTCCCCGGTCGCTTTTTCGTAGGCGCCGGCCAGACCATTACGATCGATCCGGGCTGCCCGGCCGACCGCGTGGCCGACCCGACTTGCGTCTACGATTACGGTCCGTGGAACCTGCTGGTCCCCGAGTCGGAGCGCACGGGCCTGCTGCTGACCGGTCATCAGGGCCTCGGCGGGAGCGGCGTCGAGTTCTTCACCGAGATCGCGGTTCAGCACAACAAATCGATCGCCCAGGGCGCGCCGACGCCGCTCGACGAGGGTGCGGGCCTCACGCTCAACAATCACCCGAACGATCCGTTCGGAGGCCAGGCGGTCGGCATCAGCCGTTTCCGCACAGTCGATGCGGGCGCGCGCCGTTGGAACATCGAAACTGACAACCTGCGTGGCGTCCTCGGCTTGCGCGGCGACTACCGCGACTGGAACTGGGAGGTTGCCGCGCAGCGAGCGCGCAGCGAGTCGACCCAGACCGGCGACCGCAGCGACGGCTGGGTGCGCACTGACTTTCTGCAGCAGCAGCTTGACCTTGGCGCCTATAACCCGTTCGGTGGAACCTTCAACTCGCAGGATGTGATCGACGCAATCACCACCAGCCTGGTCCGCCAGGGCGAGTCGAACCTGACCATGGCCGACGCCTCGGTATCGGGTTCGCTGTTCGAGATGGGCGCGGGCGACCTGATGATGGCCGCCGGCGTCGACTATCGCGAGGAGGATATCTCGGACGTGCCGGACGACCAGTTCCAGCGCGGCCTGATCTACGGCACGGAGTCTGTTTCGGCGGCGGCCAAGCGAGACAGTTGGTCAGCATTCGTCGAGTTCTCGGTGCCGCTGCTCCAGTCCCTGGAGATGCAGGTCGCCGGTCGCTATGACGACTACAGCGACTTCGGCAGCACTTTCAACCCGAAGCTGGCTTTCCGCTGGGCGCCGATCGACTCGCTGGCGTTCCGCGCGTCCTATGGGGAAGGCTTCCGCGCGCCGTCACTGGCGCAGATCGGCCTCGGCCCCTCCCAGGAGTCCGAGTTCTTCCAGGACACCTTCGGTTGTGCCGACAATCCGGCGTACTGCGCGAATACGGACTTCCTGATCATCTTCGGGGGGAACCCGGACCTCGAAGCCGAGGAGTCGGAGAACTTCAACATTGGCGTGGTCTGGCAGCCGACGACGGCGACCAACGTCTCGCTCGACTTCTGGGACATCGAGCAGGACAACAAGATTGACGAGGTGCCGAGAGTCTTCATCTACAACCAGGAGTGCGACAACCAGGCGAGCACGATCTGCGTGCGTGGCGCGCCACTCCCGGGAGATACGCTGGGCCCGCTACAGTTCATCAACAGCGGTTTCGTCAACATCGGCAGCCAGAAGACCCAGGGCGTGGACTTGGCCGTGTACCAGAGTCTTGACTTCAGCAACAGCACGCTGACTCTCGGGCTCGACTGGTCACACCTGCTCGAGTTCGACAAGATCGTACTCGGCGCGGACGGTCTGACATTCGAGACGCAGGAGTTCGCCGGCGAGTACGAGTACCCCGAGGATCGTGCGGCGCTAACCGGGGACTACCGATTCGGCGACTGGGGTGCAGTCGCGCGCTTGAACTACATCGGCTCGTTCAAGGACTACCGCAACCTCTCGCCTGACGCCTTGGCGCCGGTCCGCTCGGTAAGCTCGTTCATGACCGTGAACTTGCAGTTCTCGTACGTGGGCATCAAGAACACGCGGATAGCGCTCTCGATGGACAATGCCTTTGACGAGGACGTGCCTTTTGCGATTGGCGACTCGGACACGGACCTGTACGGCTATGTGTCGAGTGTCCACAACCCGCGCGGGCGCTTCTGGAGCTTGCGGACGACCTATTCGTTCTAGCGGTCGCCGCTGATCGGATGGCGGAAGGGGCGCGCAAGCGCCCCTTCTGCTTTTGGGGCGACACGCTCCGCATGCGACAATGCCCGTATGACAGCGAAAATCATCGACGGGAAGCGGATCGCCGAGGAGTTCCGGCGCGAGGTGCGCAAGGGCACGGATGCACTGCAGGGCAAGGGACAGCGCAGGCCCGGTCTCGCGGTCGTGATGGTCGGCAACGATCCCGCGTCGGCGGTCTATGTGCGCAACAAGCGCCGCGCCTGCGAGGAGACCGGCATCGCCTCCGTCGCCCACGACCTGCCGGCGAACACGACCGAGACGGATCTGCTCGCGCTGATCGACCGGCTGAACGCGGATCCTGCGATCGACGGCATCCTCGTTCAGCTGCCGCTGCCGGCGCACATCGGCTCGACCGCGGTGCTCGAGCGCATCGACCCGGCGAAGGATGTGGACGGTTTCCACCCGTACAACGTCGGCCGGCTGGCGCAGGGCACCCCCTTGATGCGGCCCTGCACGCCTTACGGAATGATCCTGATGCTCGAACGCGAGGGCATTGACGTTCGCGGCAAGGACGCGGTGATCGTCGGACGGAGCAACATCGTCGGGCGGCCGATGGCGCTCGAGCTGCTCATGAAGGCGGCGACCGTCACGGTCTGCCACAGCCAGACGCGCGACCTGCAGCGCCACGTCGGCGAGGCAGAAATCCTGGTCGCGGCGATCGGCAAACCGCGGTTTGTCCCGGGCAGTTGGGTCCGCCCCGGCGCCATCGTCCTTGACGTCGGCATCAACCGGCTGCCCGACGGCAAGCTGGTCGGCGACGTTCAGTATGCCGAGGCTGCCGAACGCGCCGGCTGGATCACCCCGGTGCCCGGCGGCGTAGGGCCCATGACCATCGCCGCACTCATGAAGAACACCCTGGAGTCGTGCCAGCGTCGCAGGTAACGAAGGGGACGCACCCCTTCATTTTTTCGCATTTGAGGTGGAGCGCGCACCAAGCGAATGCGAAAAAATGAAGGGGTGCGTCCCCTCCTCCTATCTCCGCCTCCACGTGGTCCCGGTGGCACCGTCCTCGAGCAGTATTCCGGCCGCTACCAGCTCGTCGCGAATGCGGTCCGACTCCGCCCAGTTGCGCTGCCGGCGCGCCTCGACGCGATCCGCGATCCGCTGCTCTATTTCCTCCGCGACCAGCATCCCGGCGGCTGGAATCGCGCCGGACAACAGCGACGAGGGTGCCTCCAGCCATGCTGACGCAGGCTGCCCGAGCAGCCCGAGCAGCCCGCCCAGGTGCCGCAGCTCCGCTGCGAGCGCCGCGGCACGCGCGCCGTCGCCCACCGACTTCGCCACGTTGAGGTCACGGGCGGCGCCCTGCAGGGCGGCGATCGCGCCGGCCGTGTTGAAGTCGTCGTTCATGGCCTTGGCAAAGGCTTTTGACGGCTCGCCAGGATCGAACCGGGGCGCGGGCTCCACGTCGCGCAGCGCGAGGTAGAGCCGCTGCAGGGCGGCGTCCGCCTGGCGCAGGTTGTCGTCCGTGTAGTTGACCGGCGCGCGGTAGTGCGAAGCGAGCAGAAAGGCGCGCAGCACCTCCGGCCGCAAGCGCGGGAGCACCTCGCGCACGGTGAAGAAGTTGCCGAGCGACTTCGACATCTTCTCGTCATCGACGCGCACGAAGCCGTTGTGCATCCAGAGCGTCGCGAAGGGCGCATCGCAGGCCGCGCAGCTCTGGGCGATCTCATTCTCGTGGTGCGGGAATTTCAGGTCCATCCCGCCGCCGTGGATGTCGAACGCGGGGCCCAGCAGCGCGACCGCCATGGCGGAGCACTCGATGTGCCAACCGGGCCGGCCCATGCCCCAGGGCGAGTCCCAGGCGGGCTCCCCGGGCTTGGCACGCTTCCACAGCACGAAGTCGAGCGGGTCGCGCTTCGCCTCGTCGACGTCGACGCGCGAGCCGGCCCGCAGGTCCTCCAGCTTCTTGCCGGACAGCCGGCCGTACTTCGCGAAGCGCGCGACCGAGTAGAAGACGTCGCCGCTGGCGCCGACATAGGCGAAGTCGCGCTCGATGAGCCGCCCGATCATGGCCACGATCTCGGCGATGTAGGCTGTCGCGCGCGGCTCGTGGTCCGGCTTCTCGATGCCGAGCGCGGCGAAGTCCTCGTCCATGGACGCAATGAAACGCGCCGTCAGCGTCTCGAACGGCTCGCCGCGTTCGCGCGCGCGGGCCAGGATCTTGTCGTCGATGTCGGTGATGTTGCGCACGTAGGTCACGCGGTAACCGCAGGCGCGCAGCCACCGGCGCGCGACGTCGAAGGCGATCTGCGAGCGCGCGTGGCCGACGTGCACGTGGTCGTAGACGGTGATGCCGCAGACGTACATGCGCGCGTGACCGGGCTCGAGCGGCTCGAAGGTTTCCTTGCGGCCGGTCAGCGAATTGTGGATGCGCAGCATGGCCTCAGCAGCCGCCCAGCCGCGCGGCGCCCGCTAGCCGGTCGCGCACCAGCGCCTGCGGGATGGCCGCCAGGAGTGCCGCGAGCTCGGGACCGTCGTGGCGGCCCGTCAGGGCGTAGCGCAGTGGCATGTAGAGCGCCTTGCCCTTGCGGTCCGTGCTGCGCTTCAGCCGGTCAACAAGCGCCGCGAGGTCGCCACCGGTCTCGGCGTAGCCGGCGAGCGCGGCGTCGAAGAACCCGGGCCCTGCCTCCGTGATGGCCTGTGCGGCGTCCGGGGCGAGCGGCGGCAGAGCGCCGTCAAGAATGGCGAGCCAGTCGCGCGCGTCGCGCGGCAGCAGGACGTTGCCTCGCAGCAGTCCAGCGATCGCCGCGCGGCGATCCGCGCCCCACTCCGCCGGCAATTCCGCGCCGAGCCAGCGTGCGACGGATGCGGGATCCAGGCGCAATACGGCCTCGCGCTGCCAGTGATCGAGCTGCGCTTCGTCGAAATGCGCAGGTGCGCGCCCGAGGCGGCCGATGTCGAAGTGCTCGGAGAAATCGCCCGGTTCGAGCCAGCCGTCCGGCGCCCCGTGGTGCCCGAGCCGCAGCAGGAGGTTGCCGAGGGCCGCGGGCAGGTAGCCGCGGCTGCGCAGCTCGGACAGGGTGATGCTGTTGCGGCGCTTCGACTGCGGCGCTCCGCTGGCATCGAGCAGCAGCGGCAGATGCCCGTAGCGCGGCGCCGACAGTCCGAGCGCGCGCAGCAACAGCAGCTGGCGTGGGGTATTGGCGAGATGGTCATCACCGCGAAGGACATGAGTCACGCCCATCAGCGCGTCGTCGACCGCGTTGCAGAAGAAGAACACGGCGCCGCCGTCCGCACGCCGCACCAGGAAATCGCCGATCGAAGCCGACTCGACCGCCTGCGGCCCGCGGACCAGGTCGTCGAAACGGACCGTCTCAGGCACCGGCACGGCGAAGCGCAGCGCGGCGGGACGGCCCTCGCGCTCGCAAGCGGCGCGCCGATCAGCATCGAGCCCGCGGCAGGTGCCCGGATAGCGCGGCGGCTGGCCAGCCGCCAGCTGCGTCCTGCGGGCGACCTCCAGCTCGACGGGCGTGCAGTAGCAGGGGTAAGCGTGACCCTCGCGCGCCAGCCGCTCGAAGTGCCCCGCATAGACCGCCGCGCGCTGCGACTGGCGATACGGGCCGAGGCCGTCCTCACGGCCCGGGCCCGCGTCCCAGCCGATGCCGAGCCACTCGAGTTCCGCGAGCTGGGTGGCGACGTGCTCCTCGCCACTGCGCTCGAGATCCGTGTCCTCGATGCGCAGCAGGAAACGCCCGCCCCGGCTGCGCGCGAGCAGGAAACTGAACAGGGCGGTGCGCGCATTGCCCGGGTGCAGGGCACCGGTCGGGCTGGGCGCGAAACGCGTGACGACGACGGGTTCCATCGCGTGACAGTCTAAGGGATCGGGCGTGCCGCCTCACGCGCGAGGTAGGCTAAGATCGCAGCGAGGTGCTTCAAATGCTGCGATTCCTGCCCGCCCTGTTGGCCCTGCTCTCGTCGCTTCAGGCCGCCGCCCAGCCGGCCGGCACGCTTGTGCCACGGGTACACTTCGAGACGACCGTCGGCAATTTCGTCGTCGAGGTCGATACGGTCCGCGCCCCGCTCACCGGAGAGAATTTCCTGCGCTACGTCCGCGACGGCGCCTATGACGGCACCGTGTTCCACCGGGTGATCGCCAACTTCGTCATACAGGGCGGCGGCTACGACGACCGGCTTACCCTGCGCCCGGCGCGCGCGACCATCCCCAACGAGAGCGGCAACGGGTTGTCGAACCGGCGCGGCACGCTCGGGCTCGCGCGCGAGGAGTCGCCGCACTCCGGCAGCTCGCAGTTCTACATCAACCTCATCGACAACCCGGCACTTGACCCGTTGCCGAGCCGCTGGGGCTACACCGTCTTCGGTCGCGTGGTCGAGGGCATGGACGTCGTCGACCGCATCGGCTACCTGCGCACCGAGACTGTCAATAATTTCGGCAGCGACGTGCCGGTGGAGCGGCCGGTGATCCGTCGCGCCTGGGTGGTCGACAGCGCCGAAAAAGAGCAGGCAGGCAGTTCCGAGTGACCGTCTGGTTCGCCTCGGACCTGCACCTCGACCCCACGACGCCGGAAATCGCCAGCCGCTTCCAGCGATTCCTGGCAGGCCCGGCGCGTGGCGCGCGCGCGCTGTTCCTGCTCGGCGACCTGTTCGAGGCATGGATCGGCGACGATGAACCCGAGCCGGCTCATCGCGAGGTCACCAACGCAATCGCCGTGGTGGCCGCCGCCGGCACCAAGGTCTTCGTCATGCGCGGCAACCGCGACTTCATGCTCGGTGAGCGGTTCTGCACCGAGTCCGGCGCCAGGCTGCTCGACGACCCGTCGCTGCTTACGATCGGCGGCGAGCGCGTGCTGCTGACCCACGGCGACGGCCTGTGTGTCGATGACCGGCCGTACCAGCGGCTGCGCGCGCTGGTGCGCGACCCCGTAATCCGGGCCGACTTCGCGCGGTTGCCGATCGAGGCGCGACGACGTCTAGCCACGCAGGCACGCGCCGGCAGCCGTGAGCACCTCGCGAATACCTCGAGCTACATCACTGACGTCAACCAGGCCGCCGTCGAGACGGTCCTGGGCGACGCCGGCGTCGCGCTGATGATCCATGGCCACACGCACCGTCCCGGCGTGCACCGTTTCCGGTCGAACGGCGAGGACCGCACCCGTGTCGTGCTCGGCGCCTGGCACGACGAGGCGAACGTAGTGCGGTGGGACGACGCCGGCTGGCAACTCCTCCCCTGCCCTGCATGATTCCCCGACAGATTTCGCGCGCGCCTGGCCGGCCGGGGACCCTCGCTCGAATTGAAGGGGACGCAC